>Ga0118677_10012397_pt1 | contig 12519 bp, 14 predicted proteins | sample AliMusrvi5mmetaG_FD_86154 | JGI IMG/M metagenome (GOLD analysis project Ga0118677, IMG submission 86154)
TATAAAAAGTTGACTCAAGATTTAGATGCATTTAATGAGCAAACCAAGCAACTATATGGATTTTTTAAGCAACTTGCAATCACAGTAGGTAATTTAGGTAATGCAAAAGAGTTAGATGATTATATAACGCGTTTAAGAAAGATTATTACTATCGTGCAAAGTAGTTTAAAAACCTATACAGATCAAGCTGCAACAATAAAAAAGAGAATCGAAAACTTTGTAGATGTAGGGGCTTTAGGTGGTAAGTATGATACACTTCCCATACCCAAATTAATACACTTGTTGGAAGATAACATAGACGAACTTTAAGGAGGAATTGGCAAATGGATAAAGAATTTGAAGTAGTGAAGCAAGCTGCAGAGCAGGCACTCGAAAACGAGACAAAGGTTTTCAGTGTTCTGAATTTTGCAAAACATCTTGAGGCAGCTTCAGAGGCTTATCGCTATGATACAGTCATCCGTACAATCAATGAAATTGTACAGAAGAAAGCAGCGACAAACCCTGGAGGATTGATTACAGCCGAAGAGATTTTAGGATTATATCGTCATGTACATGGATTAAATCTGCAGTCTAAATTCGCAGATGTGTGCAAGGATTATCTACCTAAGGTAGTTGAAGTGGTAGATGATTCTGCAACCAAAGTCGCAGCTTCCAGAGATGTTTATTTCGACGATGGTGTTCGTAGTTTAGAAAAGAAAGCAGAAGCACCAGCAGTAGATGTAGCACTAACACCAAGTGGAGCAATAGATGTTGCAGCACTAACCGACTCTATTGAAGCTACAGTGGAAGACGGGATGGCAAAAGCAGTTAGTCAATTTAAAGTTGATACTGTTAAGCTTGCTTATGATATAGCTAAGAATGAGTTAACAGCTCTAGGCTATGCTTTAGCAAGAATGCACCTTCGCTCTTCTGATACAAAGGGTGTTATTTTCGCAGCAGATATTCAAACTGCTGATGGTAAGTTCTCTATTGACTTACCAGTAGAAATAGCTGCAGATCAAGTATTACTTCCTACAGAATTTAAGCACGAAGGAAAGAGTTTTGCATTCAGCAGAAAAGGATTCACTAACTTTTTAGCAGGTAATAAGAATGCAGTGTCAGCTGTTAAGTACAGCTCAGAGTTCGTTGATATGTCTTACAACGATCTTAAAAAGACAATTCATCAAGCAGTTCTTGATAGAAACTATACAAGAGCAGAAGAAGCATTGGCTCTTATTCAAGATAAGTTTGGTGACGATACTCACAAGACAGCAGTAATGGATTATCAAGATATGTTGAAAGAAGCTTCTCAGGATTATGAAAAGCGTTGCTCCGGTTGTCCATATTATGGCTCTTCAAGATCAATCAAAGCTACTCACGCAGAAGATTATTGCAATTTGGTTCGTGAGTCTTGCAAGAGAGTTACTAAAACTGCTGCAGGTATTTGTGTAAGATCAAGTGTTGAATTTGATCGCATACACGATAAAGAATATCAATCTTCAGCTGCAATTAGCAATAGTAAAGTGTTCTTAACCTAAGGAGGATCAGATGGATATAGTTAAAGAATTAATTAAGATTGCAAACACTCTTGATGAGAAAGGTTTGCAGAAAGAAGCAGATGAGCTTGATAGCATCATAAAAGAAGCTTGCACATGCAGCCCAATGCTTAATGAAGCACATCCTTCTACAACCACAACTTCTGTTGGAGAGGTTATTGAAACTCTTGAGCAGCAGCACTCTGCAGATTTAGCAGTTGCTGAAAAGAATTCTACTGGAAAGCAAGGATCTTTAAAAGGTGATATAGTTGTTGCTGAGAAAGAAGTTCCATTCCCTATGTATGGACCTACTCAGACACAGACCCGTTATTGCCCAGATCATCCAGGCGTAATGGTAATGGTAGCAGGTGATAGGATTGTTCAATGTCCTCTTGATGGTAAGAAATATGACTATGCAGCAGGCTTTAAGTATCAAGGTGGCAAAGTTATGCCAGCAGCATCAATGGCAGAACAAACACCACAAGATGCAACATATTACCAAGCACCACATCCACTATTTGGTAAGGAGTAGTTATATGAAGAATGAATTTGAAAGCGATGTGTGGGCTGAGTATGCTCGCATAATGACAAAACATGCACAAGCTGAAGAAGCAATACCCGCTCCAGCTGTACCTGTACAAAGTGCAGAAAAAGTTGTGTACGAAGATGAGTATTATAAGGCTGTAAAAAAAGAAGTGCCAGAGTCAACATCAGGACCAAAATTAGGATCAATGTGTATTACAGTTACTGCCAAGACGCCTCATGGTCAAGGAAGTAAAATATCTGGTTGGATAGTTGGTCATATGTATGAGCATGGATGGCTTGATGAAAGTGGTAACTATATTGTACCTGGTAGCGAAGCGTGGAATATCTTGTCAGAGCTGAAAGACAAGTTTAAGGAGTAGCAATGAATGAAGACGAGAAAAAGGAGATAGTAGCAGCAAGTGCAGTGTTGCCGATCGACGTCGATCTTGCAGCTGCGGGCAGAGTCCCCGTTACTAACGTAATAGATACTACTGCTGCTACTTCTCCTAAATCAGTATCAAGTAGGCAAGGCTTTACAATTTTGCAACACAAACAAAAGTCTGATATAGACAGAATGTTATTAGAAGGTGATTCAGTTGAAAAGGTTGCACGTTGGTTAAAGTTACAAAATCCTAACACTCCTAAGAACTGGGTCTCTAAGATGACACTACATCACTATCGTACTAATTACTTGAATGTGAAAGGCGATGTGTTAGCAGAAATACAAGCAGCAAAACGTGAACAGCAAGAAAAGCAAGTAGTTGTAAGAAAACAAGATGCTGTTAAAGCTACTGCCGAATACCAAGAAGCTAAAGGAAGAGTGGTGTCTGAAATCTTAGATACTAGTAGCACAATTATATTTATACACGACAAGATTAAGGATAGAATTGAGCTTATTGAACAAATGGAAGTAAAGGCTCGTAATGATGAGGTTATATGTTCATATTTAGGACAATTGCGTGGGCTCTTAAATGATTATCATGTAATCATGAAGAATTTAGAAAAAGGCGGGCAGACGGATATCCAAGTTACAATAGGGGAGGCTCAGCATCAAGTTGAGGCAATGAAAGAGGCGATACGAGAAACTCTTACAGAAATAGCTCCAGAGCTTGTGCCGATCTTTTTACAAAAATTAACGGCCAAATTAAAAGAACCAGGAATTACAAGCATAGCACAACAGCAAACTGTGAGCATAAATATTAAGCATTAAGGAGATTAAGATGAAAGACATTCTCAAGAAACTCACAATAATGGCGAATAATCTTGATGCAAAAGGATTGTACCAGCAAGCAGATGAGATAGATAAGATAGTGAAAGCTCAAGTAAATGATGAGCTTACAAGCTTAATGGAATATTTTAAACAAACTGTAAGTGCAACATTTACACAAGCAGGTGATGGATGGAAAATGACCATTCCAGCAGATGGACACACTTTTACGAAGCCTATTGTTAAGAGTTATTCTTCAAGTGAAGCAATACTTCAAGCTTTAAAGAGTATGGAGCAAGAAACTCCTGATGTATGGGCAAAGGCAGCACAAATACGTAAACAGATGCAGAAAGAATCTATGATGCAGAAGGAAGCAGCTTTGATAGCTTCGTTAGACAAATTATTTGAAGGAATTATAAAGCAAGCACAAGCAGCTGAAACATTTGAGACATCAAAAGATCCTAATAAAGTAAGCGATCCAAAATATTATGAATATCCACAAGGTGTTGGTAAAGAGCAGAATATTAAAACTAAAGATTTGGCAGTAAATATGATTAAAGATTGGCTTAAAAAGAATCTACACAGTATGACTGATGTAACTTGGAAAAAACTTGGTGCTTGGTTTAAAAAGGCTGGACTTACAGCTGTAATGGCTATTGCTATACTGACCAGCGTAGGGTTAGGTGAAGCAGAAGCTAAAAGTAAGGCAGACGCAATGTTCGACGAGTTAAATGCGGCCACATCAGGAGCAGAGCAAGTATTATCAAATACAAAAGACGAATTACAAATAAGTATAGAACAAAATAGAGCTAAGTTGTTTGCATCTGCTAGTAATAAGATACTTCAAAATGATCTTAAGAAAAATAACTTTACAGCTACAGTTATTTATCATTTAAAGGGTGGTCTTTCAGAAGATCAGATTCGAGCACAAGCCAAAATAAAAATTGATGAATGTACCCAAGACTTAGCTAAATGGTTGCAAACCATAGGAACAGATGCTAAAATAAAAGATTCTAAAATTCAATGGGCTCAATCTAATGCGTCTGAAGCTGGTCGTATATTGACAATCAATGGTGTTCAGTATAAATACTTAGACAATATGAAAGGTGCAGATGCCTTATTTATTGTAGTTACAGCACAAAGATAGGTTAACTGGAGGATAACATGGAAATTGCAGAAAACGATATATTAGATGGTTTCTTTACGATGCTAAAAGAAAAGAATGTACCTCCTTTTGGTGACATTGTTTTAAAAGAAGCACGTAAACAAATGCGTCGTGGCTTCTTCACTAAGTCAGCTTATGCTGAATTAGAAAAGGTAGCTAAAAGAGAGTATCCTTGGACAAGAGAAATGTGGGATAATTGTGTTGCTTCTGTTTCAAGTCAAGGTTGGGCTAATGATCCAAAAGCTGTTTGTGCTGCGCAAATGTGGGAAGAGTGGGGAATAGGACCAAGAGCAAGGCGTAAAGAAAAGAAGAAAGGCTCTCTTAACTTAACAGCTTATCCAAACGGAGCAATGCCTTTTGAATATTCAGAGGCTAATGTTCCAGAGTGGCAGCAATTATGTACCAAGATTAGAACGCTTGCAGCAACAATGCCTAAATATAGTAAAGAGGATTGTGTAGCTCACTATACTAAAGATATGTCAGTTGAAGAAAAAGATAGATTTGTAAGGTGGTTTAACTATGAAGAAAGTGGTGAAAGAGATAAATATCTTAATAGAGAGGGAAGTATGAAAACAGCTCAAATGGTACAACCAGTAGTGCCAAATATATTAGGTGAGAAAAAGGATGATCTTGCAAAAAGAACTCGCAATATACTTAAGCAATTAGGTGATTTGGAAAGAGCAGCTCTTATTTCTAAAGAGGTCTATAGAAGGTTGTCTACATTGTTGCACGAGTTTGATGTAGAAGTACACAATCTTGTTACAGCTCAGATGATCAACGATCTTACAATCCGCAACATCAGAATCCTCAATAGAAGCGGTATGCACAAACAAGCCAATCTCCTTAAAGAACATTTCAGTGATATTCCAATGAGAACAGCTGGAGTAACAGAAGATGATGTTAAGAAGTTGACAGAAGCAAGTGAAATTTTGCAAACACATCTTAATGATATTAGAACGCTGAAGTTCGTTAAGGATTTAAACAAAGCTGCTGTATTATTAGATGATGCAGATATAGATACAAAAGAAGTATATAATGCTATTAATAAGCTTGTCAGCACACATAATGCAGTTGAGGAAAGCTTAGCTGAGACTTATGAAATTACTAAGAAGGTTTTAACCAACAAGAAGCTTAAGATGTCTATGGAGCATCCTACTAGCAACATTCCTGTAGAACCCAAAGTGGTTTCACCTAAGAAAGAAGAAGCTCCTCAAAAAGAAGAGCCTTCTAAGTTACCTGAAGTAGCTCCTGAGAAAAAAGAACCATCAGCCGCTTCAGCAACTGAGCAATTAAAAGCTTTATAGGAGTTATGCAATGCGAAGATTAAGTAGTCGTGATGCTGTGGAAGATACAGCTCGATATTGGGAAAAGGCAAAAGGTAAAGGTGGTAAAGAATTTGGTAAGTATTACAGACAACTTAAACGTACTAATAGAAAGAATAAAAGGAAGAAATGAAAAATCTTTCAATAAGACATGAGTCACAGTTTTTACCAGTAATGCGCAATCCAATGGACGAAGAGCTCGTTCCAGAATATGTGACTACACGTTGGAAAAAAAAGATAGAGGATAAGGATATAGTAGAGTATCCAGCTAAAAATTATGATAGAGTTCCATTAGAGGATAAAAGAATGGTAGAACGTATAAAGGGTTTAAGTAGCAGAGCCATAGCTGTAGAGACGCCTAGTAAGCAAGATCAGTTTGATGCTCTGTTTAAAAAGACTCCACAAGAAGAAAAAGATGATGTTAAAGGACTACCTATTGTATTAAACAATACTATGTTAGCTTGGTTTAATGTGTTTCAACAAGATTATCAGCTCAATGCAGAATTTGTAGAAAAGAAGAGTGAGCTTAAGTATCCTAGAACTTGGCCCGATAAGTTTCTTAAGGTTGTCTTAAATAGCTTGTTGCATAATTTAGGAAAGCCATCAGAGATAGATATTAATGATCTTATAGATTTAGAAACTAATAGAGTTATTATAGATAAAGAGTTAAAGAAGCGTGGTCTTCGTATTACAACATCGCTTCATAGATTGAGTATAAGAGAAGCAAATATACTCACTACAACTACAAAGGATTGTCCTTTTGGATTAGAGATTTTAAAAGCTTGTACTACTGCAGGTGATTCAGTTAAGAGTATGTCACCAGACAATAAGGAAAGAAACGTTAAGATCTATAAAATTAGACAAACGGGGCATAAATGTCCTTTCGCAGCACAGCTAAATGTAGAAAAGAAATTTGTAAATTGTTCATTTGGTGATAGTGCTGCTGGAATGGGCAATTTAGAGATGACACAAGGTAGCCCAATCTATCCAAGATTGTGGGAAGGATTCAACACCATTAATCTAGATCGTTCCTACCACGCCTACAAGGACTTTAGTTACTTCAGTATTTACGGAAGTTTGAGGCGCTGTTGTTTGAGCAAGAGAAGTGGAGTACAATAGAATATGAGACATCAATGGAGTGAGCAAGAGTGTAAAATAATGAAGCAAGATTATTCTGCTGCTTCACAGGACGAATTGTTGCAGAAGCTACCTAATCGTACTTGGGTTAGTATTCAAAGACAAGCTACACACTTAGGAATTATTCGTCGGCAAGTGTGGAGTGATAAAGAATTAGAAGCTCTAAAGACGTATTATAAGCCAGAGTTAAGTGGTAGAGTGAGTAAAGAAAACAAACAAAAGATATTGAGTTTGTTGCCTAATAGAACATGGTGTGCTATTGTATCTTATGCTTGTAATTTAGATTTGAATCTTAAAAACGAATGGAGTAAGAAAGAAGATAGTTTGTTAAAAGAGAAATATATGCAGCTTAATAAGTCTGATCTATTAAAGATTTTTTGTAATAGAACGTGGGACGCTATACAAACAAGAGCTTGTGATTTAGGAGTTACAGGTAAAATAGTAGAATGGACAGAAAAAGACCTTCAACGATTGAGAGAGCTCTATAGGCCAGGTGTTTCAATGGATACAATTTATAAAGCTCTACCTAATTATACACACATTGCTATTATGGGTAAAGCTCATAAGATAGGTTTGAATCAGAAAAAATGGACCAAAGAAGAGTTGAACATTTTAAAGACTCATTATCAAGATAGTAAGCAAGAAACAATAACTAAGTTATTACCACACAAGAGCTGGGATACAATAATGTCCAAAGCTAATTTAATTGGACTTGAGCGACACACAAAAGAGAGTTTTAAAGAAGGGTTAGTTCTTAATTTGATAGACGAGATTCTAGGCGAAAAGTGCAAACGTAATAGAAAATATAGTTGGATGAAAAGTAATAATTATCCTCTTGAAATCGATGGACTTTATGAACAACATAAGCTAGCGGTAGAATATCAAGGAATTCAGCATTATCTATATGGTAAGAAGTTTCATAAGACTCATAAAGCTTTTATGGAACAGAAGGAGCGTGACTCGCTTAAACGCATCTTAATACCACAGAATGGATATAGGTATTTAGAAGTAAAATATAATGAACCTACAACAAAAGAATACTTAGTGAAACGACTGCAAGAAATAGGTGTTATTAACAATCTTGTAACAATGGTTTAAAATATATTGATTTCAAAGGTTATTATAGACAATACTATTAAGGAGGAAGTTATGGACAGAGAAATTGTAGCGCAAGAAGCAGCTCTAGATATCCAGCCAGAAGCAAACTTAGAGGTACTCGAAGGTGGCGATGCAGCCATTCCTACCGATGCACCTAAGCCTATAGAAGGGCTGGTAGAAGTTGTACATTGGGAGAAACCTAAAGAGTTTTTGGCGTATATAGACTCAGCTCTGAAGCGTATTCCTCCTTATAAAAGAACTAATGCTGCAAGTCTTGAAAGAGCATTAGCCTACTACGATCACCTATTATCCGAGATTAGAAAAGTATTGCACGCTGATCTTGATGGTGATCTAAGCGTAGAAGAGCTCGATAAGCTTGAAGAAGTTCGTTCACAAATTATGACTTCTCAAACTCAGTTAGAGGAATTCTTAAAGCCTCTTGAAAGAGCTTGGAAAAAGAAAGGTTCTGATGAAGCAGTTGTAAAGACAGCAGGAGACTGTAAGCCTGAAGATTGTGTTGATTGTCCAAACTGTGGTAATAAAGTTGCTAAGACAGACAACAAATGTGCTAAGTGCAATGCTCCTCTTGTTGTTCATGCCAGTTTAACTAAAGAAGCAACAACTCCAAGAATGGTATATGTTCGTGACCCCTTCATTGATGGCCTTGCAAGGGATATTATAAACGCAAAGGTTTCGTCTGGAAGAGACATTGAAGGTGCTTTTGATCTTGTAGTTAAGAAAATGAAACTTGATGAGCGTGAACAGTATCAACTAATTCAACATATCAAAGATATAGGATATCCTATGCGCAGAAGTATTTTAAATGAGTTTGGTCCAACTAACTACTACGCCTAAGGAGTTACCATGACGCAGATAGACGCTATGTATCAAATTAGTTTGATGCAGACAAGAAAGAATGATGAGTATGTTGTAAAAGTAGAAGACGCTGAGGCACACGAGTTATCACGTTATCGTTTAGTCACAGAGAATTACAGTAAGGCTTGGAAACATGCAGTGAGTTGTTTTAAAAGATTGAAGATAGCTAATCCTGGTAAGAGTATGGATTATTATATTGAAGGACCTTATAATAACCGAGCCATAGCAATATATGGACATGATGATTTGGATAGATTAAAGATTGAGGCAAATGAAAAAGACTTTTACACAGACTTAATGGATAAATATTTGGCCTTAAGAGATAAGTCTTATTTTGCTAACAAAGCGTTCAGAGTTGTTGCACTTCAAAATAATTTGAATATACAACAAGAAAATAAACTCTTCAACTTTTTGCTGAGTAAAAAGGCCATATGAAAAGATTATCCATAAGAGATAAACTTCCAGAATTCTGGAGGAGGAACTTAGATTATGGAGCCCGAGATAAACGGCAGCACAGAAGAAGAAAGAGAAAGGAGCCTCCAAATGGTGAACGAAGAATTGGAAGAATACAAAGTTAAGAGGACACAAGAAGACATTAAGGAAATAAAGACAGATCTCAAAACTTTATCAAGTTCCATAGCAACTTTCCACGAAGAGTGGCGAAGCCATCAGGCAGAAGATGTAGCCCGAACTGAAGCAATGAAAAAACTTAATCTCTGCATAGAGGGTAATGGAAAGAAGGGAATCCTTGATAGAGTAACTGCACTAGAAGGATATGTTAAAATAATCTCTGGTATTATTATAGCTTTAGGTGGAGTATGGGGATTTGTTGCTTGGATAGTACCATTACTTTGGCATGTTCCTAAAGGATAAGGAGGAGCAATGATGCCAGCAATTAGGCAGCTTGTGGAAGCAGAAGCAGAAAATTTAAAGTCTGTTCGAGTTAAGCTTACATATAGTTTGTGTGCAGTATGGATATTTGCTATGTTCATGATTTTAGGAAGCCTCCTTTTTAATATGGGTAAAGTGGATGCAGCTAACATGATTCTTTTAGCAGAGAAATGCATAACTATATTTTATATCAATTCTTTTGTTTTTCTCTTAATGTTGTTGGTATATGTATTAAAGCGCAATAAGTTTAAGATTAAATTAGGACCAATAGAGTTTGAAACAGACAATGCAGAACAAGCATCAAAAGAAGCACCAAAGCAGTAAGGAGGAATAATGCAGTTAGGAATAGTTAATATTGATTTAAAGACAATACTTATTGGAATAGGTATTATCTTTTTTATTTGTGGTGGATGTTATGTAAAGAAGCTACAAGCTGATTTAGCAACTGCTCAACAAAACATGCAAGGACAAAATGCTTTAGCGAAAGATTTGCAAGCTCAGATAATAATTAAAGATAATAAGATTATGGAAAAGCAAAGGGATATAGATGGGTTGGTAGTATATAAAGAGAAGTATGTAGCAAGCGAAGCAAAGCTCTCTATTAGTATTAAAGAGAATGAAGAATTAAAGAAAAAGATACCTGGATATATTGCAGAGCAGGCAAAGCTCGGAAGTGATTTAGCAGCAATTCAAGAAAAAATGAAACATGCTAAAACTCCTGAAGAGTATGCTAAGTTGCAGGCAGAAGCAAAAGCTGTTCAAGATAAGTTTGCTGAAATACAAAGAAAATTAGACGAAGCGTATGATCAATTGCAACACTTAAATGTAACTGTACAAAGTTGGGGCTTTACTTTAAGATTGGGTGGTGGTATTGCATTTTCTGATGTACTAAGGCCAGAAATAGATTTAAAGTTTTTATTTGTAGATCGGTTCTCACTTATAGCTGGATTAGCATTGAATATAAATGACATTAAAGATTTGAATGGGTTCTTGGCATGTACTTATCACGTTGATGGTATTCCACTACCCATATTGAGTGACATGCATAATTTAGAAATAGGTTTAGGACCAAGTTATAACTTTATGAGAAATAATGTAGGTCTAATGTTGGTATTAAGAGAGAATTTTTAAGGAGGCAGTAAATGACATTTCCCACTTGGTTATCAGACTTTGCAGAAAGCGATATAGTGAAAAAGGCGTCTAAGCTGGTAACAGCAGATCATATAGACTCTATTCGTAATCGCATACATAAAGATCCTCAAACAAGTATTAAAGAGGTCATCACTAATTATGCTGATCGCTTAGGGTTTGATTTGTTAGATAGAGAAGAGTTTGTCAAAGAAGCTAGTCTCATATTAACAGCTGAAATAGATAAGCATGTTCAAGAGCGCATTATGAAAGGACTACAAGATAAGGAACCTGTAGATGTAATTCGTAATGTAGTGATGAACGAGATGGGTGGTGGAACAGATGATAAGCAAATAGACGAATTAATATCTAAAATGGTAATGCAGTATAAGGAGCAAGCTGCAGTTCCTCAAAATAATAATTCTATTAATTATACAGGGAATAGTGTATCTCCATTGCCTGCAAATATTTCTAATGGTCTTTCAACTGCTGCTTCTGATGTCCATTTAGATCCAGGTCTTTCTAATAGTCGTAAAAGGACTAAGAAAGTTTTTAAATATATTATTCCAGAAGATATTACTCCTGATAATGCTGAGCAAGAGATAGCACAATTAAGCGAAATGATGAATCTTGTGGCTCCTGAAGAAAAAGCACAAGTAGAAAAAGAAATAGATTGGATTCGTAAAAAGCAAAGAGAATGGGGTCGTTTTGAAGATGAAAGTGTCAAATTGCGTAAAACAAAAGAGCATGAAGAAATAGCAAGTGTATTTTCTGATCAATATAATATGATGCTATTAGAAGAGCGAGCAAAAGAATTCGCCACTGAAGCTTTAATAGATGGAGTAGAGACGGATAAGATTGAAAGTGACGTAAGAGCAGATATTCAAGATTTATTGGGACAATATGATAATGATGCTATCAAAGCATTTTTAACAGGAGTAAATGGCCTTTCTAAGATTGTTCAAGATATTATAGCTGCTAATAAATTTAAGGTGGAACAGGGTGAAGAGATACAGCCTTATAAGAGGATATCAGATGCTGTTTTAAGACAGAGAGCTTATAAGTTTGTTATGCAAGCATACCCTCCTAAAATGCACAGTGTTACTCAAGTTGCGTTAAAAGAGACTGAATGTCCTCTTTGCGGTGAACAGTTTGAGGGAAGTATTCCAGAAGATCACGCTTATGAGCATATTGCTCAGGATATTGTGGAGGCGTACTATGTTCACTATATGCATGTTAACCCAGAGAAGCTGCTTAAGACTATTGCTAGGGTTGTTCATGTTAATAATCTTGTGTATATAGAAAACGTTTTAACAAGTCAACTAACTAGCAAAGGAATTGATTTGACACCTTATCAACACAATATTGTTACTTATGTTTCTGACTTACAAAAGAAACGTTGGGGACATGTGGTATTAGATGAAAAGCCATCTGGTGCATTGAAGTTTGATTTACCTAGTGCAACAGAGGTGCAGCCAGGTGCTGAGCCTGATAGAAGCTCACCAGAAAAATTTGTATATGATATATTACCTTATGAAACAGCAAGAGATTATGAGGCAGGTTTTGCTCTGCTAAGTAAAAAGCTTGATAGATTATTTAGTGAAGGGCAACCTATTAGTGCAGTCAGTGCATCTACAAATGTAAGTGACGTAGCAT
>Ga0118677_10012399_pt1 | contig 12517 bp, 13 predicted proteins | sample AliMusrvi5mmetaG_FD_86154 | JGI IMG/M metagenome (GOLD analysis project Ga0118677, IMG submission 86154)
GTCAATAAGTTTTATTAAAGACTATCTGGTTTGTATTCCCGCAATGAATTGAATACCTAAATAAATAAAAACACTTTTTGCTATCTCACCTATTGTTATATTTACGATCGCTCCCTTTAGTCCCAACATGGAGGGAAGCACAGTTATAAAAACGTAAGCATAAATGGAAAAGAACAAAACCTGGAAGATTGAATTAAAAGCGACTAAACCAGCGCAATATTCACAATCACCCTCTGCCAGATCGTTCCAAACTATTACCATAGCAATGCACCTTGCAAGCCCGATAAGTATCACGCCTATCATGTACTCCGGTTTGTCACGCAAGAACACCACTGCCAGAAAGAACATTAGAATAGGTCCTATTATCCAGTTCTGAATTAAAGAGAGTGTAAGAACTTTCTTGTTCGTAAAAACACGGCCCATCTCTTCATATTTAACTTTTGCGAGAGGCGGATACATCATAAGTATTAGTCCAACCGCTATAGGAATGGAAGTTGTACCAACATTAAACTTATTTATAAAAGGTACTACACTCGGAAAAGCATAGCCAAGCATTACGCCTATGAACATCGCAAGAAAGATCCATAAGGTTAAAAACCTGTCCAATAACTTTAAGTGTATAGCCATCCATATCCCTCCTCATAGCCAAAGATCTATCTAAAGGTGAACTTAACTATTTCTGAGGAATTCAAGAATCGCATCGGAGGACCCCAACTGCCAGTACCGGAAGTGGTATAGCCAAGTCCTTTACCATTTTTATATAATCCATAACTATGCTTGAACATAAGAGGCACGATGAACTCTGCAGGAGGGATCTGCCCTGCATGTGTGTGACCAGAAAGCATCAAATCTACATTAAAAGTTGCAGCTTCCTTATAATAACTAGGATCATGTGACATAAGGATAATATATTTATTTTTGTCGACGGAAGTGAAAGCTTTTACAAAGTCAGGCCCTGTTGAACCAAAGCCCTTCCCTCTTTTATCATCAACACCCACTATATAGATATTGTTATTAATAGTGGTGGACCGGTTGATCAAAAGGTCGATCTTGGAGTTAGTTATAAATTTTATTGCACGGTCTATGCCTGCATAATATTCATGATTGCCGACGCAGGCAAATACCCCATATTTACTTTTTAATCGTTTTAAAGCATCAGAGTATTTTCCGTCAAATATCGCTCTGTCATCCAAAATATCACCGGTAATAATTATGAAATCAGGGTCCAATGAATTGACCTTTTTCACTACACCGTCAAGCCAGTTATAATCCTTTATAACACCTAAGTGCAAGTCGCTCAGCAGAACAAAGGTCATCCCTTTTAGGTCAACTGTATTTTCGTTGGCAGGCAAACTTATTTCTTTAACTCTTATTTTTCCTTCATTCACAAAAGAATACACCGATATTAAAAGGGACAAAATTATGGCCACATAGGTAAAAAGTCCCTTAGTGGATAAAAAAATAGAAAAAAGGTCCTTTGCAAAAAATACTGTGACAGAAATTGCCAACACACCGAGCCATATTGAACCCAAATAAGTTAAGAGTTCTGCTCTTCCCAGAAATCTCGATAAAGGATAAAGCACGGCCATCAGTAACAGTAAGGATGCTAAGTAGAAAGAAGTTGATCTGGAGGCAGATAAACCAGTTTTAAGGCTTATAAAAAGATAGACATGAGCAAGAAAATAAATGGCAAGAGCTGTAAAAATAAAAATATAAAAGCTAGGTGTTCTCATTCACAACACACTTATTATACATACATATACCCGTCAATGTAAAAGAGGCTACTAATTTTTCCAGCAGCCTCTTTTGTATTTTATATTTTAGTAATTGCTGTCTGCTTTTTCTGCATTAGTTTTCTTTTCCATACCTTTTTGCTCTTTCATTTGTTTTTGGACTTCCTTTTTCACTTCCATTTTCATTTTCTCATGATGCATCATCTTCATGCAGTCCTTGCCCATCGTTTTCTCACATGATTTCATCATTTCATCTTTGCAATCAGACACCTTTTTATCTGAACGTAGGCATCCTGCCATTTGTTCGTGAGCTTTTGCCATACTTTCACGTTGTTCTGGTGTCATCTTCATCATCATGCCCCATTTATCTTTGTCTTTCATGCCTTTGTTCTTTATCGTTTCATCCGCAAACAAAGCACTGCTCCCAAAAAGAATAACTCCTGCAACTAAAAACAACATAACCTTTTTCATAATTACCTCCTAAGTAATTTGATAACGAGTGCAATATAAATTTACTATTGAAGATGTTCCATAGGGTAAAGACCCTAAATGATTTTTTTAGATGTTGGGGTATGCTCCACACACAAACCTTTAAGAGGAGGATGTAAAATGGATAACGACAAAACGTGGTACATCAAACAGGCGCCTAAACTTGGTGGTGCTTTCCATCATTTTACGAACACCAGTAATGAAACTTCCGCCCTTGACACAAAAACAAAAGAACTCCTGAAACTATCATTGGCCTGTGCATTCAGATGTAAACACTGCACAGAGGCACATATTAAAAAGGCTTTGGAAGTTGGTGCTACCAAGGAAGAAATCACAGAAGCCCTTCTTATAGTAGCTCTGGAAGGTGCTGGTACTGAAGCTTGCTTGGGATAAAGAATTTTTCCAGGAAGTTTTGGGTTGAACGCAAACAGAAAGAACTGTCACAAAAGCTACCTCTCATGTATAGTGGAAGCTGAAAATAAAAAAGGGGGTACGAACAGATGAAAGCTTTTATGTTTTTGTTAGTATTTTTTTGTATAACGTCCTATTGCTACGGCCGTGCACACCCAGTCCGCGTTTCCGATCCCGTAAAGAGTAGGATCTGCGGTATTGTAAAGGAAATAGATATGTCCTCAAGTAAGGATGGGAACATTATTTTTACAGATGGAAAAACTATAGGGTTAGAAAAAGCCTCTGTGGAACACTATGGGTTTAGCATGGCGTTAGCCTCTATGCAAAATGGATTAACGTTTTGTTGTGATGCAGGAGATACCGTTTGTAAAACGGAATTCTCTTTATCTAAATAAAATTAAGGTGCATTCATGAAAAAATTTATTGCTATTTTACTTTTTACTTTTGCTGTTAATGCTCAATCAAAGGATGCAAAACCTCCCATCGGTCAACCAGTAATAAGAGAAGGAGATCTTGCCATCAAACTTGTAGCGGCATTCAAACTTGGCACGGCCACGGATGAAACCGCAGCTGAAAATACTTTAGGTGATCTTGCTATCGCTCCGCGTAATGGTTGGATAGCTGATTATCCTGTAACACCTGACATAGTCGGTGAGTTGAGGCAATCTGTAAGTAACGCAGCTGATGCAAATCGGCTAAAAGTGAAAAAAGATGATGCACTAAAGATATTTCAGGAAGCCACAACAAGTTTCAACTTAGCGGTAAGCGGCAATACTCCTGGGCAAGTGTCCGACAAAGGCCCAACCAACGACAACGCACCTGCTACTACAGTAATTAACAATTATTACACTACAGAAGGACCTCCTGTAGTCACCTACTACGCACCTCCTCCAGATTATGTTTACTTATATACGTGGGTACCCCACCCATTTTGGTGGAACAGTTTTTGGTATCCGGGTTTTTATATACTAGGAGACTTCCATAGACCGATCCTTATACGTAACAGGGTTGTTATTGTATCAAACCACTTTGGGTACCCTGGCAACAGGATAATTAGGGTCGATCCTATCGGCAGATTTAGGGGAAGAACTTATGGTGGCATAGGCGTGCCTCATTATGCAAGAGGTTATATGTACCGTGGGGGGCCTGTTAGAGCCTATCACGATCGCATGAGAGTCGTAGAAAAGCATCATAGATAATGAAAAATAGATCTATCCTGTAAGTAGCAGCAGTAAAAAAGAGCGCTCCTGCCGACCACGTAACTGCTGCGCCTATTAGAGATAAATCGGGCCTTAAATTGACATCTCTCCTATAACAGACTAAAATTAACTTATGAAGAAAAAACTAATTCTCGCCTGCTTAACCTTAGTTGTTATTGACTTAGTTCTTGTTCTTCTAATGACCACAAAACCAGAAATAGAGCCTCAATGTTTAGTTCTTTTACCTCTCGTAAACTTTGCTTTTGTGATACTAATAATCGTCCTCTTTGTGGCCTTTTACTTTAGACCTCTTCCACCCGTCAGTATAACTCCAGAGGGTCTAATGCAGGGAGTAAAAATTCCCCTTAAAGCTGCACAGGGAAGCCTTAAGTGGCTGTATCGGATCCGAACTTATCGAATCCCCGCTTTTTCTCACAACAGTATGAACCCCTACTTAAAATTATTTAATGATCATATAGAATATAGGGTCGTGTTCAAAGGCAAAAGTCGTCTGGATAACATAGAATCAGTCGATATTTGCGACCTTTTGTTAACCTCCAATATGGTAATTCTCTTTAAGGATACAGGTTGGATATTTGTTGCCAATTTCTATAAAGATACAGAAAACCGACTCAAAGTCCTGGATTTTTTTAAGCAGAACAATGTTCCTTTATCTGTAGCTGCTCAGGACCTATTAACTACGGGTGAACCTAAAAGCTCCTAACTAACACCCTTTATCTAAAGCTTCCTTTTTCTAATCACGTCAGCATAAAAAGCTTTTATCTCAGTACAATCTTCCTGCCTTTTTTTATCTACACATACGGCCTCTATTCCACGAAGGCACTCCTTGCTATATTTACTGCAGATCCTTTTTAGGGAACCTAATTTAAAAAGATCTTCGTCTGTCCAATAGATCTCTTTCATAACTATTCGTCTTTTAGCGATTCAAGTTGTTAGAATTCTTAAGTTATTTTTGTTTTTTAAGAGTTTCTAATTTTTCTTTAGAAAGTTGGATGGATAAATCAATCCAACTTTCCATGAGTTGCTTAAGTTTTTTATAGTTAGCAACTTCCACTTTAATTTGTTTAACAAATTCATTGCGGACGTATTCTGTTCTGCTTTTCATATTATGTGTGTAACTTAGTTGCCAGTACTCTCTTGGATTTTTTCCCTCCCCTTTGGCAATCTGCTTTGTTAAATTACCAGGACGTAAATCCCCTAATTCGTTGATCTGCTTTTTTACCACCTTAATTTTTTGAATAAGCTTTTTCATTTATATTTTCCTCCATATAGGATAGCATACACATGCTATCCTATAAAATCAAGAGGAATTTTAAAGAAAATGAATAAAAATCTAAATAACTTGAATGAGAAAAACTTTAGACGGATCGTTGGTGTAAGAAGAAATACATTTGAATATTTATTAAGGCTACTTAATGGTGTTAAAAGAAAAAAACACAAAGCTGGCCCTAAAGAAAAGTTAAGCAATAAAAACAAGCTGTTGTTAACATTACAATACTGGTCAAATTATAATAGCCTTCTTGAAGTAGGGAATTTATTTAAGGTAAGTGAGTCCACTGCTTGCAGGGTCGTAAAACAAACAGAATCAATGTTATCTAAAACAGGCTTGTGTAAATTGCCAGGCAAGAAGGCTTTTTTAAATACTACAGAAGAAGTTGTTATTATAGACGTAACAGAGTGCCCAATAGAAAGACCAAAACGGAAGAAACAAGGAAGGCTTAAAAACAGACAAAAATATTATTACTCAGGCAAGAAGAAGCGACATACAATTAAAGCACAGGTGGTTGTCGTAAATAATAAAATTTGTTCAACAGCTTATTCTAACGGTAGAAAACACGACTTTAGGTTATTTAAAGAATCTAAAACCAGGCTACATCAAAATAAAACAGCAAAAGTAGACTCAGGTTATCAGGGACTACAAAAAATACACAGCAACACAGATTTACCAATAAAAGGAAGCAAATATAATCCTCTAACTAAAGATGATAAACTACGAAATAAAAAACAAGCAAAAGAACGTGTGTGTGTTGAACACGTTATAGGTTGGCTAAAAAAATTTAAAATTATTAGCACCAAATACAGGAATCGCAGGAAAAAATTTGCTCTTAGATTTAACTTACTTTGCGGGCTCTACAACTATGAAAACAGGGGGGAGTTATGAAAGAGATCTAATATTGCATTGTTTGCATTTTGTTTTGTTACATCCGATGCTGAAGACATCATACTACCGTCTTGCAGATCTATCCATAGCCCCTTGCTATTCATTGCAGTTTGGAAGGTTTGGAATTGACCTATATAATTTATATCAGCTACGGAATTTCCTGTTGGTGGATTATAGACCACCACCATCATGTAATCCTTGAACCTGTCAAGTGGCACCATGTCCCAATTACGTCCTATGATTAAAGGACCACCATTGGTGTGTTCCCCCCATGTTCCTACTGCGGAACAGCCGTAGACAGCACCTATCATGGAAATATTTATCAGCTGGACCTGCGCAAGAGTAAGCCCTGATGTTTCAACCACACCTTGCATAAAATCCTTAGATTCCTGTAGGGCTGTTGAATATATATTTACGGCACTCGTTAAAAGCTCGTCATAAGTGTGTCCCTTTTCAGCTATAAGGTAATTTAGAACTATATCCTGGTAATAAGCAGCTAGGTTATCTTTTAATAGATATCCATATTGTTGACCCATTTTAGTGAACGTGCCACTAAGATTTATTACCTTTATGTGCCCATCTCCCTGCGAAGTTGTTGTGGTGTAAAGAGTTGCACCATCATGTGCAGCTATTGCCCGCAATCCATTTCCCGACGAGCATCCACTGCATGCAAAGATTAGCATCGTGAAGGAACTGACAATTAAAAATGTTGCACCTTTAATTTTCTTACAAAAATTTTTGCTCATAAACTTCTCCTTTTATAATAAAAATAATCAACCAAGCAATTGTACCATTAAATTCTTCAAAAATCATTTAGCTGTGTTATTATTTGTTTTATGAAAAAATATTTTATTCTGATCTTTGTTTGCTCTACCACTATTTTAAGCCTGCCTTCCTGCAGCTCCGATCCAAGTTTTCCTGCTGATCAGGTAAAACAAATGGATGCTGTTGTTACAGTGGCTATGTCTACGTACAACATTCCAGGTGTTATTGCTGCGGTATGGATACCAGGAAAAGGAACTTGGATAAAGGGCTTTGGGCTGGCAAATAAGTCCACCGGCGAAGCTATGGACCCTAGTATGCTTTTCAGGATAGGGAGCCTTACCAAATCATTTACAGCAACTGTTATTTTGCAGCTTGTGGACGAAGGTAAGCTTAGTTTGGATGACACTCTAGATAAATATATTACCGACCCGATCATTCCCAATGCAAGTAATATAACAGTTAGGCAAGTCGCCAATATGTCCAGTGGACTTTTTAATTATACAGAGGATACCACGTTTTTACTCGCTGTAAAAGCCAATCCGAATCGCGTATGGGCACCAGAAGAATTGATAAATTATTCTATCGCGCACGCTCCATATTTTGCTCCAGGCACCAACTTTTATTATTCAAATACGAACTATGTTCTTCTTAGTATGGTCATAAAAAAGATAACTGGTAACAGCGTTGGCTCAGAAATGCAAAGCCGTATTATATCGCCACTTGGTCTTTCTAATACCTCCTTTCCTACAACATCCGCCATGCCATCCGGCTCATGTCATGGGTATAGCCTTAGCGACGATGGAACTTCCATAGTTGAAGCCGACGCTCTAGATCCATCAGTAACCTTAGGTGCTGGGGCTAACATCTCTGATATATATAATTTAAAAACTTGGGTTGAGACTGTTGCCAAGGGTGCGCTAGTGTCTGACGCCTCGCATACCGCTCAGCTTACGTGTATAAATGAACCTGATTCTACTACGGACAAATATTGTTTTGGTATCATGAAAGTAGACAACTTTATTGGGCATGACGGGGTTATAAATGGGTATAACAGCATGATGGCCTATTTGCCATCCAATGGGGCTGTTATTATTGTTATGGAAAACCTGAATCCAACTACTAAGTTCGATGTTGCAAAAGATATCTTTATGGGTGTTGCAAAGGTCGCTTTACCGAATGATGTTTCGTGGTGAAAAAATTTGCAAAAATAATAAAGGTGGAGCATAATTTTAATTGGATGAAACATTTTTTGTTCATATTAAGTATTGTGACTATTATGTCTTGTTCCCACATAGCGGAAGACATAACCGCTTTTTCTATTAATGATGTGGCTGGTACAATAACTGGCATAAGCATAACAGTTCCGCTTCCAGCAGGCACTGTGGTCACTTCACTAGCACCAACCATAAGTGTATCCGATGGAGCAACTGTGAGCCCGTCTTCTGGAACTCCAACAGATTTTACATCGCCGGTCATATATACTGTAACCGGCTCTAACAAAGCTAAAAAACAATATGTTGTTATGGTAACTGTTGCAACTCCAAGCGTTACCTCGCTATGTGATTCTACAATAGATCCATCCTCTAAAGGGTTTCAAGCTGGCGATGGTTCAAAAGAAAAACCTTTTGTAATATGTAATTCCCAACAACTAAATTTGATAGGTGATACCTCAAGCACTACTCCTAATCTTTTCAGTAAGTCATACATTTTAGGCGCAGATATAGATATGAGCGGAGTTACATTCAATCCGATCGGTAATACAAATAATCCCATGCATCAGGGTTTCATAGGCATTTTTGACGGGAATAATAAAAAAATATCTAACTTGACGTTCACTTATCAGGGTGACAGCGACGCTGTTGGGTTCATCTGCTTTATTAACCTAGGTGGCCTTGTGAAGAACCTTGGTTTGATAAATGTTAATATAACCGGAACAACAACTGCTACTGGTGGCTTAGTCGGTTACGCTAACAGAGGAACTATATTGAACTCATATGTAACTGGTAATGTGAGTGGGTCAGGTGATGTTGGTGGATTGGTCGGCCAACAAGATGCAACAACCGTTTCTGGTTGCTACACCACAGGTACAGTTACTGGAACTGAACATGTAGGAGGATTGGTGGGAGTCAACTATGCTGATGGTAGCATAACAAATTCTTACTCTGCAAGTAATGTAACGGGCAGCGCAGATAATGTAGGTGGGTTGGCTGGTTTGAGCTACGCGAGTATTACTACAAGTATGGCAACTGGAAACGTGAACGGGGCAAATTATGTTGGTGGGTTAGTCGGATATAATTATGAGCTTATACATGACTGTTACGCTACAGGCACGGTAATTGGTAGTGTGGACGACGTTGGTGGTTTGGCCGGACATTCCGAGGGTCAAATAGAATATTCGTATGCTACAGGTACAGTGACTGGGACTTCTGGCGAGGACATTGGTGGGCTCATTGGCTACAACGAGGGTTCTGCATATCACTCATATGCAACTGGTACTGTAACAGGTGGTGATTATGCAGGAGGCTTGGTCGGTTATAACAATGAGGACGTGCGTTATTCATTTGCTACAGGCACGGTAACTGGCGTAAATTATGTTGGAGGCTTACTGGGATATAATGATACTGAGGGTAGTGTAGGGTACTCTTATTCAATAGGTGCAGTTTCTGGGACAACTCATTTTGGAGGGTTGTTAGGTGCAGACAACGGTTTTGCAGATAATAATTATTGGAATACCGAAACTTCTGGCCAATCTGATCCGCTTACTGATCCTGGTGCCACGGGAGAAACAACAGCAACAATGACGGATCCGTTATCTAGCATATATGACGATTGGAATTTTATACGGGACTGGAGCTTTAACGAAGAGGAATGTTTTTCTATTCCAACTCCACCGTTCTTGCCTCCGTATTGCTGCATAAGACCTTTTGTGGATTTCTGACGGGGCTCCCCGTCAAATATTTATTAATAAAAAAAACAGGTTCTTAGATACTTTAAAACTGGCATTATTCTGCTTTTTTAAAGACAGTCCTTTGTTTGCTTTTTGCTGCTAATTTATCTAGTTCTTCCTGTGAAAAAGTTACGAACTTGGCCGAAACTATGTTTTCTGAATCACCAAATTTAATTGCCAGATCAGCATTATCGGTAGGAGTGCTATTTAAAAATTTTCCACCAAGGGCTAATATTTCTTCAAATGTGAACCCGCTCATGAATCCTTCTACGATCTTAGCATCCAGTTTGCCATTTTTTTGCATAGCAGTGAATATTTGTTCTATGAATTTGGCATCTTGGTCGTTCTTGAAATCTACAAGTTCAAAATAATCATTTACAGCTAGTAAAAGATAATTAATTTGACTGATGTAATCTTCTACATCCTTTCCTTCTGCTTTTGCCTCGCTTTTTGCTTTTATCATTAGGTTGCCAAGAAATTCATTGCTCAAATCTCCCGCCTCAGCCTGTTTGTACATTTTTGCTAGAAGGCTCCCAAAAAATATTTTAGCCTTGTCGCTTGGCGCCTCAAGAGACCTTTCTCCATCGTCAAAGGTACCAACCACATTACCTTCTTTGCTTGGGTTCCTATTGCTGCCATGAGGATCCTGGTCTATCGGATTACCGGTTAGAACATAACCTATTTCTGCCGCGATTATTGCTTTCGCTATTTTCTTGATATCTATATTGCTATTAGAGTCATTTTTTATATCGTTAAATGATTTGTTGGGTATCAGTTCTATTATGGCATACGCTGTTTTTTCATTATTACTATTAACATTCACGTTATCGCCGTAAGTCAGCCATTTTGAGGCATGGAATTTTACCACTTCTCCATTTATTGTGACTTCCGTCCCATCATGTTGCTTTTGAGCTTCCAAGACTTTCTTTGCCCCCAAGGACATGTCTATTTCGCCCTTTGCCTTAATGTATGCATTCTCTACCAGCGGGCTAACTATGGTAATTATCTCTTTAAGTTCGGGATCTTTTTTCATATTCACCAGGGCTGTTTTTAAAGTGTAATAGCCTCTCTCTATTTTTTTGTCCGCATTTTTCCTCATAAGTCTTATAGCGATATCTTCTCCATCTTTTGTTTTAGCTTCCACAACTATGAAGGATTTACCTGCACCAAGTATGTTGCCTATGAATTGGACCTGATCCCTTACACTCACAGGTACACTCTCATTATATAGTTCCCATAATTCCAGCCTTGATGGCTCGCTGGAGTGTCCCTTGAATGTTTGGAACTCTTTTCTTATATCTTCCCTTATGGCTGACGTTGAATGGACCTGTTGGCCAAGTTTTTTGACGACAGGATTGTCTTCATATTCAGCTATTTTTTTTAGGAGGCTCCCTATGCTAAACCCTTCTTTTGAAGTTTGATTGAACTGTGCAGCTACTAAGATAGCCGACATAAATAAACTTCTGCTATATATTGGACATGCCTCAAGATAAGCTTTTAAAATAGATTTTGCAATTTTCATATCAGCAGTAGGGATATTGCTTGAAGCTAACTTGTCTGTAACGTAATCAAATATTTTATCTCTTTCCGAGAATCCTTTTTCTAAAAGAGTATGCATTATGCTTACCTGGTATTCGAATGGGGCTCCCCAAAAACTTATATAAATGTCCTCAAGATCTTTTAACTTGATACCATTACCGTACTCAACTTCTCTTCCTGTACTTTCTAATACTGTAGATACGAGGTAGTTGTCTAGTGCTATTGCATCGTTGACTTTTTGGACGCTATTCTTTGTTAGTGGGGTTACCAGATATTCTATGACTGATCTTACTACAAAAGTGTTTTCCATAGACGACAGTATTTCTACCAATGTTAGTGCGTATCCAGCTTTTTTAGCCTTTTTATCATCCAACATGGTTTCTGTAGTTATAGAGTCTTTTGGCTTTATTTTTTTTAATAATCCATCTTGCAACAACAGCTTTTTAGCAAGTTCATTATACATCATGTCTAAAGTTGTCTGGTTGAATCCTTCTCCATAAATCCTTTGCATAAAAGAATTTATTTCATCCTCATAACTCCCGCTATTTATATTGTCTATATGCAACCCATAGACCTTACCAACATAATCGGCCCATTTTTTAACTACATAAGTTGAAGTTAAGATCTCACGAGCTGGCAGTTTTTTTATAACTTTTTCAAGTATAGTGAGTTTATCTTTTAAAGAAGTGGTTGTATCACCAGCCAACATGGCGAACAATTTATCTAGTATTTTTAGCTGTTGATCTTGGCTCACATATGGCTGAATAGCCAAGAATTGATTGGCAAGCTTTGTTGGATCCTTGGACCACAAATTATGTTTTTCTAGATAGGCTAAAGCTTGTTCTCTAGGGAAGTTACTGGCTTTTGCTCCCAAAAGTATGGAGTTGCTTTCTAACTTTTGATCCTCATGGGTTTTTAAATAGTTGATCAATTCATAATTAAAAACATAATCCTGACCAACACTGTTATAGTTAGTTTCTGGTCTGCCACATTTATGCAGAGCTACAAAGACCTCGTCTATTTTATTTTTTAGAACGGTATAATAATTTTTTAAGGAAGTATGTTCAGGATCTTCCCGAGTATGAGCAAGAGAACTATTAATTATTGGTAAAACAGACGCTATGTCGCTCTCATCCTTAATGGTTGCACATAGTATTCCTGGGATATAGGTTTTTAAGTCATTATAGTTTTGAAATTCTTTTACCATATGGTTAATAATTAGCTGCTTTTGAGAATAATTATGGAGCAGTAA
>Ga0118677_10012400_pt1 | contig 12516 bp, 7 predicted proteins | sample AliMusrvi5mmetaG_FD_86154 | JGI IMG/M metagenome (GOLD analysis project Ga0118677, IMG submission 86154)
TCATAGGTGAAATCACAGGTGAGATCCGTGGCCTGGTCACGGCAGGCGGCGGGGGTGCTGACGCGCACGACCTGGCCGGCATCATCGTAGGCGAGGTCGCAGATGGCATAACTTCCAAGTTTCAGCGGGTCCGGGGTGAGGGCTCCGGGCGCGGGATTGACCGGGCGTTCTTCTTCCGCCACCTGAACCAGGCGGGCGCGATCGTCATAGACATAGAAAGTCGAGTAGGTGGGATTTGTGGCATCCGCGGTTCCATTCGGTGCGAGGTGATCGAGGTCGCTGCGGGCGACGCGGCCGCCGGCGTCGATGGTGAAGTTCATCGAGATGCGTTGCGGCATGGCCGGGGATTGGGCTTGTATGCATTGGTCTAGCGGATTGTAGGCATAGAGCCAGTCGTTGCCGCGGGGGTCGGTCACGCCGGTGACACGTCCTAACGCATCGTGCGCGACGCTGGTGGTCAGATGGAGGCCGGCGCTGTCGCAGACCACTCTGCTGGGCAGTCCGGTTGCATCATCGTAGGTGCATTCGTCATGAAACGAGGAGGCTGGCCCGTTGAGCACGGTGCTGCCGGTGCACTGGCCGCGGGTGTTGTATTGATAGAGCACGCCCTTGCCAGGCAGCGGGCTGAGGGAGTTGGTGCAGTTGCCGTGCTCATCATAGCTCCAGGTGGAAGTCTGGCCGTGGGCGCTGGCCATGGAGAGGCGGAAGTTCGAGCACAGCCAGGCTTTTTGTTTCGGGCCGATCTTGCGCTCGTCATCATCGGCCGTGCCATCGCAATCCTCATCTTCGCCTGCGGCACGCGCGGAGACGACGATCCCCGCGACGGCACCTGCGGTGATTCCGGCAATGCTGGATCTGTTCTGGAACGGCGGGTGGCGTCCGCCTTCCTCATTCTTGAAAACCGTTGCCGTGGCCTGACGGTTGGCGGAGCTGATAGTAATGTTCCCGTTGACCATGCCGCCCTTCCTGTCTTGGGCTAGGCCGTCTGCCCTATGCGGACCACCTTTGACACAGAGGCCGCCGATTGGATTGCCCGGGCGGGCCAACCCCAAACCACCGGGGTTCCTGCCACCTTTGACACAGAGGCCGCCGATTGGATTGCCCGGGCGGGCGGATTCCGGGTTGCCATGATCCGGTTGATAGGTGCAGGTCACCGTGCGTTCCTCGCCGCCGGGGGAGCGCAGCGTCATCACGCGGGGATTGGCACGCTCGCGCACCGGGCAACCGGACCGGAAGTCGCGATCATAGGTGACGAGTTCCTGGCTGCCGTCCGGATGGGTGATGCGCGCACACAGGCTGTCCGCATTGTAGTCACAGGTGGTTTCAAAATAGGGCGGATCGCCGGCACGCAAGGGTCCGGTGGGACGGTTGTCGGTGGACGTCACAGGAATTCCAGGCACGCAGAAACCGGTGTATTCGCGGAGGCTGACCACGCGGTGCAGACGGTCGCAAACGGTTTCGGTAAGGCGGCCGATCTCATCGACTTCAAAGATCGTGTAACCACCCTCGGGCGAGATGCCCGGCGGCAGGATCTCGCGCCGGTTCAGGGTGATGTGGCCGACCTTGTTGCGGTTGTGGGAAACGCAGGTGTCGTAGTCGAGATGGAGCGGATCGCTTTGCGCCGAGTAGGTGAACGCCTCTAACAAGCGTCCCGCACCATCGGTGACGCTTAGCAGGTTGTGGTTGAGGTTGGGGTCGGAACTCCCGGTGGAATAGGTGTAAACCGTGGCACCGACGACGGAGAGAGTCCCGCCAACCTGCGGGCTGGAGGCGGATTTGAGATCGCCTTCGCTGCCATCCGGATCGGCCGCGCCATAAGGGGTGAAGTGGACGCTGCGGCCGCTGGAGTCCGCGACACTGGTGATGAAGCCTGCTCCGTCCCAAGCCACGTTGAGACTGCGCGGCGGAGCAAACGAATCGCTCACAGAAGCGAGCCGTCCGGTGGCGGACTCATAGGCACATGTGAGGGCGATGCCGTTGCGATCGGTGATGGCCGCGATTTTACCGGCAGCCGGCGAGCTATCTAACGGCCTGAACGCCCAAGTGCCCTTGTCGGCGAAGGTGAGGGTGAAAGTTTCCCCGGTGAATCGTCCTTCACGGAACATGCCCTCGCAACGATAGGTGCCGTCAGCCTGGCGGAAGAAGATGTCAGCGCGGCCGCCGCCATCATGGATGACCACGCGAGAGGCGCTGGCACCCGCGGATGACGGCAGGGCTTCGATCCAGATATTATAGGAGAAATCCCAGCCCGTACCGTGACCCGAGTTGAGCGGTTTCATCGACCGGTAGGTACGCACCCAGGCGAGCGGCGGCCCGGCCGGGCAAGCGAGTGAAAGATCGCAGGTCTGGAAGGAAACCTCGCCTGGCAGGCCCGAGGGTGCCGGAGTGATTGCGACAGGGCCCATTTCCCGTTTCATCAGATCCGGGTGCTTGACCGGCCGTCGGATTCCGTCACGGACGGCGGCGGACGGCATGTCGCCGCTCATTCCGCTAGACACGAAATACGGGTTGTTCTGCAACCCGGCGGAATTCATATCCGACTGTGCCTTGTAATAATCATAGCCCTTTTTGGTGAGAAATTGGGATAATGCGATGCTCAGAAAGCTGCCGTCACCGGGATCGTAGTTGCCGTCGTCGCACTCCTCAGGTCCGGAAGCGGTCCTTTGCGGTTTCGGGTTGGTGGGGCCCCACGGCCTCGGTTTCTTATCGCCCGGCAGTCCCTTTTCGTTGATGGCCATGCCGAGGGGAGAAAAGGGGTCCCCGTCATCACAGTCCTCGCCCGGGCCAAGTGCCGCAACCCTGGTATTATGGGTGTTTCCCGGATTTTTCTTCACGATAATGGGTATCCCTGGAACAGGATTGCATTGGAACTGCGGCTCCGGCGGGGCTGGTGGTAAGGATGGGGGCGAATCCAAGGCCCGTCCCGTCGGGGTGACTGTGAGCGGCAGGTTGAGGGTGACCAACGTGATGCCGTTCGCATCCACGATCCGCGCGGAAATCACACTGCCGCCCGGCACAAAGGGGTGTGCGACACTGGCCCGCCACACGCCGCCACCGAGATCTTCTAACGGCACGCTGAGCGGGGATGGCGGAGTGCCGTCGATTTCGAGCACCAGGAAACTGCCCGCCGGGATGCTCTGGCCGCGGACGAGGAGTTCGCCGCCAGTGGGAGAAAGCAGCGGCGGGGAAATCGAAAACACGTCGGCTTGTGGTAGCGTCACGCGATAGAAGGCTTTTTGTGAGGTCGGTTCGGGATCCAGCCACACACACTCCGCGCCGGTGGCTTCGACCAGCGCGAGTTGCGTCCAACTGCCAGCAGCTCCGCTGGCGAGGGTGGTGGAGCGCTCGATCCGGTAGCGCTGCCCGGCCGTTGCCGGCCAACTCAAACGCACCTGATTGCCCGGCAGACCGGAGGTGATCTCAAGCAACGGCGGAGCCAGCGGACTCTCGGCACGGAGCGATGCGGGCACCACCAGCAATAGCAGCGTCGCTAGATAGCGGGATTTCATTGCCACGGCGGCAACCGGGGATGACGGGAATTCAGTTTTCATATAGGATGGTTTTTGCTCTTGATCGCCGGGTGCCAATCAACAAGCCGGCTCACAAAACCCACATCATGGCCGATGATGGCTCGGGCACGGAGCTGACCAGGATCTGGTGTTGCGATTGCAGGGTGCGTATACCACGTTGCCACCTCCCGCGCCGTCAAGCTGCTGGGCGTAACAGTTCGCATTGTTTGAGAGGCTCACAATGGCTGCCGGGGCAAGACCCGCCGCACCAAGTGCCGTGGCAATGAATACGAATGATTTTATGAGTAGGTTTGTTGGATGTTTGCTGGAAACTTGCGTTAGAGAGGTGGGCGTTGACGTTGTTGAGAGCGAGGAAGCACGTAAAGGCATCAATGAGGCTTCAAGTTGAAGAAGCCTCTGGGACGGCCGGCAACCGGCTCATCGACGGTTTGCAGCGTGGACTGCGGGCTGGGGCTGATTCGGGTAAGGATTTCCCAGGTTTCCAAGTCGGTCGAAAAGAGCACGTCGTAGCTCACGTTGGGCAGCGCGGTGAACTGGAGTTGATGCGGGGAGCCGGCGGGCTGGAGTTGCATTGTCGGATGGGAGGAGTTGACAATGGCCTGCGAGTCACTCACTCCATTGCCATTGCTGTAGGCAGAGAGCGGGTTGAATCCGAGACTTACTTCGGTACCATCGAGGAGTCCGTCGCCGTCGCTGTCCGCGACCAGCAGGCCGGTGCCCAGGCTGATTTCCTCGGGGTCGGTTAGACCGTCGGCATCGCTGTCGGCAGCGAGCGGGTCGGAGCTGTACTCATGAAATTCGCTGCCGTCGGTGAGGCCGTCGCCGTCAGAGTCGATGTTGTTGGGATCTGTCCAACCGATCTCGAGGGCGTCATCCAGTCCGTCGCCATCGGTATCGGCACTGAGCGGGTTGGTGCCCAGTTCGACTTCCAGGCCGTCGGTGAGGCCGTCGCCGTCCGTGTCAATGTTGTTCGGGTCGGTGCCAAGGATGGCTTCCTCGGCATCGGTGAGGCCGTCGCCGTCCGTATCGGTATCATCCGCGGCCCTGACAGGAAGGATGAGCAGGCCGAGCAGCAGGATGAGCGTGAAGTGGGGTTTCATGGTGGTGGGTGGCAGTTGATTTTGCGGCGGTTTTACTGTCCGTAGTAAACCCCTTTATCCGGGCCGGTGAAGTTGATCACCGCGCCAATGGTTGACCCGGAGATGCCCTGGCCGCGGCCCAGCGGGCCCTGCTCGGGATTGGTGATGTCGAAGCCCGTGATCGCCTGTGGCCCATGCGAGAGCGTGGGAAGACTGAAGACAGTGGGGTCGCTTTGCGCCCGCATCACCATGGCGTGGTTGGAGGTGCCGGACATGGCGGCGATCAGGCATTGCGCCTGGCCGGGAGGCACGGTACCGCCGAGGGTGGCCTTGATGAGGACATTGCCTTGTAGGTCCACGCTGAACCAAGCGAAGAGCTTCGCGATGGGAAAGGTTCCACCGTAAATGGCAGGCACGCGTTGCAACAGCGGGCCGCCGGGATCATCGGTGGCGATGAGTTGCTCCGGGGCGAGGACGGTGGTAGTGCCCGCGAACGTGGTGATGTGACGGGTGTAAATGGCAGTTTTGCCGTTATCGAGGATGACTCCGTAGAACACATCCGAGTCGGGCCAATTGGTGTTGTCATCCACCAGATGAAGGGCATAAAAGCTCTTGAATGTGCGGCCCCCCGTGATGTCAGTCGCCGCCGCGCCTTCTCTGGCGATTTGGGCGTATGGGGTGATGGTGGAAAGTTGACGCCAGCACCAGAGGCTCTTGGAACCGGGGATGACCTTGCCCAATGTGGCTGAAGAACCCGTGTCGGTGTACAGGTTGCTCATTTGCCAGGCCACCGTGGGAGCGATGTTGGGTCCGCCTGTGATCGCCATGAGAATCGGGTGGAAAATTCCGAAGCGTTCGCTCACCTGCGCCAAATCGTTCTGTTGGACGACGGTGACGGGCGCCGGAAAGAATCCGCCCGGGATTTTGGGGTCTGCTTGGATGAAGTTCTGCCTGAACCACGGCAGGGCAGTGTTGTGGGCGCGGTGCGCCACGCCACCATATTCACTGATGGCCGGACTGCACGGGACTCTCGGGTTGCTTGTGGGCAACCAGCGGTAAATGCCGTTGGTTAGGGTATGTGGCCATCCCAGGGTTGCATTGATATCCCAGAACAACGTGCCATCGATGGGGCCGCTTTGCGCCCATGCGGCGATGCGAGTGCCGTCGGTGACCGCACGGCCGCCGCCGGTGAAGAAACCTACGCCATTCCCCGCGACGCCATTCAGACTGCCGCCTTCGTAAACGCTGAGGTTGAAAAGTGGGGGACTGAGGTTGGAGCTTGTCGTGAAGAGGGTGCCGCCATAAATCGCGTTCTGGAGGGCGCGGACAGGCATGCTGTTGGACTTGCCGAGCGTTACCCCTCCGATGCTGTCGCCCTCCTGCGCCACCATCCACATGGTCGGCCCAAGCGGATTCGTCCAAGTAATCGGGTCGCCATTGCTCCAGATTCCTTCGTCATCGGCCACCGTGACGGGGGCGGCCACGGTCATCTTCCCCTTGAAAGTAATCCGGGGCGGGAACGAAAATCCGGTGCCGCCTCCGCCGATGACCGGCGGACTGAAATCAGTGAATGCGGTGACGTGCCCTCCGGGAATGTATTTGTCCGGAGCTGGAAAACCGGTATCCGCAACGGCCGTCCAGGTGGTGACGGGAACCGGCGGAAAGGCAATTTGAAAGGCGGCGTGGGCACCGGAGGTCAGGCACAATCCGATCATTGCCGTATGGAGGAGGCTGGTAACAGGAGGTTTCATAAGGATGGTTGCTCGTTTTTTTGACTGTTTGGATCTCTCTTTGTTTCTATTTCCATCAATTCGAACCCAGTCTGGAACCCGAATCGGAGAATTCCGGTACAGCCCTTTTCTATCGATGTAATAGGCGTTTAATAGGGCCGTAACCCCGCGTCAAGAGAAATAAATAAATTTATTTCTCTTTATTGCCTCTTAGGAGAACAGAACCGCCGGGGCTCGCCCGGGGTGATCGGGATGGTGAAATGGAACATCCCCCCGCCGGCGGCGGTGGGAGTGATCGCAATCACATCCCAGTTCCCGAGAGGCAATGTTAGATCAGTGGTCGAGAGCAGGGTAAGGGTGGCGTTCGCGTTGCTGCAAACGACCGACACCCGCAGCGACTTCTGACCGCCGCCATCGGTGATGCCACGCGATGAACCACGCGCAACCCACGGCCAGCGAGAATCCCAGCAGCAGCCTGAGCATCATCTGCCAATGGATGAACTGCTGGAAGCTTTGCGCGATATCATCCAGGTGAGACTGCGCGGTCTTGGGTGCCATGGCGGCGATGGCGTTGCCGATCGCCTCGGGGTTCTCGGCGCAAGCCATGGTGACCCCCAACAGGGTGACCGCCACCACCGCGACCAGGGTGGCCTCACCTGAGAACCAGCGGGAATCGACCACGAACTCGGTTTGCTGGATGGGCAAAAGACAGAGATGCTCGCGGGTGTTGATTTCGATTTTCAGGCGGAGCCGGATGACGGGTGGCAACTCGGATTCGAAACGATAGGTGAGCGTGGCACCGCGAGGACCGATGTCGCTCTTGGGTTCGCCGAGCCATGGATTCAATCGTTTCCTGAGAAGGTCCAGAGTGCTGCCGATGGGTTGCTCGCGAAGTTGGACGAAGTCGAGGTCCTCGGAGTAGCGGGCGGCGGGTTGAAGAACGATTTTATGGAGGGCGGTGCCACCGCGGAAGAGGAGGCGTTCCCTCAGAATGGGGTCGGAATAAATTTCCACCAAGCCACGGGAAAGAACGAGGTCCTGTTCCACTTGGGCCGGCGAGGTCCACGGGCATTGTTGTGACCACTCAGTGATGTAGGCGGGTGAAATCACAGGTCAGCCTCCGGTTGGGTGTTTTCCAGAATCCGCCAACGGTTTCCGGTGATGGGGCCGGCGCGTGGGGCGCCGGGGTCTAGGGCGGCCCTGGGTAACGGTTTGGATGTTGGCAGGGCGGCGTGAAGGGCGGCGGCGAGGGCGGTTTGGCCGAGGTGGTCAAGCAGCCAACCGAGGCGCTGGATTTGAGCGGTTTCGGATTCCGAAACGGTGACCGCGGCGAGCTTTGCGGGGTCGATGGATTCCGCGAGTTCGGAGAGGACGGTCAGGACGGCATCCAGTCCGCCGATGTGGCGGGCATAGCGCACGAGGTCGAGCGCAGTCGCTTCCGGAGTGGACACGGGAAGCATGCCAGAATGGCCCTTGCGGGACTGGAGGGGGGTGGCGGCAAATTCCTGTTTCCGGAAAAAACGGATCGAAAGCCCCGGAAGAACGAGGGGGCGCTCCTGCCGAGGGACGACGATCTGGAGTTGTTGGACCTGCTGGTGGGCGGCCCCGTGGAGAGCGGCGGCACTGAGCAGACCGAGGTAGTAGGGCTGATCCAGTGAACGCATTAAATCGTCGATGAACCAATCGGAGGGTGGAATACCCTGCGCGGCAAATTCAACGGGAACGATGGCGTGGAAGCCTTTGCGGATGCGTTTGACGCGACCCTTTTCGGCGAGGCGTTTCAGGGCTTTGCCGACGGCGGCGGTGGAAACGGGCAACGAGTTCTCCACTTTCGAGCGGTCAAAGCCGTAGAGGCCACGCCGCTGGAAATCATCAAGGAGGTCGGAAACCCGTTTGTCGTCGTTCATGACGTGCTAAGGTATGCAAAAAAGGACACAACCCGTCCATTATTTAATTTTACAGCACACATTTGAGGGGAGATTCTTGGAAATTGAAGGCTTTCTCGAATGCAGTATGGGTGTGGCATGGGGTTCAGGATTCGAAATTTCCGAAGACGGCGAAGAGGCGGATGGAGGGGTTGTCTTCGGTTTCCATGGTTTCGGTGATCCAGGTTTTGTAATCGTCGTGTTTTTTCTGGATGGCGCGTTGGTCGGCTTCCTTTTTCAGGCGCTTGTAATCGCGGGTGGAGGCGAGTCCTTTTTCGATGGATTCCACGAATTCGAGTTCGAGTTGCTGATGTCGGGATTCGAGGAAGGCGCTGAGTTTGGCGAGTTGGCGGTCGAGTTCCGGTTGGGTGTCGCGGCGGAAGGCGTCACGGGCCTCGGACAGGTGAATGGCCAAGCACTCGACGGTTTCCGTGAAGAGTTTTTGGACGGCGACGAAGTCGATGGGGGTCGCGGGGTACCGCCGGTAAAGGACTGTCGGCATGGGTGTTGTTGAAAAACGGATCGCGGGATTCGTGAGGATGCCCGTACAGGGCTTGCATCGTTCTATAAGTGGCTTCCACCTCTGCCCGTTGCAGCTTGGCCGCTAGGTCACGCACCAATGCGTTGTCTGCCCCTTCCGTGGAAATTCCGGCAGATTCCAATGCCTCCCGCACCTTGCCGAACCAGTTGCATTGAGGATCGTCTAAATCACTGTCAACGCCTGCCATGTCGATCTTGGCAGTATAGAGCATCTCTTCCCGTTGGTCCGGGTCTGAAATGTGCTGCCGCTTTCCTGCTTCCATCCGTTCCCGATTGATGAACATCCGCAGGATGAAATCATTGCGTTCCATCTCTGAAATATCCGCAAGCCGCTTCTTTTGCTTGGAAGTGCAAGCGCGTGCATTTTTGCCCGCCTTGTTCAATTCGCGCCGTTTGGCCTCAAATTCGGTACTCACTATGGCCGTAAGCGTGTCTGCAAGGGTGTTGGCGGTGGCAAGGTTCCCGGTTCCAAGGGCACGCTTGATTTCCTTTGCCTTGCCGTAGCACCCGGCTTGAACAAGGTCCGCCGGAATGCGTTTGCGGTAGTAATATCGGCCATCCCTTTTCAGGATACGCGGGTGTTTCGGCATGGGTTCAAGATGGGATTGTGTCCCGTCGTTGTGTCCCATTTTCCCTTTCCTCTTCATTGGTGATGAAGGAATTACCGTATTTTCAACGGCTTGTAAAGGCAGAAGCGGAGAGGGTGGGATTCGAACCCACGGTGAGTATCACCCCACGTCCGATTTCGAATCGGGTGCCATAGACCACTCGACCACCTCTCCTTGGTTGGGAAGAGGCGAAGATGGAGGTTGGGGGGCGGGATGTAAAGCGCGCAATTCGCGCAATTCGCTCAATCGGGGAAAACGATGGCGCGGTGGCCGTCGATGATGGTGCGGTCGTGGACGTGGAAGCGGATGCCTTTGGCGATGGCGGTGCGTTCGCAGTTGCGGCCGAGGCGGACGAGGTCGGTGGGGGAGTGGAAGTGGTGGACGCGTTCGACTTCCTGTTCGATGATGGGGCCGGCGTCGAGGTCTGCGGTGACGTAGTGGCAGGTTGCGCCGATGAGTTTGACGCCACGTTCATAGGCTTGGCGGTAAGGGTTGGCACCGGCAAAGGCGGGGAGGAAGCTGTGGTGGATGTTGATGATGCGGCCGGCGAAGTCGCGGCAGAAAGCATCGGGCAGGATCTGCATGAAGCGGGCGAGCACGATGAGTTCGACGTTCTGGGCATCGACGAGTCTGCGGATTTCGGCGAAGCCTGGGTCGCGGTTGGGGCCGGTCATGTCGATTTCATGGAAGGGGATGCCGGCGTGGTCGGCGATGGGGCGGCAGTTGGGGCGGTTGCCGATGATGGAGGTGATTTCGATAGGGAGTTCGTCGAGTTCAGCGCGCCAGAGGATTTCGCGGAGGCAGTGGTCGGTTTTGGTGACGAGCACGGCGGTGCGCATGCGGTAGGGGAGGTGGCGGAAATGCCAGGCGGCATGGAGCGAGCGGCCAAGGGTTCCGAAACCGTCGATGAAATCCTGGGGATCGACGTCGAGGTCGTCGGTGACGATTTCGAGGCGGGCGAAGAATTTGGCACCGAGTTGGTCGGAGAACTGGTTGAATTCGACGAGGTTACCGCGGTGGTTGGCGACGTAATTGGCGATTTTGGCGACGATGCCAGGTTGGTCGGGGCAACTGAGTTTGAGGATCAATCCGGGGCGTGACATGGGGACCGAGCATGGGTGATGCGGGCGGCGACGTCAATCACCGGAGCGAAAAGCAGGCGAGTTGGTGACAACTTGGGAATTTGGCGAGGCTTGGGGTTGCAATTGCGGATTTTTCCATCAACAGTGGGGTTTCCAAGATGCCTTCGCTGAATCCAGACGACAAACTTTTGCTGATCCGTTGCCCTTCGTGTGGCCAGCGGTTCAAGGTGGGGGACGATTTGCGTGGGCGCACCGTGGAGTGCGGTGGATGCGAGCATCGGTTCAAGATCAACGACGATGTGATCGTGCGTGGTCAGAAATTCTATCCGGGGGAGCGGCGGGATACCGCGTTGAACCGATTTCAGCGGGTGCCGCTGGCGATGATTCCGGAGCCTTCAGGCATAGCGACGACACGCTACATCGAGCCGCCGGATGCCACGGAATTCGAGCCGATTGCGCCACAGCGGATCATCGCGGGAGCGATTGGCGGGTGTGTGATGGTGCTGGTGGCGTTGTTGTTGATATTCGGTGCCAGCCATGGGGGAGCCTTGGACATGTGGACGACGCAACAGCGAGTGGTGCTGGCGGGGTTCACCGGGTTGTTAGGCACGATGTTGCTCGTATATGCCAATCCGCGGGGGCGCTTCAAATCGGGCGGCTATGGCTTGTTGCTGAGCGTGGGTTTGCTGGCATTGCCGTTTTTTTTCACGGAGGGATCGTCGGATACGTTGCAGACCAAGGGAACCTCGGTGAAAAAAGATAGGGATTCCGCCCGCAGCGAAAGCCGGGCCTCGGGGAAGAAAGCGGATCCGGCCCGCGCCGAGAGCGAGGCGATCATCCGCCTGCGTGCGCTCATCGGCACGGACCCGCTGGAGAAGGAGATCGTGGAGTTGGCCAAAGCAAACGCCGGTAAACCTGAGAAGGAACAGAAACATGCGGTGGGGCTGTGGGTGAAGGGGTTGCAGGAAGTGAACCGGTATGTGGTGAGGGACTACATTTTGCGGGAGACGGGTGCGAACCAGTCGATGGTCTTCTATCCACGTGGCAATGATTTCCTGATTGTCGTTGCCGGCATCACGAAGACGCTCGACGAGGTGGCCGGGCTGATGTCCGCACTGGGTACCTTGGACAAGGTGCATCGGGAGATCTCGGTGCTGGAGGTCACGATCAACAATGAAAGTTTCGTCGCCGGGTCGTTGGAGAAACTCACCGACAAGCGGGGAGCCGAGTTTTACCTGCTCAACAAAAAGGAGCTGGAAAGCATCGATCTGGATCGGGTCCGGCGAGCGGTCCAGCGGCTCGCGGAAGCGGAACCGAAGGTCTTCCGGAGCGACATCACGCGCAAGTTGCTGTCGTTGTTGGAAACGCCTGGGGTGACCTTCAAGGGGGATATCTGCCGTGCGCTGACGGTGTGGTCCGAGACGCCCGGGCCAGCGGGGAATGCCGCACTCAGGGAGGTGAACGAGTTGGTCGTCCACAAAGCGAAAGTTCCGCCCGAAATGATCAAATTGATCGTGAAGGAAAAGACCCCGGAGGTGATCCCGGTGCTGGACGAATTGTGGGCTGGCAGCCCGGTGAAATGGGAATCGATTTATGCCGATGTCGGCCCGCCTGCCGAGGCGCTTCTGCTCCGGCGTTTTCCCGAAGCGGAAGGGATGCTCCGTCAGTCCGTGGTCCGCTTGCTGGGGATTGTCGGCGGGAAAGAGAGTCTGCCGGTGCTGGAGGCGGCCTCCAAGGGTGCGAATCCCGAACTCAGGGTGCTGCTGGAGAAATCCATCGCATCGATCCGCAAACGCCTCGAACCGTAGAATTCATAAAAAATCATTTGCTAACGGGGCAAATCGGGGCGACAGTTTACGTCGCCTTCCGTTTTACGCTGGGCCAGGATGATCCGGGGGGAGGGGGGCGTTCAATTTTCCGTTAATCTGATAGAAGCCCGAAGGGCTGGCTAACGCGATGAGAGATGGCAGTTGCGGTGGAGGACGGCAAGGCAATTCTTCCCGGCGCGCGCGATTTTCACTC
>Ga0118677_10012401_pt1 | contig 12515 bp, 12 predicted proteins | sample AliMusrvi5mmetaG_FD_86154 | JGI IMG/M metagenome (GOLD analysis project Ga0118677, IMG submission 86154)
CTTCACGGCAAGCAGCACTTTGTCTCCCGGGTGCGCATCCGCGATCAGCACCTGCTTGTACAGGTGCGTCCCTTCGGCAATCAGCTTCCCGTTGCCATAGATCGTCTCGTACAAATATCCGTGCCCCGGCCCGTCGCCTCCCACTTCCAGATAGAACCAGATACGCGCTCCGGTCAGGTCGTAACCGTTCAGGCTCTTGGGAACCTCAACCCAGCGCCGTATCCAGACCTCCTGATTGGAAGCCACAAAGGGAATCCTGACGTTCTTCCACGCAATCGAATCGGGCGTGGCTTGCTCTCCATGCGCAATCGCGCCTTCGTGGTACTGCCACTCGCTCCCGGCGAGGGAGTCGAACGAGGCCAGCCGCGTCACCACAGCCTGGCCCTCCTTTGAAAACTGATAGCCTACAGCGGCAAGCCGTTGCGCCATCAAGACTGATGTTGCTGTGGCCATCAGAACCAACACCAGGCAAGAGAAACGCGCCATCTTCACAGCGCGCTCCACAAGCGAACAGGGAAGAATCCGCTGCCGCAAATTTTCGTTTCGTTTTTCATTCATGCGCATAGTCGACTCGAAGCGTTTCGATGGAGTGTGGATGGATCGGCGCCTTGAGCGCTTCTGAGCCCCTCGCAGGCAGCACAGATCGTTCCGGCTCATCCATCGGGTTGGTAAGTGTTGCCGGCGTGGCGCCTGCGGAAACATGCATCGTCACCCCGCCGCCTTTGCCCGGCTGCTCATAAACTTCAGGACGGGGGTTGTCTGTAGCCTTTCACTTTTCTTCAGCGCGAACCGCGCAGCATGGCTGCTTTCATCCTTCACATACCAATATTTCCTGTGAGGATTACCGTATGCAATTACCTCTATATCGCACTGAAAGTACAGTTGTACTCGTAACCATGGAGAGCGTCAAGAAGCAGCTTAACCTGCTGTTTTGGGCCCTATCTTGCATACATTTTTATCTGCATTCCAGGCGGCAATCGTCCGTGTCTGCGGCGCATTCTGAAGTTATAGAGAATGTCATTACAGGTTACGCCCACTTCGACCCGAACTAACCTCCTGTCTATATAGCTCCATCGCCGTCTGATATTTTCCGCTGCGCAGGTCTAAAAAAGCAAAACTGAGATTTCCTATCTGAAGGGTGTAGCCTAAAGCATTGGAATCGGTTACATTAACAAGTGTTATTTTTTTAATGATTGGCGAAAATCTGCCGAGCCTTGCGGTGTTTGCCTTCAGGTATGTCGTGCCCTTGCTTTTCGTCACAATATAGCGGCCGCTGCCCAAAGGAGAAGCCCCCGTATCACCGGTTTTAATAACCGCGAAATCCAGGCAGTTCACCGCATAAGGGTCGGCGCTTTTCAGGTTGAAAACGATGCTGTAATCGCTGAGCCTGTAAGCGGAAAGGAAATTGGAAAGGTGCGCGGAAAAGGCGGGCGAAGTTTTTGCCTGCAAAAAAGAATAGATAATGTCATCCGCGTTAAGGGCGGAATTATCGCTGAATTTCAGCCCGCTTTTTATGTTGACGGTTAAGGCAAGCCCGTTGGCACTGTAGTCCTTGGCTATAACGGGCAAGGGTTTGTAAGCGGAATCCACACGGAACAGGCTGTCATAAATCAATGCGGAAAGCTCTTGGTTTATCATGCTCTTCACCTTGAACGGGTTTAACGATTCGGCTTGTGAAAAGGGAAGTTTTAGAACTTTCGGCTCGGAAACCGGCGGCTTTTCCGTCGTCGCGACAGCTTCCTCAGCGGTTGTTGTTTCGGTTACATTGCCGTTGCCGCATCCGCCGAGGCAGCCAAGGCAGAGCAATAGGACAAGTATCATTGATATAATCCGGCAGTTGCTTTTCATAATAACTGGTATCTCCTTCTAAACAGAACGCAAATATAACTTTTACATTTTACACCATCGGTATTCTTTTTGCAATTCACAAATGATGCCCGGTTATCAACCTGATTTACTTAACCGCGGCACTTGCTTTTTAACACGCCAGGTTTTATAATATAACAAATTGGCAATAACTAATCAGCAAAGGATGTTTTCTTATGAAATTAGGTATAGTAGGCCTGCCCAATGTCGGCAAAAGCACGCTTTTTAACGCGATAACAAACGCCGGGGCGGAATGCGCGAATTACGCGTTCTGCACCATTGAGCCGAATGTCGGCGTGGTTGCCGTGCCGGATTCCAGGCTTGAAGTATTGACGGAAATGTACAAACCCCGCAAAACAATCCATGCGGTTATCGAGTTTGTCGATATCGCGGGGCTTGTCAAAGGCGCTTCGCGCGGTGAGGGGCTGGGCAACAAATTCCTTTCGCATATCCGCGAGGTGGACGCGATTATCCATGTGGTGCGCTGCTTCGAAAATGACGACATCATTCACGTTGACGGGCAGTTAAACCCGAAGCGCGACATTGATACAATCAATTTGGAACTGATTTTCGCGGACCTCGAAATGATTGACCGGCGCATTGAGCGGGGGACAAAGGCTTTAAAGGGCGACAAGTCTATGGCGAAAGAGATTGAATTCCTCAAAAAGCTCAAAGCCGAACTGGAAAAAGAAGTGCCCGCCCGCAACGTGGAGTGCAGCGACGAAGAGAAAGCAATTCTGGATACCATCGCGCTGCTGACATCAAAGCCGGTTATTTATGCCTGCAATTTAAGCGAAGAGGACTTTGTCAACAAAATTGAAACCAATGAAAGATATAAGACCGTCTGCGAAATAGCAAAGGCGGAAGGTGCCGAGGTTCTGCCGATTTGCGCGGAGCTGGAGGCGCAGATAGCCTCGCTCGAAAAAGAGGAGCGTGAAATGTTCCTTTCCGAGCTTGGCGTTGAGCAGGGCGGCCTTGATATTCTGATTCAGGAAAGCTATCGGCTTTTGGGGCTGATTTCATTTTTGACCGTAGGCCCCGACGAGGTTAGAGCCTGGACAATCAAGAAAGGTACAAAAGCGCCGCAGGCGGCAGGCAAAATCCACACCGATTTTGAAAAAGGGTTCATCCGCGCGGAAGCAATCGGCTACAAGGAACTTATTGCCATGGGTTCCATGACCGCGGCAAAAGAAAAAGGCCTGGTGCGCAGCGAGGGCAAGGAATATGTCATGCGGGACGGGGACATTGTGCTGTTCAGGTTTAATGTGTAGATTCAGCATTTAAAAACAATTAACAAATAATTTACAAACGAAAGCCGTTTTCTTCACACAGTTATCACATTGCGGGCTCATACTGAGAGACAGCAATTCAAGTTAATTGCGAAGGAGGGTAAAAAATGAAAAACAAGAAATTTATTAAAATTTGCGCCGGAGTGTTGGCAATCGCAACGATTATAACAACCTCAGCTTTTGCTGTGGGCGCGGTAACCAACTCAGGCACAACGAAGGCGGCAACAACCATTTCCGCCGCAGCGGCATCGGAGAAGGCAAAAATCAAGTTCAAATTCTTCGGCAGATGTTTCGGCCAAAGAAAAGGCCCGGGTAAAGGAATACCGGCGGCAGAACTGAAAGCCGCGGTAACGGCAAATGTCATTACCCAGGCGGAGAACGACAGCATCACGGCTTATATTAAAGCCCAAAAAGTGGCTCCGAAAACCGATTTGTTCAGCGCATTGGTGACAAAAAATATCCTCACCCAGGCAAAAGCAGACGCATTGAAGGCTTTCTTTGAAACGCAAAGAGAACAAAAAGAGCAGGCGGCGCTGAAAGCACGATTGGACAAGCTGGTAACAAAGACGACGATTACACAGGCGCAGGAAGACAAGATTATCGCGGCAGTCAACGCTGCCCAAGCAGCCAGAAAAGCGGCTTTTGACAAAGCGGCGACCATGAGCAAAGCGGATGCAAAAACATATCTTGATAACTTCAGGAAAACGCAGGTTAATCCGTTAAAAGCTCTTGTAACCGACGGAACACTTACACAGAAGCAGGCAAATAAAGTCGCAAAAGTACTTCATCACGGCATGGGGCCGGAATTTGGACCGGGGCCGGGAAGATTTGTCGGTCGCGGCTGCCCGAGAGGCCCGAAGGGCAAATAACAGGCAGTTTATACAAACAGTAAAATATAAAGCAACAGGGACGGAAGAAATTCCGCCCCTGTTGCATTTTATGAAGTATAAACTTTGCTGATTTTAAAATATAACTTTCTCCGCAATTTCCTTGAGCGCAAGCCCTAAGAAATCTTCGACGGCCATCGCGCCCAAATCGCCCTCGCCGCGCTTGCGCACGGAAACGGTGCCGTCCTCCACCTCTTTGTCGCCCACAACAAGCATATAGGGGATTTTGTTCAGCTGGGCTTCGCGGATTTTATAGCCGACCTTTTCGCTCCGGTCGTCAAGCATCACCCGGATGCCGGCGGCGCTGAGTTTTTCTTTTATCATTGCGCCCGCCTCATGGTGGCGCTCGGATATCGGCAGAATTCTGATTTGTTCCGGTGCCAGCCAAAGCGGCATCGCGCCCGCGTATTTTTCAATCAGCGTCGCCAAAGTGCGCTCATAGCAGCCCAGAGAAGTGCGGTGGATGATGTACGGGCGTTTCTTGGTTCCGTCCGCGTCGATGTAGGTCATGTCAAGGCGCTCGGCAAGGTAACGGTCAATCTGAATGGTGATGAGTGTATCCTCTTTGCCGTGCACGTTTCTCGTTTGAATATCAAGTTTCGGCCCATAGAAAGCCGCCTCGCCGATGGCCTCGATGTAGTTGATGTTGAGGCTGTCAAGGATTTCCTTCATCACGGACTCTGTGCTGTTCCAAACTTCATCGTCGTCAATGTATTTTTCCTTGTCCGCGGGGTCGCGCTTGCTGAAGCGGTAAGTTAAATCGTCTTGAATGCCGAGCGTGGATGTCATGAAATTAACCAAATCGACAACGCCCTTGAACTCGTCCGAAAGCTGCTCCGGTGTGCAGATAAGGTGCGCTTCGGATATCGTAAACTGGCGGACTCTTGTCAGCCCGTGCATTTCGCCGGATGCCTCATTCCTGAATAGCGTCGAGGTTTCGTTGTAGCGGATGGGCAGTTCGCGGTAGGAATGCAGTTCGGTGTTGTAAATAGTAAACTGGAAGGGGCAGGTCATCGGGCGCAGGGCGAAAACCTCTTCGTCCTTTTCCTCATCGCCCAAAACAAACATGCCATCCCTGTAATGCTCCCAGTGGCCGGAAAGCTTATATAAATCGCTCTTTGCCATGAGCGGTGTTTTGGTCAGGAGATAGCCGCGCCTTTCCTCTTCGTCCTCCACAAAACGCTGCAGCAGCTGCACAACCCGCGCGCCCTTCGGCATTAACAGCGGCAGGCCCTGGCCGATAACATCCGAGGTGGTGAAAAAGCCCAGCTGACGCCCGATAATATTATGGTCGCGTTTCTTTGCCTCTTCAACAGCCGCCAGATAGGTTTCCATTTCGTCCTTATTTGCGAATGCCGTGCCGTATATCCTTTGCAGCATTTTATTGTTGGAATCGCCGCGCCAGTATGCGCCCGTTGAGGAGGTAAGTTTAAAAGCCTTGACTCTGCCGGTGTCGGGGATATGAGGGCCGGCGCATAGCTCAATGAAATCGCCCTGCTTAAAAAAGGAGATTTTTTCGCCTTTGCCCGCGTGCTCCCGGATCAGCTCAACCTTGTAATCCTCGCCGGCCTTTTGCATAAGAGCGATTGCCTCATCGGCATCAAACTCAAAACGCTCCAGCCGCAGGTTCTCTTTGACTATTTTTTGCATTTCCGCTTCGAGTTTTTCCAGAACTTCGGGCGTAAAAGGCGTTTCAACGTCAAAGTCGTAATAAAAACCGTTCTCGATTGCCGGGCCGATAGCCAGCTTCGCGCTTGGGAAAAGCCTCTTTACGGCATGCGCCAAAATATGGGAAGCGGTGTGGCGGAAAGTCTTTTTGCCGTCCTCATCGTCAAAAGTTAGGATTTCAAGCGCGCAGTCTTCATTGATTACTGTCCGCAAATCCTTGACCTCGCCGTTTATTTTGCAGACACACGCAGCCTTGAACAAGCCCTGGCTTAAGGCTTTTGTAATGTCGATGACATTTGTGCCCGCATCATATTCACGCACCGAGCCGTCCTTTAAAGTTACATTAATCATAGAAAACATCCTCTCAAGAATAAATTTGAATATAAAAAAGCTTCATCCCTATAAAAAGGGATGAAGCTTGGCGCTCCACGGTTCCACCCTGATTGCGGAAAAATCCGCCTCTCAATTGCCTTAACGCGGCAAAAACGGTGTGTCTTATCTCTGTAAAAAGCTTCGGCGCACTCTCCGCAGTGGTTGCTGTCTCTTGCTTTTGCCCGCGCTTCCAGCCCAAGGCGGCAGGCTCTCTAAAAAAGCGGTTATGAAACGGCTCTCTGCATCATCGATTTAAAATATATTTCATTATAACATTTCCGCAGCAACATGTCAAGCAAAAAATTTCTGTTTTAAAACGCCGCGAGAACCCCGCCGATATCGGCATACATGCTGCTTAAGCCGCCTGTTGGCTGCACGATTATCTGCTTGAAAGCGCAGGATGCTTTTACCATTTTAATGAGGCTTTTTACAGCCGGAAGATTTTGGCAATGCGTGATAACAAGCGTCTGGTCTTTTGTTTCGCTGCGGGAATCCGCAATCGTTTCGGCCAGTTTGCTGATGGCGTTTGCGGAACCGCCCCGGACTTTTGATACAAGTTTAATGTTGCCGTCGCCGTCCGAGCCGAGTATCAGCCTGATGTTCAGCATTGTCAGCGCCTTGCCGAGAAACGCGCTCATTCTGCCGTTCTTCACAAGGTTATCGTTTTTCTCCAGAGCGAAGAGTATTTTGGAACCGGCAATAAATGTGTCGATTTCCGCGATAATCTCATCGGCAGAAAGCCCTTTATCGATTAACTCCTTGATTTTTATCGCAATCAGCAGCTCGCACGCGGACGCGCTTTTTGAATCAAACACATGTATTTTTTTACCGGATTCCTCGGCAATCGCCTTGCCCTGCATGGCGCTGTTGTAGGAACCCGAAAGCTTGGATGAGAGGGTAACGGTGAAAATAAAATCCGCGTCGCTTTTGATATAAGCGTCCGCATAGTCTCCCGGAGAAGGGCAGGAGGATTTCGGCAGAACCTTGACATCCTTGAGTATATTCAAAAAGTTTTCGATGTCCAGATTGCTGTCGTCAACATATTCGTCATCGCCGATAATCATTTTCAGCGGTATGGATATGGCATTCAGGCTTTCTTTTAATTCATCGGTCAGCTCGCAGCAGCTGTCAACAATCAACTGATATTTCATTTTCATCACCTTTTTAAAACAATCTATAGTAAAATTTTTTGTATCGAATTGCAGGCAACCTTATTCACTTATATGTATTTTAAAGGAAAAAGCATCCCGTGTCAAACAAATGTTGGCAAACGCAGTGAATGAGTCCGTATATAAAATTAAAAGGCGCACCGTAACGATGCACCTTTGTAATTTAGCCGATAATGTGGAAATTATCTTTGTCTTGAGAAGCAGTCGCTGCAATATACAGGTCTGTCGTTCTTCGGCTGGAAGGGGACTTGGGTTTTCTTGCCGCAGGAAGCGCATACAGCGTCAAACATCTCGCGGTTTGTTCTCGGGCCGGATCTGCTGCCGCCTGCTTCGCTCTTGCGGGCTGCGCGGCAATCCTTGCAGCGGGTGGGTTCGTTTGTGAATCCCTTTTCAGCGTAGAAGTCCTGTTCGCTTGCTGTGAATTCGAAGCTTGCTCCGCAGTCTCTGCAGGTCAGTGTTTTGTCTTGAGCCATGAAATTTGTTTACCTCACTTTATAATATGTTGGCCTTGTTCCGGATTTAAACCGAACCCCTTGCTGAATAAACAATGCTCTTCATGAGCTTTCAAGGCTAGTTACTACTATACTCTTTAAAAAACTGCTTGTCAACACATTTTATTAAATAAAATAATTATTTATATATTTATCGAAATTTTTGTAAAAATAAAAATACTTGACATATATAGCGCAAAAGTATAAAATATTACAGATGGTGTGCTGTTGTTCCAAGTAATACACCATATAGGGTTAAACCTATTGAATTATTTCAAAATTATGTTTAAAAAACAAAAGAAAAAGGAGGTGCAGATTCTTCATGCAATGGTGGTTAGTTTTAATAATTGTTGTTATTGCTGCTGCGGTAACAGGCATTTTGGGCTTTATCTATGGCGGAATCAACAGAAAAAGAAAAGCAGAAACCGCGATCGGCTCAGCTACAAAAGAAGCAAAAAGAATCGTCAACGAAGCAATATCACAATCTGAATCCAAGAAAAAAGAAGCAATTTTGGAAGCTAAGGAAGATATTCACAAACAGCGCGCAGAGTTGGAGCGCGAACTGCGCGAAAGGCGCGCGGAGGTGCAAAGGCAGGAACGGCGCATAGTCCAAAAGGAAGAAACGCTTGACAAAAAGAGCGAGAACCTTGAAAAAAAGGAAGAGGCACTGGATTTAAAAATCAAAAGTGCCGAAGACAGGGTAGCGGAGATTGACAGTATCAAGAGAAGTCAGTTCGAAATGCTCGAAAGAATTTCAGGTTATACCAAGGAACAGGCCAAGGATTACCTGCTCAAAAGCCTTGAGGATGCCCTTACACACGAAAAGGCACTCAAAATCATGGAGTTTGAGCAAAGAACCAAAGATGAATCAGATGTACTGGCGCGCGAAGTGATTTCAACAGCGATACAGCGCTGCGCGGCGGACCATGCGGCGGAAGCAACCGTTTCGGTTGTCGCTCTGCCGAATGACGAGATGAAGGGCCGCATTATCGGGCGCGAGGGCCGCAACATCCGCACGCTTGAAACAATCACAGGCGTTGATTTAATTATTGACGACACACCCGAAGCGATAACCATTTCAAGCTTTGACCCCGTCCGCCGCGAGGTGGCAAGGGTTACAATCGAAAAGCTTATTGCAGACGGCCGCATTCATCCCGCGCGCATTGAGGAACTGTTTGAGAAGTCGAAAAAAGAAGTGGAACAAACGATCAAGCAGACCGGCGAACATGCCGTTGTGGATGCCGGGGTAAGCAACATTAACCCGGAGATCGTAAAACTTCTCGGCAAGCTCAAATACCGCACAAGCTACGGCCAAAACGTACTGAACCATTCTTTGGAAGTGTCTTTCATTGCCGGGCTTATGGCAGCTGAAATCGGCGCGGATATCAAGCTCGCGAAAAGAGCGGGTCTCCTTCATGATATCGGCAAGGCTCTTGACCATGAAATTGACGGCTCACATGTTGAACTCGGTGTTGAATACGCGAAACGCTTTAAAGAGAGTGATGCCGTTATCCACGCCATTCAGGCGCATCACGGCGATGTGGAGGCAAAAACGATTGTCGCGTGCCTTGTTCAGGCTGCGGATGCCATTTCTGCCGCACGCCCCGGTGCCCGCAGAGAGAACGTTCAAAGCTATATTAAACGCCTTGAAAAGCTTGAGGAAATCGCAACCTCATTTGAGGGTGTCGAACGCTCCTTCGCCATTCAGGCAGGCCGCGAAGTCCGCATCATGGTAAAACCGGAAATCGTCTCGGACGACATGATGGTGCTGATAGCGAGAGATATTGTTAAAAAGATTGAAGAAGAACTTGAGTATCCCGGTCAAATCAAAGTTCATATTATCAGAGAAAACCGTGCGATAGAATACGCAAAATAAATCCAAGCTTCGGGGGCGCGCGTAACAGTGCGCCCCCGTTTTGCGTTTTTGGCAAAACCTGCGCGAATATTAAAGCTTAATACTTAGAATTGCGGTGTATTTGATTGAACATCTTAACAATCGGCGATGTGGTCGGCATTCAGGGCTGCGCTTTCGTACGCAAGCATCTTCCAAACCTTAAAAAGCTGAAGAATATTGACCTCTGCATCGCTAACGGAGAAAACTCCGCGGCTGGCAACGGCATTACACCAACCTCAGCACAGTTTCTTTTTGACAGCGGCGTGGATTTTATCACTACAGGCAATCATATCTATAAACGCCGCGAAATTTATGAATTCATTGATGAACGCAAAGATATTATCCGCCCCGCGAACCTTTACAGCGGCAATCCCGGCAAGGGTACCGCCGTAATCGACATGGGCAGCACTCAAGTCGGCGTAATCAATCTGATGGGGCAGGCTTTTATGAACATTGCCGAAAACCCTTTTTTGTGTATTGACGCGCTGATTGAAGAATTGAAGGACTGCAGTATTATTCTGCTTGATTTTCACGCCGAGGCAACCTCCGAAAAAAGAGCGATGGGTTTCTACCTGGACGGCCGGATAGCCGCGGTTTTCGGCACACATACCCATGTGCAGACGGCAGACGAGCAGATTCTGCCCAAAGGCACAGGTTATATAACGGATTTAGGGATGACAGGCCCAGTCAATTCGGTTTTGGGCGTCACGCCGGAATCATCCCTTGTCTGGCTGAAAAACTCCATGCCGGCCCATTATGATGTGCCGGATGAACCCTGTATGCTCAGCGGATGTATCTTTGAAATCGATGTAAAACAAAACAAATGCGTTTCGGTCGAGAGAATCTGTTTAACCTGAGGTGTGTTCAATGCAGAAACTGATGAGCTATATGCGCTCCGCGATGGAACAGTATAATATGATACAGGAAGGCGACAAAGTAGCGGTTGGTGTTTCCGGCGGGAAGGACAGCCTTGCGTTGCTCACCGCCCTCGCGCGTATGCGTAGTTTTTATCCTTATAAGTATAGCCTCGTTGCCATCAGCATGGATCCCTGCTTTAACAGCCAGAAAACCGATTACAGCGAAATAGAAACTCTTTGCGAAAAACTCAATGTTCCGTATATAATCAGGCGGACGGAAATCGGCAGAATAATTTTTGAAACAAGGAACGAAAAAAATCCCTGCAGCCTGTGCGCGCGCATGCGCAGGGGCGTTCTGCATGATGAAGCGAAAGCCGCGGGCTGCAATAAACTTGCATTGGGGCATCATATGGACGACGCTGCGGAAACATTTTTGATGAACCTTTTAAACGGCGGGCACATCGGCTGTTTTTCGCCGGTTACCTACCTTTCCCGCAAAGATATCACCGTTATCCGCCCGATGATATTTGCCCGAGAAAGCGATGCGGTTAGGGTGGCAAGGCGGGAGGGGCTGCCTGTTATTAAAAGCCGCTGCCCCGTGGACGGCACTACCGAGCGGCAGGAGGTTAAACTGCTTTTAACATCGCTGGAGCATAAATACGGCGATGTCCGGAGCAAAATTCTGGGTGCTATGCAGAGGGGCAATATTGACGGATTTTAAGGATAATATTGCTTGACTTTAACAGTTTGGTTTGATAAAATAAAAATGGCATTGAAGAACTTTGCTAAAATATGAAAAAGTAAGGAGTTGTTAATATGTTTTGCAAAAACTGCGGAGAACAACTGGAAGATGATGCATTAATATGCACTAAATGCGGAGCGGCAACGGAAAAATCACAAACAACTCAAACCCAGCAACCACCTCAAACAACTTCGCAACCTCTGCCACCGCCAGTTCAGCAACAATACCAATACCAACAACCGGCTTACCAACAGCCTACCTATCAACAACCGCAATACCAGCAGCCGACTTACCAGCAACCTTTTATCAACCAGCAAAATTATGCTGTGGACGAGCATGTTTCTGTTGGTGGATGGATAGGAATATTTTGCATCAATTTAATTCCTATTGTCGGTTGGCTGATATTTATCATTATGTTATTTGTTTGGGCGTTTGGCAGCACGCCAAAAAAAACTTTAAAAAACTTTGCAAAGGCAATGCTGATAATATGGCTTATTGTGTTTGTTTTGGCGATTATAGCGGTTATTATTGCCGGAATTGCCGGGGTTAATCTCTCCCATTATGTCAATAGCAGCACTTATAACTTTACTGATATTGCTTGCAGGATGTTTTTTTGATTTTTTACTTTTGCATCTAAACATCATTTTTATTAAATATGCTCCGTGGAATGTTAAAAATTACATTGTCAGCCGCTTGTATATTCTATAATATGGCAGGCGGCTGTTCTTTAGAAACCTGAATGACAAATATTTGGGATGTGATAGAATGCGCTGCGAAAGATGCGGAGAAAAAGTTTACGGGGATTCGTATTTTTGCCCGAAGTGCGAGGAAGAAATAAAAAATATGCCCGAATTGCCGCCGGAAGAACCCCAGCCATATAATCCTCCCCCCGGTTACGATATGCCGAATGCCGGCTGGAAGCTGCTGAGTTTCTGCTTTCCCGTTATCGGGTTAATTATGTATTTCGTTTTGAAAAGTGATAAACCGCTGACTGCAAAAGCATTAAAGCGAAATGTAATAATTGGCTTTATTTTCTATTTCGTTTTGTCTTTCCTGCTGGTTCTTATCCCAATGATTTTCTTCAACGGCGCAAATCCCGGATATGACTACTATTATAAAATCTCATTCTTTGCAAACCGGTTGAACTTTAAATGATTTCTAAAATTTCCGGATACATTTTTGCCAGCAAAACCGCTTGCGTTTAACGGCGCGGGCGGTTATTTTTATGCTTTTGTGACTTTTGTCAAAAATATTGTTAAAAAAGCATTTTTTTCGAAAAA
>Ga0118677_10012402_pt1 | contig 12515 bp, 11 predicted proteins | sample AliMusrvi5mmetaG_FD_86154 | JGI IMG/M metagenome (GOLD analysis project Ga0118677, IMG submission 86154)
GTCATCCGACCGGCCAAGCTCTGGTGCGACACCTCCACGGCAGCCGAGTGTGAGGAGATCACGGGGAAGCTCGGGGGGCTCAAGAATACCATCCGCGCACTCGGCAACGCGGTGCTGCCCGGCTTCACGGCGTCCAAGATTCTCTGGCTCAAGAAGCATGAGCCGAAGAACTACCGGCGCCTGGCCACGGTGCTGCTGCCGCACGACTACCTCAATTTCTGGCTGACGGGCGAGAAGTCCATGGAGTACGGGGACGCCAGCGGCACGGCCCTGCTGGACGTGCGAACGCGGAAGTGGTCCGGCGCCGCCTTGCGCGCGATTGATCCTGACCTGGAGGGCAAGCTGCCGCCCCTCAAGGGCAGCGATCAGCCCGCCGGCAAGCTGCAGCCTGCCACGGCTAAAATGCTCGGCTTGAACCCGGGCGTGCTCGTGAGCGCCGGCGGCGGCGACAACATGATGGGCGCGATTGGCACCGGCAACACCCGCCCGGGAGTTATTACCGCCAGCTTCGGCACGAGCGGCACCATCTACGCCTGTGCGGCCAGGCCGGTCGTGGATCCGCGGGGTGAAATCGCCGCGTTCTGCGACTCCACCAACCGCTGGCTGCCCCTGCTTTGCACCATGAATGTCACCGTCGCCACCGAAATGGTGCGCGAGGATTTCGGGTGGACGCACGAGAAGTTCGGGGCGGAAGCAGCGCGCATACCGGCCGGCTCGGGCGGCCTCCTGCTGCTGCCGTATTTCGAAGGCGAGCGCACCCCCAATGTGCCGGATGGCACGGGCGTCTGGTTCGGCGTGAACCAAAAGACATTCGAGGCCGCCCATTTTGCCCGGGCGTCCATGGAAGGCGTGACGCTGGGCATGAACTACGGCCTGCGGCGGCTGGCGGAACTGGGAGTGAAACCGACCCAGATCCGCGCGACGGGCGGCGGCGCAAAGTCGAAGGTCTGGCGGCAGATCATGGCCGATGTCTTCAACGCGGAAGTGGTTACCTTGAAAGTCAGCGAAGGTGCGGCCTACGGTGCGGCCTTGCAGGCGCTCTGGTGCTGGCACCTGCAAGGGGGCGAAAAGGTGTCCATAAGCGACCTCACCGACCGGTATGTGCAGGCGAACCCCCGGGAGACGGCCCAGCCTGACCCGAAGCGCGTTGCGATCTACCGCGAGCTGCAGGCGATCCAGGATGATATGTCTGCCGCGCTACGTGAGTCGTTCAGGCAGCACCGCCGGTTTCTGCTGCGGTAACCCTGGAACAACGGGGCTTTCCAGTTGTACCGGTGTTGCCGCTCCCGGGGTTACCGCCCCTTCGCGGCGCGTTCGGCAACGGGAATCACTTCCGTGTTGAGCATTCGCACACCGGCTTCGGGCTTGAAATGCATCGGATCATCCCTGAAGAAGTTCTCCTCGGCGCAATAGGAGCTCGTGGAAAGATCAACCACCAGCGGGAAGATCGCCCGCAGGCGGCTCCGCCAGGCCTCGTACTTCGCCACCGCGGACGCGTCCCGCAGCCGGCTCGCAACCCCCTCGTATATGGGCGGCACTACGACGACGCAGGTGATGCCACGCTCCCGCAAGCATTCGGCAATCTTGGTGTAGTAAACCATCGGGAACTTTGAGGCGCTGTAATTCCAGTAGCCGCGCCCCAGCTTCTCCACGACGAATGCGAGGTGGGCTGGGTCCGGCTTATCCCAGCGGTCGAACCAGGGCTTCGAATCGAACGAACCATCGGCGCGCAGGGTGACCGGCACCCCCGTGAAGTGGTTGTAGATAGTCTTGACAGAATACTCCACCGTCTTGACGTTCAGCAGGTTATTGAGCGTGGAGGTCAGGGTTGGCGGGGCGAAGATGTCTCCCTTGGGAGAGGGCGGGTCGCTTTGGCCCAGTTCGACACCCAGGATCACCAGCTTCTGCTTGTGCGCGAAGCGATGCAGGAAGTAATACGCCTCCTCCGCCGTCCCCCCGCCGAAACCGGCATTGAAGAATCGAAAACCCTTCAAATCATCCACCGGAATCATGGCCATGCGGCTCGTACCAAGCACCAGGGCATCATGCGGATAGCGCTGCACTTGCGAGGGCTTGAACTCCCGCTCCGCGGAAATATGGATTCCCAGGCGGTTCTGGCCGAAGAGGCCGTAGGGGTCCACGAAGTAATTGAACAGGCCGATAGTGGCCACCAGACCTCCCGCAAGGCCGAGGGCGAGGATGACAAAGCGGCGCGGCGAGGTGTCCATGCTAGAAATTGTAGTAAAGGAACTCCCCTGCCCGCGAGAGGGACAGGATCGCCGCCGCCAGCAGCAAGCCCGTCAGGCAGGCCCAGGCCGGGGTCATCCGCCACCGCTGCCAGGCGCTGCGCGGGGACCAGCCGTCCTTCATCACCGCCGGATACGGCTGCTGATCGCGAAACAACTGGGCGGCATTCGGCAGGAACCACACAAAAGCCAGCAGGCCCACCAGCCAGATCCAATCCTTGCCCCTGAGCAAGGCCGGCGTGCCGGCGGCCGGCCCCGCCCCCAAGCCGAACATCGCCTCCAGAACCAGACCGACGGCTTTCATCCCCACGGCCCGGAACAGCACCATCCCGAGAACCACCACAAAGAACGTGAGCAGCCTGCTTGCCCAGCCTGTCAGCCAGGCTGGCAACGGCCAGCGCCTCGCGCTGGAGCCCCAGGACTCCCGCCAAAAATGGTTCAGGCCCAGGCAGAAACCCAGAAAGAGACCCCACAAGACAAAGGTCCAGGCTGCGCCGTGCCAAAGCCCGGCTATGCCCATTGTCAGGATCACAGTTGCGTAGCGCCGAAACTTGCCGTGTCGTTTGCCGCCCAGGGGTATATACACGAATTTCTCCAGGAAGCGGGAGAAGGTGAGGGGCGTATACACATAGTCCCCCAGGAAGCGAGATAGGGTGATGTGCCAGCGTCGCCAGAACTCCACCATGTTGAGCGCCTTGTAGGGCGAGTTGAAGTTTAGTGGCAGGATGATGCCGAACATCCGCCCCAGGGCAATGGCCATGTCCGAATAGCCAGAGAAATCAAAGTAAACCTGGAATGTGAAAGAGAGAGTTCCCGCCCACGCGTCGGCGCAGTAAAGCGAGTTGCCCGCCGCCGCCGCGTTGAAAACCTCGGTCACGTGGGGGCTCAAGCCGTCGGCAATGACGACTTTCTTGAACAGGCCGATGGAAAAGATCCCCAGACCCACAGCCAGGTTCTCCCATTGAAAGTGATACGTCTTGGGATCCTTGAACTGCGGCATCATCTCGGAGTGATGGAGGATAGGGCCGGCGATCAAGTGCGGGAAGAAGGTGATGAAGAGCAGGAAGTCGCCGAGGTCGTACTCGCACACCACACCCCGGCTGGCATCAACCAGGTAGGCAATCTGGGTGAACGTGAAGAACGAGATGCCCAGCGGCAGCACAATCTTCGCCAGCGTCCAGTGCGTGCCGGCTACCGCGTTGACATTGGTGACGAAGAAATTGGCGTATTTGTAGTAGCCCAGCAGCAGCAGGTTGGCGGTTACCCCCCAGAACAGCAGCCAGCCCCCCGACCGGCCCGCGCGCACGGTCAAGCCGATGCGCCGCCCCAGCCAGAAGTTAAACAACATGGAGAGCAGAATCAGGATCACATAGACCGGATTCCACCAGCCGTAAAAGAACAGCGAGGTCAGGATCAGCCATGCCTTCGCCGGTCTCGACCCAAACCAGCGCGACAGCAGGCCAAATCCTACCAGGGTCACTGGCAGGAAAACAAACAGGAAGATGTAGGAGCTGAATAGCATCCTCTTGGGTTCAGCCGATGCAGGATGGCGGTGTCCTTATCCCTCTGGCCTAGGCAAGTTCCCGCTCTCGCCAGCGGGCAACCCTGCTGGCAGAACCTTCGCGCAGTAGTCCAATCATGTTGTTCGGGCAATCAGGGCAGGGCAATCAGGATACCGCCCCACGTCAACCCGCCCCCGAAGGCAACGATTAGCGTGTGCCCGGTGAGGTGTTTCGCCGGATCCCCCTTGACCAGCTCGTCGAAAGCGATGAGCGTCGAAGCAGCCGCAGTGTTTCCGTATCGGTCAAGGTTGATAAAGAAGCGATCCATCGGCAACCCGGTCTCCCGGCCAATCGCTGCCAGGATATTCGCGTTGGCTTGATGCAGCACCAGGTGTCTTACCTGTTCCTTCCGCAACGAATGCACCCGGCACAGCTCGTCAATCACCTCCGCGCCCCGCTTCACCGCGAACTCGAATACGGCTCGCCCGTTCATTTGGAAGTACTGCTGGCGCGGATCGGTCATGCGTGCGAAGGGCAACCGGCTGCCGCCCGCTTGGATCGCTAGCAGATCCGCGCCCCGGCCGTCCGCGTGGAGAACGCCGCCCTGCAAGTATGGCCGCACCGCCCGCTCTGCCCCCTCGAGCAGAACCGCCCCCGCTCCGTCCCCGAAATATGGGTAAGTCGAAAAGTCAGTCGGGTTCAGGAATCGTGACATTGAATCCGCCGCTACCACGAGAATCCGCCGCGCCTGTCCGGCCCGGAGCATGGCGTCCGCCACCCGAAGCGCGCAAACCGCGCCTGTGCAAACGGAGTCAACGTCAAACGCGAAGGCGTTCCATGCTCCCAGTTTTGCTTGCAAGGTTGCACTCGTTATCGGAATCGACTGATCCGGCGTGCACGTCGCCAAAACTATGCCGTCCAGATCCATCGCCCCGATCCCCGCACGGCTTAGACACTGCCGCGCCGCCTCGGTCGCCAAATCGGATGTGCACTGGCTCTCGGCCGCATGCCGCCGCTCGGCCACACCTGTCTTGGGGGCAACCAGCGCAATTGCGGCGGCGGGAAACTGCGTTAGATCCTCATTCCTGAGAATCTGTTCCGGAACATACGAGCCCGTCGCGATGATTTGGCTGATCATATCGAACGACCTGAGTGGCGACAAGGATTCCTCTGCCGGTTCATGACAACACGTACACCTTTGAAAGGGATCACTTCCGGACCAACCCGAACCTGTTCGCCGATCTCCACGGGTGCGAGCCTCCCCGGTGATTCGTCCGCCACCGGGTTGTAATGATTTAGGTCCGAGTCAATCATACCCCAAACTAAACCGAACTGCGCGCCGGTGTCGAGGGTAATCCACTTGCACAGGCAATTCTGAGAAAGATTTCTTGCCCTCTTCCACAAAAGGAGTATAAAGCTGGCCCTTAGATAGCATACCTATGAACAAGGACGAAATTACTGACCGAATTCGTGCAGCTCTTGCGAAAGAACTGAGGGTAGATCCGGCTACTATCGCTGACACGGCCTCTCAATTGGACCTTCAAGCATGGGATTCATTTAACCATGTAAACGTGGTGTTTGCCCTGGAAGACGCATTTGGAATTGACCTTGACGAAGCGGAAATGCGGACCGCAGTTTCCATTCCTCTGCTGGTTGCAGCCGTCCAAAAGCATATCCCAACGAACCAATGAGAGAGTGATTCATTTCACTAAGACAGGTGTGGTGGGCGCAGTTGGTTTAGATTGAGGCGCTAATAATACGTCAGGCGTCCCCGCAGTCGAGGACGGGTTACACTTTGTCGCTGGCCCTGCGGCTCAGAGCCGGTTGAGTTCCGTTTTCAGCAGTGTGGCTACGGATTCCGGGGACAGCCCCTCCAGGCATTCAGCAGTCTGGCGGCAGCGGCAGGTTTCCCTCTCTCCCTCGGCGCAGGCGCAAGGGGCGGTCAGGTGCCGGTGCTGGGCGCCGCGCGGAAGCCACTCCTTCAAGCCGGCATACTCGCGAAAGATCGAGACCGTCGGCAGGCCCAGCGCTGTTGCCAGGTGCAGCACCCCGGAATCGCCTCCCACATGATGGGAGCAGCGCTCGAGCAACGCCGCAAGCTGCGCCACCGTCAGGCCGGTGAACGTTTGCAGACCCGGGCCGCCCACGGAGGCGGACAATTCGCCAAGACGGGCGCGTTCGTGTTCGTCGGCGCTGCCCGTGGCCACGATTCTTAGTTGAGGACTCTGGCGTAGCAGCAATCGGGTCAGCTCAACCCAATGCGACAGCGGCCATTCTTTCAGAAACGTGCTCGCATTGACCGAGAAGTGCAGCGCGCCCTTGGGAATTTGAGCCGCCGCCCATGCCCGGGCCTCCTCGGGCACCCGCAAATCGAATCTGGGAGGCGCCAAATCGAATCCGCACGCCTTCAGCACCGCGCGCCGCTGTTCAAAGACGGGCAGTTCTCTGCTGGACCGGGAAACCCAGTTCGGGATCAGCCAGCGGTTCCACCAGTGCTTGCGCCCGGCCTCATGCGCCAGCTTCCACCGTGCACCGGCCAGGACCGTCATGAAGATTGTCCGATCCGCCCCGCTGAAATTGAGGGCCAGATCAAAACGCTCGCGGCGCACCAGGCGCAAGACCTCCCACTGCTGTCGCAAGGTGCGCCTGTGCGGATTAAGCTCGACCGCCCAAGCGCGCTCAGTGCATGGCACCAAACCCAGGACCTCCGCTCCGAGCGCCGAAGTCAGCACGTGCAGCGCCGCTTGAGGGTAGTGCCGTTTGATTTCCCAAAGGGCGGGAATCAGGTGGATAGTGTCACCCAGAAAACCAAGGTCCACGACCAGTATCTTCTTCGCCGCACGGGTTTGGAGGTGGAATCCCGTCTGCTGGTTGGCCGATTCCATTGGGAAGGCTCCTCGTCGCTCGATGTTTACGCAAACAGCCTGAATGCCGCTGCCTTGAGCTTCTGCCTCGCGGAGACCGGCCGCTTGGAGACTTGGATCCGGGGAACCGTGCTCGGACGCGCCACGCCGACGATCAGTCCGTCTTCGGAATAACTCTCCTTGGGAGTGTGCTCGGCGATGATCATGTACCCACTATGGGTCATATACTTCAGACATTGGAAGTGCAACTTGAGGCTATGGGTGGATATAAAAACGAACCTGATCTTCCTGCCGGTGATCAAGCCGCCGCAGCCCTGCAGCATTTCGTACTCGAAACCCTGGATGTCCGAATGCAACAGAGTCACCTCCTCAATCCCCTTTTCCCGGACAAAGTCCCTCACACATACTGTTGGAGCCTCGGCGTTCCCTGCCCCCGCTCCGGGGAGTTGCCAATCTTTGCTCGAGGTCCGTCCGAGGCGGGCCAGCGTGAAGCCGCCGCGCATTCCGTTGAGCTGAAAGTTCTTTCGCCCGCATGCCAGGGCGGCCTTTGCCGGCTCAATCATGAAGTTCGTTGCGTTCTTCACCGCTCTCTGGAACCACAGTGAGTAATAGGCCCAATAACAGCCCAACTCGATCATCGTTGATCCCGGCCCAACTGCCTTCAGGACCTCGTGAAACACCTTTTCTTCCTGTGGCTCGTGGTGCCCCTTCAAGCGTTCAATGATTTGTGTTATGAAGTCGCCATAGTACCCATCGGCAGCGATGAGCAGGCCGTTGTGCATGACCTGCAGCCGGGTTCCCTTCTCATCCACACGCACTTTCCCGGCGTCAGGAACCTTCGGGATGTAGTCAGCGTCTGCACATCGTAACGCCTCGTTGATTCTCCTTTGCGCTTCTTCGTTCATTCTGGCAAGGGTGTACTTTATGGCGTGGTGCCGGAGAAAGCAATAGCCGGTTCCGTCGGAAGATTTGGCTTTCTTCAACCCCGCCGGGTACTTAGCATGAGCCACTGAATTGGCAATGGTTCCAGACATATCCAACTAAAGCGGGCGATGAAGCTGTTGCCTATCACGGTGTCCATGATTTCCGGGGCGGAAGCCTCAAGGATCGGGCGTGCCCTGGAGAGCGTGGTGGGCTGGACGAGTGAAATCATCGTGGTGCTCAATGAGGACGTGAAGGATGATACGGAAGCGATCGCGCGCCGGTTCGGCGCCCAGGTCTTTCTTGAGCCATGGAAGGGCTATGTGGCCCAAAAGGCGTCCGCGTCAGAAAAGGCCACCCAGGAGTGGATTCTGGGTCTCGACGCCGATGAGGTCGTGTCGCCCGAGCTGCGCGCGGAGATGGAGAGTCTTTTTGTCGGGAAGCAGGGCGCGCCGTCCTTTGCCGCGTGCAGCTTCCCGCGGTTGACCATGTTTTGCGGGCGGTGGATTCGGCACGGCGACTGGTATCCGGACCGCCAGACCCGTCTATGGAGGCGCGGCCGAGCCAAGTGGGGTGGGGTAAACCCACACGACAAGCTCCTGGTCGATGGTGAAGTCCGCAAACTGCGGGGCGACCTGCTCCATTACAACGCGGAGAGCATTGACCGGCAAATCGCCAAGATCTCAGGTTTCAGCAGCGACTTCGTCCGCCACCAGCAGGCGACCGGTCGGCGGGCGACGTGGCCGGACCTGGTGCTGCGGCCGGCATGGAGGTTTGTCCGCAGCTATTTTATCCGCGCAGGCTTCCTCGACGGCTGGCAGGGCTGGTATATTGCCTGGATGACGGCTTTTCAAACGGCAACCCGCTACGCCAAAGTGCGTGAGGCCGCCCTGGTGCCGCCGCCGCCACCGCATTCCCTGGCAACAAGCAAATGAAGTTATGACCGCGAATAATGTGACCTGCGCTCCGCAACCGCGAGCACGCGTGGAGATTCATGACAAGGTGAAGATTCTCATCGCCGGGCTAGGTCCGGCCAGGGGCAGGAGGGCGCTAGACGCGCCGTTGGGGCTGGGGGCGATGGCGATGCACTTGCACCAACTCGGCTACGAGGTCGCGGGCGTTGACCTCGATCTGGAGCAGTCGCAGGATTTGCCGCCGGGAATCGTTCGATGCGCCTGTAACCTTAACCAAGAGCTGCCACTAGCCGCCGGCCAGTTTGATCTGGTGACTTCGCTGGAAGGGATTGAACACGTGGAGAATCAATTTCATCTGCTGCGCGAGCTTAGCCGGGTCCTGAAGCCGGGCGGATATTTGATCCTCTCGACCCCCAATATTTGCAACCTGGAGGAACGGCTGAACTTTCTAGCGCGAGGCACCTTTTACCGGTTTATCAGCCGAGCCGAGATCGAGAGCCGCGGGTCTGGCTTCGACCATCAGAATCTCATCAGCTATGTGGAACTGCGGCAGGTGCTGGACTGGGCGGGATTCGAGGTGCTCCGGGTGGAGAAGGATCGGGCAAAACTCAAGCAGGTCTTCTTTCTGTGGCCATTGTATCTCCTGGTCCGTGCCTATGGGCTGCTGCAATCGCCGAAGCGGAAGCGCAAGTACCTGCTGCCAGAAACCTCGTCGGCCACCGTTCTGCTCGGGGGAAATACCCTCATCTTCGTTGCGCGGAAAGTGTAGCGATCCAGCGCGTTCACGGCCATCCCCCTATGGCGCCGGACAATCAAACTGACCTCTCCGTGGTTATTGTGACCCGGAATACCAGTGCGCTGGCGTGCGCGGCCGTGCGGTCAGTGCTCGAAAGTCAGGACGCCCTTAGGAAATCGGTGATTGTCGTGGATAACGGATCGGCCGACGACACGGCACAGGTGTTGCCTCGTAGCTTTCCGGCGGTCAAATACCTGCGTTCAGCCGACAATCTCGGCTTTGCGCGTGCCAACAATCTGGGCGCCGGGACGGCGCAAGGGGAGTTCCTGCTGTTGCTGAATTCGGATGCGCGGCTGAAACTGAACACGCTGGCCGAGGTGGTAAGCTGGATGCGACAGCATCCGGACTGCGGCGTGGCGGGGGTGCAGCTTTTGAACCCGGACGGCTCGCGGCAGAACTCCATCGCGAACCTGCCCTCGTTGGCGACGGAGCTGTTGAATAAGTCGCTCCTGCGGCGGCTCTTCCCGAGCCGGTTTCCCGGCAAGGAGCAGCGGTTCACCGAACCGGTGGAGGTGGAATCGGTTATCGGTGCCTGCATGTTCATCCGCACGAGCGTCTGGCGGGCTATCGGCGGCTTCGACGAGCGCTTCTTCTTCTTCCTCGAAGAGACCGACTTCTGCCGGCAGGCGCGCGCGCGCGGCTGGAAGGTGTGCCATCTGCCGAAGGCGGAAGCCTGGCATGGGCAGGGCCAAAGCGCCCGGCAGACGCCCGTCAGGGTACGGATCGAGTATTGGCGCTCGCGCTATGCCTATTTTCACAAGAACTCCGGGCCGCTTGCCTGCGGCATGCTGCGGGCCGGGCTGTGCGTGCGTCTGTTTTTTGACTGGGTATCAAGCGGGTTGCTGGCCCTGGCCACAGCGGGCCGGTCGGCGCGATGGCGGCACCGATGGAACCTCACCTCGGCTTTGTGGCGCTGGCACTTAAGCAATTGCCCGGTGGAGATGGGGCTGCAGCGATGAAGCCAGCCCCTGCGAGCGTAGTTCACCTGAACTCGATGCTGAGCGGCGGCGGCACCGATGACCAGTGCGTCAAACTGGCGTACGGCCTGCGCCCCCTCGGTCACCGGGTCTGGCTGGCGGGGCCGGATGGGCGCGAGTTTACGCGGATCGCGCGCGAGCTGGGGGTGACGTTCCACGCCACCCCACCGGAGGGACCGCTCAAGCTCCGGTTCATCCTGAGCGCCGCACGGCTCATCCGGCGCGAGCGCATTCAGATCGTTCACGGCCATCACGGGCGTGACCTTTGGCCGACGATCCTCGCGGCCCGGCTCTCCGGCCGCCGGCCCCTGATCATCCTGACCCGTCACCTGGCCAAGAGCCCCAGTTCCTGGTTCAGCCGCCGGTTCCTGCTCGGCCAATGCCACGCAATCATCGCCGTATCCGAATTCGTGGCCAGGGTGCTGCGTAAAGGGGTCTATGAGCCCGATTCGCCCGAACCAGAGCGTCGCAGCCGCCCGCCAATACTGGGAGACCCTTCGAAGATTCATGTCATCCACGGCGGGATTGATACCGACCGCTTTCGGCCCCTCGATGCGTCCGCGCAGCGCAAGGAATGGGGCCTGGCGCCTGCGCATATTGCCTTCGGTGTCGTAGGCGCTTATCCGCTGCCGCGCGGGAAAGGTCACCGCGAATTCCTGCAAGCGGCCGCCCGGGTCAGCGCACAGGTCCCGCAGGCCCGGTTCCTCATCGTTGGCCGCGGCACCCTGGAGGCGACGCTGCGATTGGACATCGAGCGGCTGGGCTTGGCGGGCAAAGCCTGGCTCACACCCTATTGCCAGAACATGACCGCCGCCATGAACGCGCTCGACCGCCTGGTGCATCCGCAGGTCGGCACGGAGGCCTTTCCCGGCGTGGTGCTGGAAGCCTTTGCCTGCGGCAGGCCGGTCATTGCCTCGGCGTTGGACGGCATCCCGGACGGTTTCGCCGTGGGTGGCTGCGGACGTCTGGTTCCCCCGGAAGACATCCCTGCGCTTGCGGCAGCACTAGCATGGCAAGCCCGCCAGCCTACCCTGACGAAGGAACAACGCCAGGCGCTGCATCAGCGCGTTACGAGCGGATACGCCTTGCCGGTGTGGGCCAGGAAGGTGTCTGCCCTTTACGCAGAACTGACGGCTGGACGCGTTGCGACCTGATTTCGGCACCCCTCGCAAAGTCGCGTAACAGCAAAGCGGTATTCTGCTCTCTCTAATACTCTGTTGCCAACCCGGCACGGACGCGGTATTCTTCCACTGTGACAAGCAACCGCCAGATTCTTGCTCCCGTGCCCTCCGCATGTCACTAGCCGCTACAGTATTCCGGCATGAACCCAATCATCTCACCATCCTTTCCCACCGAGGAAGTTTACCAGCGCTACCTGGCTGCCCTGCTGGCGGGTGACCGCCGCCAATGCCGCGCGGTGTTTGAGTCCTGGCTGGGATCCAACATTGAATTGTGCAGGCTCTACCAGGGAGTGGTCCAACGCTCGCTCTACGAAGTGGGCCAGTTATGGGAGCGGGGCCGGGTATCCGTCGCTACGGAGCACCTGGCCACCGCCATTACGGAGAGCCTGCTCAATCTGGTCTATCCCCGGTTGTTCAGCCAGCCACGCGTTGGCAAGTCCGCCGTCGTTACCTGCGCCCTCAATGAGTACCATCAGGTCGGCGGCAAAATGGTAGCCGACATCTTCGAACTCCACGGCTGGCGCGGCCATTTCCTCGGGGCCAACACCCCCGACAAAGATTTGATCGACCTCATCCAGGACAAACAGCCCAATGCGGTGGCGTTCTCGCTGACCATGTTTTACAACCTGGAGTCACTGCTCCGCAAAGCCAACGCCGTGCGCGCACAATTCCCGGCGGTGCCCATCCTGGTGGGCGGTCAGGCCTTCCGCTGGGGCGGGGTTGAACGCGTGCGGGAAATCGAGGGCGCGCACTATCTCGCCTCTTTGGATGATCTGGAATCCTGGATGAACCTTTCCGCTACCCGTGCCAATTGATCCGAGCCTGTCGTCTGCCGCGCTGGTCTACATCATGGAAACGGCGCCAGTGCTGGCGCTGCACCTGGACGCGCAACAGCACGTGCTAACCGCCAATGCGCACGCCCGGAGGTTGCTCGGAGAGAAATTGGTCGGCCGCTCATTGCGAGAACTGACGCTGGACTTCACTCCTGTCCCGCAACTCCCAACCCCGGGCATCGCGGCCCCCAGCAGCTACCGGCTCGATCTCAAGACCGCCGGCGGCTTACCCGAAAGCTTGTACTTTCGGTTCTTCACCCTGCCAGACGGCTGGTTCGCCC
>Ga0118677_10012404_pt1 | contig 12512 bp, 8 predicted proteins | sample AliMusrvi5mmetaG_FD_86154 | JGI IMG/M metagenome (GOLD analysis project Ga0118677, IMG submission 86154)
CACCCCGCACCCATACCAGAGCGCCCGCAAAACTCAAATGGGCGATAGGAATTTTTCTGCTTCTCGGCACCAGCTTTGCTTCCGCCGAGATCCGCTGGGCCTGGATGGTCGAGCCTTCGTTCATGGACTACAAAGTCCGGCGAAAGATCGAGGGCTCGGAGCGAACGGTCCTCGCGCTCGTGCGGGTCAAAGACGGCGAGATCCACGCGGCCGAGGGTGGGCGCGACCGGGTCATGGCCATGGCGATGAAGCAGATTGATCCCGAGGCGGCGCTGACCGCCGCCGCGATCTTCTCCTCGATCAAGCCGCAATTCGTGCGGGACAAGAACGGCGTGATCCAATACGCGGTCCTCGAGTCGGAAAACCCCCTGACCGCCTCGTGCGTGCTCGCGCCGGGGTTCGCGGAAAAGTTCGCCGACACCCTCGGCCCCGACCTTCTCGTCGCCCTGCCGAACCGCAACCAGCTCCTCGTGTTTTCCCGGCAGGACCAGGCGTTCGAAAAGATGAGCGAAAGCATCATCTCCGGCTACCTCGGCTCAAATTACCCCGTGAGCCGCGAAATCTTTTCCCTGCAAAACGGAAAGCTCCGCTCGCTCGGCGTCCTGCAATGAACGACCGTTCGATGTCGGAGACCGCCGTGTAGGTCAGAAGATAAGGGATCCTCACCTGCCCCGCCAACGGTTCCGGGAGCTCAGCTCCTTACCAGATGACAGGTGCAGCCATCGTGTCGGAAAACGCCGGGATTCAGCAGGCATTCGACGGACACCGCGCGAAAAGAAAATTTCCCATTGACGCCATCCGCGTCCGGCGCGAAGGATACGGCCAACTGCGGGGGAGCCCGGACGGGCTGAGAGTCGCGGGCTGAAATGCCCGCGAGACCCTTTGAACCTGATTCCGGCTCATACCGGCGGAGGGAGCAAGGTCCTCTCTTGGCCCCGAACCGCGATTCGGGACACGCAGCGATTCCACCATCGACTGAAAGCATGAAGACCAATACCGCCGCCGGGAGTTCCGAACTCCTCCCCAACTCCTCCCGCATTTATCTGCAAGGCTCGCTGCATCCGGGCGTCCGCGTCCCCATGCGCGAAATCCAGCTCGCCCCCACAAAGGATTTTCAGGGCCGCATGGAAACCAACGAGCCTGTCCGCGTTTACGACTCCTCCGGCCCTTGGGGAGACCCGGATTTTCAAGGCACGGTCGATAAAGGATTGCCCGCCCTCCGCGCGGACTGGATCCGCTCACGCGGCGACGTCGGGGAATACGACAGCCATTCCGCATTCCGCATTCCACATTCCGCATTCCGGAAGCCTCTCCGGGCTTCCGCAAACCGCCAAATCACCCAGCTCGCCTACGCGCGGGCCGGGATCATCACGCCGGAAATGGAATTCATCGCGATCCGCGAAAACATGGGCCGCGCAAAAATCGCGGACCTCTCCTCGGACATCGCCCGCAACGACCTCCTCAAACAGCACGCAGGGTCCGCGCAAAGCGGAAAGTTCGTCCCTTCGGTATTTCGGATGTTCCCCCAGCGCATCCCGAAAGAGATCACCCCCGAGTTCGTCCGCTCGGAAGTCGCCGCCGGACGAGCAATCATCCCCGCGAACATCAACCACCCGGAACTCGAACCCATGATCATCGGGCGGAATTTTCTCGTGAAGATCAACGCCAACATCGGCAACTCCGCCGTCGCCTCGAGCATCGAGGAGGAAGTCGAAAAAATGCGCTGGGCCACCAGGTGGGGTGCCGACACCGTCATGGACCTCTCGACCGGAAAAAACATCCACGCCACGCGAGAATGGATCCTCCGCAACTCGCCGGTCCCCATCGGCACGGTCCCGATCTACCAGGCCTTGGAAAAAGTCAACGGCCGCGCCGAGGACCTCACCTGGGAAATTTTCCGCGACACGCTCATCGAGCAGGCCGAGCAGGGGGTGGATTATTTCACGATCCATGCCGGCGTCCTCCTGCGCTTCATCCCGCTCACCGCCTCGCGCATGACCGGCATCGTCTCCCGCGGCGGCAGCATCCTCGCCAAATGGTGCCTCGCCCACCACAAGGAGAATTTTCTCTACACCCACTGGGACGACATCTGCGACATCATGGCCGCCTACGATGTCGCGTTCAGCATCGGCGACGGGCTTCGCCCCGGCTCGATTGCGGACGCGAATGACGAGGCCCAGTTCGGCGAACTCAAAGCCCAGGGCGAGCTCACCGAACGCGCGTGGGCGAAAGGTGTCCAGGTCATGAACGAAGGCCCCGGCCACGTGCCTCTCCACATGATCGAGGAAAACATGGCCAAGCAGCTCGAATGGTGCCACGAAGCCCCGTTCTACACGCTCGGCCCGCTCACGACAGACATCGCCCCCGGCTACGACCACATCACCAGCGGCATCGGCGCCGCCATGATCGGATGGTATGGCTGCGCGATGCTCTGCTACGTCACGCCGAAAGAACACCTCGGCCTCCCGAACAAACAGGACGTTAAGGAAGGCGTCATCACCTACAAAATCGCCGCCCACGCCGCCGACCTCGCCAAAGGCCACCCAGGAGCCCAATACCGGGACAACGCGCTGTCAAAAGCCCGCTTCGAGTTCCGCTGGGAAGACCAGTTTAACCTTGGCCTCGACCCCGAAACCGCCCGTGAGTTCCACGATGAAACGCTCCCGCAGGAAGGCGCAAAATCCGCCCACTTCTGCTCGATGTGCGGCCCGCACTTTTGCAGCATGCGCATCACCGAAGACGTCCGCAAATACGCTGCCGAACAAGCGATCTCCGAGGAAGAAGCGCTCCAAGTCGGCATGGCTGAGAAATCGGCCGAGTTTGTTGAAAAGGGCACCGAAGTTTACCAGAAAGCATAGGTCCTATCCAGTCCTATAGGTCCCAAGCCCCTGACCACCTCCCACCATCAAACGCTGGACGCAGAAACCCAGCATTGCTAGCCTCTGCCGACAAAACTGGGGAAAATCCTGCTCCGCAAAACCATTGTCACGAAGGTGTCCCTTCGACCAATTCCCGTGGCATGGGCATCCTGCCCATGCGTAACTTTTCTACACAACAAGCGTATCTCTAAATGTTGCCAAGGGCGGGGTATTGAAGAACATTCTGTCACCAAAATATCCATCCAACCGAAAATCACCTATGACCACACCACGTATCCTCGCATTCGGCGGCAGCCTCCGCCGCGATTCGTTCAACCAGAAACTCGCCACCGCCGCCGCTGCCGGCGCACGGGAGGCAGGCGCCGAAGTGACAGTGATCGCTTTGCGCGATTTTCCGATGCCCGTCTTCGATCAGGATCTCGAAGCGGCGGAAGGAATTCCGGCAGCGGCGAAGCAGTTGAAGCAACTTTTCCGCGAACACCACGGCTTGATCATCGCCTCGCCGGAATACAACAGCAGCATCACCGCCGCGCTGAAGAACGCCTTGGACTGGGTCTCGCGGACGGAGACCGGTGACGAGCCGCCGCTAGCGGCGTTCGCCGGCAAGACCGCCATCCTTTGCGCGGCCTCGCCGGGCGCACTGGGTGGGTTGCGCGGGCTCGTGCATGTGCGCGCGATCCTTGGCAACATCGGCGTGACCGTGCTGCCCGACCAAGTGGCTGTCAGCCAGGCGCATGCGGCGTTTCGTCCAGACGGCTCGCTGAGCGACGAAAAACAGGCCGCCAAAGTGAAAAACCTCGGCGCACAACTGGCGCGACATCTGGCCAAGCTGTTAGCCTCAGACATCGCCACCTCATCCAGATAAACCCGAATCCAGCGATTGAAGAAGTTTTGACAGAATTAACAAAATTAACGGAATGAGTTACGCGGAATCCACACGGTCCTGAAATGTTCCTCTTCCTCCTGTTGCAAGTCTCTTCCTCTGAATTCTGTCCATTCTGTTAATTCTGTCTAAAATCCGTTTTTGGGATAAAATTTTGGGGTGAGGAAAACAGGTGCCCCCATTCGAGGCGGAAATCTGAGTGTGCGATATGAGGGTTAGTCGCCTCGTGACTGTAGCCCGATAATCCCTCCGGCGTATCCCGTCATTTCAAGGTACCCGGCAGCTTCGACAGGTTTGGTTTTTCTTGTTCCGGCAGCTTGGACGGCCCCTTCCCAGTAGGTGAACGGTTTTGCGGCGAGTTCCTGTTGGCGGAGGCGGGGCTTGATGTCGAGATCCAGGTCGAGTGCGCGCACGGAGAGCCGCCATTCCACCGGGTAGTTGGCACCGGTTATTTCGCTGCGCCACCAGGCGAGCGGTTCCAGCGAAAACCCCGCCTGCCCGATTTTCAGATCCGAGCCGTCCTCGAAGACAAACGTGCCGGCGGAGTGAGTGTCCTGCTTGCCCTCATCGGTCCGGATCTGGAAGAGCATGAGTTCCGTGTTGTCATCGAACTGGAGGCTGAACCAATCCCATCCTTTCTGGTGGGCGGCGAGTTGGTTCGTGGCCCATTCGTGATCGAACCAGCTCGTTCCGGTGACCTCGAAGACCTTCCCGCCGATCATAATACGCCCTTTGGTGCCGAGTCGCGTGAGCGAATAGTAATGAGAGGCCCTCCCCTCGCCTTCCGCTTTCTGGCTCACTCCTTTTCTCCCATGAACAACCGGTGCCTTCGCCGAGGCGAGCTCGAGTTCGATGGAAATCCCCTCCTCCTTCGCGGCCAGTCGGAACGCGTTGGCTCCCGTGCGCGCACACGTCCAATCCTTGATCCACGCGATGCGCCCGCCCTCACCGAACCCGGCCTCCCCAAACGCCCCGCGCGCAAGCCGCTGAAAATGGTGGAACTGGCCCGCCGAAATCTCCGACACCGCAAAATGCGCGAACTTCACATCGCTGACAACGAACCGGCTCGTCGCGGCCGCCGCCCCCGGCTCCCTCACCCCCTGCCGAAAAAATGTCAGTTGATACCCGAATTCCGCGCCGTCCGAGGAACGGAGGTTTCCCGTGAAATACCACCACTCGGTCTTGAAGCCCGGATGGTTTCCGTGATCGCCAGGAAAGCGGTAGTCCCACCCCTCCAACGCCGGGCTCCACCCCGCATTCAAACCCGAGGATAATGCTGCGAAAAACAGGGAACAAACGATCTTGCGCACGACCCACAACTAACGGGAGCGCGACGGCGAAGCAAGACGGAGCGGGAACAGCTCAAATGTGCTTCGGCCTGTAGATGAGGAGCCGGAGGCCGTTGAGGCAGACGAGGACGGTGCTTCCCTCGTGTCCGACGACGCCTAGGGGCAATGTCAGTTTGATCCCGAAGGTGGCGATCAGAAGGACGATGATGACCGAGGTGGCGAAGATCAGGTTCTGCCAGAGGACGCGTTTGGCTTGTCGAGCGATGCCGATGAGCAGCGGGATGTTCTCCAGCTTGTCGCCCATGAGAACGATGTCCGCGGTTTCCATGGCGATGTCGGTCCCCGCCGCCCCCATCGCGACGCCGATGTCGGCCACCGCAAGCGCCGGCGCATCGTTGACCCCGTCGCCGACCATCATGACGCGGCCCTGTTTTTTCAATTCGCGGATCGCCTCGACTTTGCCCTCGGGAAGCAGTTCCGCGAGGACTTCATCGACGCCCGCCTCCGCGGCAATCGCGTGGGCGACGGCGCGCTGGTCACCGGTGAGCATCACGACATTTTTCACCCCGAGCCGGTGGAGGCCGGCGGCGATCGTCTTGGCCTCGTGCCGGATCGTGTCGGCCAGCGCGAGGACCGCGAGGGCGGTCACCGCGTCACCCGCCCTGGAACCGACCCACACACAGGTTTTTCCGTGCGCGGAGAGAGGAGCGGAACGCTCGGCGATCGCGTCCATCCCGACCGCCCCGAGTTCGCGGAAGAGGCGTTCGCTGCCGACGACCAGACGCGCGTCGTTGACCGTCGCCTCAGCTCCCTTGCCTGCTGTCGATTGAAAATCCGTCGCTTCCGGGAGTTCGAGCTTCAAAGCGGTCGCGCTTTTGACAATCGCCGTCGCCAGCGGGTGTTCGGACTTGGACTCCAGCGAGGCGGCCGAAGCGAGGAGGGCGGAGAGATTTTCCGGCAGCGGACCATCCAGCTTGTGGGCTCCCTGGGCATCCACGATTTCGGTGACAGTCGGCCGACCGACCGTCAGCGTGCCGGTCTTGTCGAAAGCGACGATGCTGACCTGAGCGGTATGCTCGAGGTGGGATCCGCCCTTGATCAGGATGCCGCGCCGGGCGGCGCCGCCGATCGCGGAAAGCACGGTGGCCGGAGTGCTGATCACGAGCGCGCACGGGGAGGCGACGACCATCACCGTCATCGCGCGGTAGAACGCTTCCGCAAACGGCTGGTGCCAGAGGAGCCACGGAACAAACCAGACGACCGCCGTGAACGCGATCACCCCGGTCGCGTAGTATTGCTCGGCCTCCTCGAGGAACCGCTGCGTGCCGGATTTCTCGGCCTGGGCTTCCTCGACGAGCTTCACCATGCGGGCCAGCGTCGAGTCCTCCGCGCGCTTCGTCACTTCGAGTTCGAGGCCGCCGCTCTGGTTGAGCGTGCCGGCGAAGAGCGTCGCCCCGACGGATTTTGAAACCGGCATCGATTCTCCCGTGAGGCTGGACTCGTCGATCGCGCTGGTGCCTTCGGTGATTTTTCCGTCCACCGGGATATTTTCGCCGGGACGCACGACAACAATGTCGCCGACCTGAAGGGATTCCACGCGCACCAGTTCGGTGCCCCCGTTGCGCTTCAGCAGCGCCTTGTCGGGCCGCAGCTTCAGCAGCGAGTGGATCGCCTTTTGCGTGCGCTGCATGGCATAGCTTTGGAGCACGTTGGATAAGGAAAAGAGAAAGAGCAGCAGCGCCCCCTCGAACGGCTGGCCGACAATTCCGGCCCCGATCGCCGCCAGCACCATCAGCACATCGACATCGAGAACCTTCTCCCGGAGCGAAGCGACCGCCGAGCGCACACCCTGCTGCCCGCAGAAAAAATAGGCGCCAGCGTAGAGGGCATAGGTCAGGGCATCGTCCAAACCGATCGTCCGGTGCACGGCCAGCGACGCGATCAAAAACACAAAGCCCAGTGCGCAGGAAATCTCATCGTTCAACTCCCCGGCACGAACTTTCTGCCAGATCGTCGAGTCTTCATCGGCCGTCGGTGCCTCGTAGGGCCGGACGTCCGCGCCGGTTGCGCGCACGCCCTGCAGGACAGCCGACTCGTCGGAGACCGTGTCGTCGAAGGTCAGGCACAGGATTTTCCCGAGATACGTGGCGGTCGCCCTGCGGACGCCGGGGATTTTTTCCACCCTCCGTTCGAGCCGGATCGCGCAGGCCTCGCAGGCCGCCCCGTCGAGCCGCAGCGTGCGCTTCTGCAGGGACAGTAATGGCACATGGTCCTCCGCGATCTGCCGCAGTTCCCCTTCCGAGAGCTTCGCGGGATCGTATTCGATCTCGAACGCCGTCCGTCCGGGCAGCGGCATCACACCGACCACCCCGGCATGCCCGGCGAGGGATTCGGTCGCTTGTTTGAGATCTTCGTCTGGCTTCATGGATTTTCCTTGCGCAGGCCGGGATTCCATCAGGATCGTTTCACGAATGGAAGCAGGCTCTACGGTCCACTCGCCAGAATCGCGCGAATTCTGAAAATTCTAAAAGCGCTAAACAGCTTTCAGAACAACGTCGGCTGGGCGGAGGGCTTTTTTTCCGGGGCCGGGGCTGGCTGCACTTTCGGCGTTTCGGATTTCACCGGAGCGGGCCGGGGTGCCGGAGAAACCTCGGGAATCGGAACTTGGGCTGGAATATCCGGCTGCCGCGTCAGTCTCGCCACCAACTCACCCGCATCCATTTTTTTCGCCGCCTCAATAACCTTCAAAAGCGCACCGACCATTTCCGGCTTCCTCGCAAACAATGCCTTCGCGGCCTCAATCGGTCCGCGGGTGTCGCGCGATTCCAGCTCCGACAGCGTCACTCCAAGGGCTTTCGCAAACTTCGGCAATGTCTCCTTCGCCGGATTCCGCTTGCCGCCCTCAATGTCGCTCAAGTGCGCAAGACTCTTAAATCCAACTGCCTGCGAAAGTGCGCGTTGTGTCATTCCCTTCGCCTCGCGTAAGGAACGAATATACTGGCCGAATGTCTCACTCATGCCGGACACCCTATACTTCGCAGAGTCTGCGAGCAAGAATAACTTCGAGGGATTAGGGCATTCCTCTTACGGCTTCTGAATTTTTCCCCAAGCTTCGAGCGCGGACAGCGAGCCGAAGTCCGCGAACAACTGGAGAAGTCCCTGCTGCTGGCGGGCGGAGCGCATCAATTGGGGATCGACCGAGCCGACGAGCCACTCGGAGGCTTTTCTCAGGCGACCACTGGGAGTCCCGCCTCGCAGCGCTTTCGTTTCCTCGCGCGCCTTTTCGAGCGGCAGCGAGGGAAAGAACGAGTTGATGAGAAGATCGCGGACGCGGTCGGGCCCGACCAGCGCGATCTCCCCGTCGAGTTTCGCTGCAGAAAGGTTCCAATACCGCGACCAATAGGGGTGGGACAGGGATTCGAAGAATTCCTCGAACCCCTTTTTTCCTCCCGATCGGATGCCGGAGAGCAATCGGGAAAAGTGAGCCGCCGCAGAGGCCAGCGCGCCCATCCTTCTGTGCGGGTGGTTCGATGGCCGGATGCCGGAAAATTTCCAGAGGCTTTGGGGGAGGACGAGGCGGGCCATGCTATCGCGGATCCCCCACCATTTTTCCCAGAGCGGTTTCAGGTAGTCCTTTGTTGCGGGATCGGCTTCGTCAAATGTCGTAGGCTGAAGGAAACCCGACAGCCCGAAGAGGCGGGCTTCCCCATCTGGTGCGGCGGCCGCCCGCAAGCCTGTGCGTTGGGCCGCGAGGAGAAAGGGGATGCTGTTGTTTTTGTAACCGAGGCCGGTTGCGAGCGAGTGGAAGAGAGCGGTTTCGGGACCGTGAAGTGTTAGCGCTCTGGCATGCGCAGCATGCTTGATCCGCAGGCGGAACTCCGCCGCCTCCTCGATCATCACCATCGCTGCTTCGAGGTCCACCGATCCGGGAACATGGCGGAGGGCCGGAGGCGATTGCGGTTCGATCCGGAGGTGGGCCTGCGGAATTTCGCGGAAGTCCGACGTGCGCGCAAATGCCACCGGCGATGTCTGATGAACGAAGAGCTGGAGCCGGACTCCGCAGTATGCCGGATTCGTGGCATGTCCGTGGCGCTCCCAATCGCGCGCATCCATATCCACCTCGATATCTCCGGCAGATTCCTCCCCATCGCCGAAACGCAATCGTGCTCCCTTGAAATCCGGACCAGCTTCGCGGTTCCATTGGCCGAAATGCACGACCTCTACGGCCGGGCCACAAGTTGTTTCCCAACGCATGCCATACTCGCCGGCGAACAGCCTCGCCTGGATCTCGATCTCGGACTTCCGCCCAGTCGAAGATTCGTTCACGAATCCGCCGAGGCGCACGCGTTCGTAGTCGTTCATGGCCGCAGTTCGGGAACCGGTGGAGGCGGTGGAGGAGTGGCTACCGGAGTTGGTTCCGGCGTGGCTACGGGACTTGCAGCGGGAAGGGCCGTCGCCGGTGAGGATTCGGGCACCGGGCCGGAGAGTGCAATCGGCTCCACAGGCGGAACGGGTGCCGGCGCAGTCTCGAATTGCGCGAAAAGCTCTTTTCGCGGCCCCGGCGGTAACCTGGCAGCCGACTCGCGAGCCAGAACCGACGCCGCCGGTCTCAAGTCGAGCGCCTGCAGGGAGACGATGGTTTCCAAGTCCAGCCGGATCCGCACCGCGGGGTCGGTTGCAAGAATCTTCGCCGCGTCGAAGCTTGCGATGGCATCGGACCAGCACTTCGCATCCATCTGCGCGGCTCCCAGCGCTTCGAGAAAAAGGCTGTTGCCCGTCTGCTTGGCCGCCTGCTGAAGCGCATCTCCGGCTTGAAGGACATTGCCGGAAGCCCTGATTACAATATCGCGGTATCTCTGCCATGCGTCGGGCGCGGAGGAAGGGTCAACCGTGCGCCATGCCGCATAAGGCCGATACAGCGGGTCGCCGACAACCACTCCCATCCACGAAAGTGCCCTCTGGGACATCCAGCCACTCTCGGCCAGCGTGAATCCCGCCATGAGACGGTCCTGAAAAATGTCGAGATTAGCCGTGAGCGACAAATACGGCTCGTAAACATTGCCGAGCGTGGCGGCGGCCCCGTGTGCCAGGAGCGGTCCGCACCAATACGTGTCAGCACTCCGCAATGTCGCCGCGCTGAACGAATGGAGATGCACCGCGATGGCCCCGGGGCGGAATCGAAACGATTTTTCCGCGAACGGCCCATCGATCGAACCCGCATACCAGCCGAAATACACCGCCGCATCCGTCACCGGATACCCCTCGGGAAAAGTCGGCGGGTTGTTGTCGTAAATAACCGGCAACCCCTGTGACCGCATCGAGACAACGAGGCTGGCCATCCACTGGTCTCCCTCGGCATAACCTCCGCTGGTGATGCCGCGTCCATCCACGTAGGACCAGCCGTAAAGGCCCGCGCGCTCGGTGGCGATGGCATCGTCGATCATCGCCCTCACAATGGAAGGAGTCGGGCCGTCCAGCCTCGACGGCAACAGCATGCCGGGATAAACCGGATCCTCGAGAATCGGGGTAAACCGCCGGAAGTATGGGTTGGGAAAAATCCCCGCCGGACTCGGCAGCGGCATTCCAAGAGTCGTCAGTTCACTGTCCACCGAGGCCTCGTTGCGCGCCGCAATCTCCGGGGGAAGCCCCCGCACAAAATCGGCCGGAGGGATCGACGGGTCCGGGGCGATCTTCAACGGCATCCCCCGCATGATCGCCACAAAGTGGATTGTCGAAGAGGTGACAACGGTCGCTCCCCCGGAATCACGCACCGTTTTCCACCACCCCTTAGAGCGAAAGAGTTTCCGCAGTGGGACCGCGATCGTTGACTCGTAGTCTCCCCGTTGGATCTCCTCCATGTCAGGACAATCCAGGCCCACTACTTGCGCCGGCGGAATATTTCTTCGGCCCGCATAATATTGCGCGAGGCTCTTGGAATCTGGATCTTTGTTGTTGAAGAGGACGAGCGTCGCTCCGGAGTCGCGCGACCCCGCACGCGCAGGGCAAAGCCCTCCTGCAAAGGCCATAAGGCCTATAAGTCCTATACGACCTATAATTCCTACCTTGGCCGACCTAAACCGTGATTCGAAGCCCGTCATAGGAAAGTCGGATATTTTCCGGCAACGCCGCCTCGGTCTCCACATGGCTCAACTCGTGGCACATGTGGATGAAGAAGGTTTTCTTCGGCTGGATCTGCTCGACCACTTCCATCGCCTGCGAGACGGTGAGATGGGTCGAGTGGGCGGTATGGCGGAGGGCGTCGATCACGAGGACATCGACGCCCCTCGCGGCCTCGACGGCCTCCGGGGGCACCGCCTGGCAGTCCGTCATGTAAGCGAGCAGCCGCCGGTTCCCACGCTGGAAGATCAACCCGTTCGTGATCGCCCGGCCATGCGGAAGCTCCACCGGGACGATGGTCGTCTTTCCCAAATCAAACGGCCCGGTCATCACGATCGGCTCCGGGCGCACGTAGTTCCGGATTTTCCGGCTGTCCTCGAAGGCATATTGGAAAACTCTTGCGAGATCTTTCAGCGTCCGCTCCGCGCCATAGACGGGCATGCATTTGTCCTCGATTTCACAAAACCTCCGGAGGTCGTCAAACCCGAGGACATGGTCGCAGTGCGAGTGGGTATAGACCACGGCGTCGAGCTTTACGATCCCCTCGCGCAGGCACTGGGTGCGAAAATCCGGCGGCGTATCCACGCAGAAAACGGTCTCCGGCGTCCGGAGGAGAATCGCGGTCCGCAGACGTTTGTCGCGTGGGTCCGCCGATTGGCAGACCCCGCAACTGCAGCCGATCACGGGGATCCCATGCGATGTGCCCGTCCCTAAAAATGTGATATCCAACTCGCCCATCGCTTTGCTTTCGCGAGCGAGAGTGGCATAGTCCGCGCATGTCCGCAACGCTGGCCTCTCTGCGAATCAGAAATCTTGCCCTGGTCGAGGATCTTCTATGGGAACCCCGCAGCGGCTTTGTTGTGATCACCGGAGAGACGGGCGCGGGGAAGTCGATCCTCGTCGGCGGGGTCAAGCTTCTCGTCGGCGAGCGTGCCGACAAATCCGTGATCCGCTCCGGCTGCGAGTCCTGCACGGTCGAGGGGGTTTTCCTTCTCGCAAAGTCTTCTCCGCTCCACGCGCTCCTCGACGAAGGAGGTGTCGAACCGTGCGAGCAGGGCCGCCTCATCATCCGCCGCACGCTCACCGCGAACGGGTCCGGGAAACAATTCGCGAACGGATCCGCCTGCACACTCGCGCTCCTGCGGCAGATCGGCGACCTGCTCATGGACCTCCACGGGCCGCATGACCACCAGAGCTTGTTTTCCAAAGACCAACAGCTTCTCCTTGTGGACGGCTTTGCTGGTGCGGACCCGCTCCGGCTCGCCTACTCCGCCGCGCGGAAGGAATGGATGGGGTTGGCCGGGGAAAAACAGCGCCGCACCGAGGACGCTGCCGGGCTCGCGC
>Ga0118677_10012405_pt1 | contig 12511 bp, 1 predicted proteins | sample AliMusrvi5mmetaG_FD_86154 | JGI IMG/M metagenome (GOLD analysis project Ga0118677, IMG submission 86154)
ATGTTGGCGTGAAGCGCGTCAACCACGGCGACACCGGTGACCGAGATACCGCCACCAAACGAAGCGCTGGTGACGCCCGCGGCGAAGTGCGTCTGGCTACCTGTAACCAGCACGGTCAGCGAGTGGCCTTGACCGCCGGTCGCCGGGTTCAAGGCGGAGATAGCCGCCGGGCCAGAGACTACCTGGAAGAGATAGGCACTGGAAACAACCTGGCTGCCCGTGGTGATGGTGACGGGGCGATAGCCCAACGCCGCCGTGGGCTGCACGGTGATGTTGACCGCCAGAGATGTGGCGGTGTTCGCGGTCACCGAGTTAACAGTCACGCCCGAGCCAAAGGTGGCAGTGGTGTTTGCGGCGAAGCTGGTGTTGAGCGAGGTGATGGTTACGTTCTGGGTCTGTCCCTGGGGCAGGCTGGGCGGGTTGATATAAACCAGTGCCGCCTGGGTTTGCGTGATGGTGAAGGCATTCACCTCTGTGGCAACTTCGCCGGCAGTGGTGGTGGTCACGGTCATCTGTCCCGGAGGCACGTTCAGGTTGACGGTGATGTTGGCGGTAATCAAGGTCGGCGAATTCACAACAAAGCTGTTGATCAGCACGCCGGGGAACGTGAGAGTGGTAACGCCCTGCTGCCAGTGGGTGTTGATGCCGTTGATGGCCACTGCGGCCAGTTGCACACCCTGTCCGCCGGTTGCGGGCGAGACGCTGTTGATCACGGCCGGTCCGGGGCTGACATAAACGGCATAGTTCAGGCCCAGCGCCTGTGCGCCGGTGGTCACGGTAAGGTTGCGCCAGCCCACGTTGGTGGTGGGAAGCACATAACCTTCGACCGTCAACGAAGTGGGTCCGGTGACGTTAATATGCGTGAGCGTGATGCCGGGGCCGAAGTCGACCACGGGCGGATTGGCTGCCGTCCAGGTTGTGGCCTGGCTCAGGATGGTGAAGATGACGCTGCTCTGCTGCTGCACCGAGCCGGGGCCGGAAGACAACAGGAGCGGAGTACCCACTTGAATGACGAAGCCGTTGTTGATGGTTGCAGTTTCGCCGGCGGTGCGTGCTGTGGCCCAAGTGGCGCCGATGGGAGCCAGCGGAGGCAGAGCCAGGCTGACAGTGGCGTCGGTGGGGCTGTTGATCTGCACGCCGGTAACTACGATACCCGCGCCGAACTGGAATGTGGTGCTGGGGTTCCAATGCGTGTTCTGGCCGGTTACATCCACGGTAATGGTGTCGCCCTGCTTGGCGGTATTAGGAGAGATGGCCGCGATCAGCGCCAGGCTTGGAGTGACATAGAAGCCGGCACCGGTGACCACCTGCGCTGTGCCTACCGCGTCAGGCGTGGTGGCAACCACGCTGCGCCCGCCGGTGGCCGCAAGTTGATCGATGCTGATGCTCTGCGTTGCGATGGTGGGTCCGAGAATGGTCGGCGGACCGTCCACCGTGATGCCGGGGCCAAACTGGAACGTGGTGGTGGCGTCGAAGGTGGTGTACTGACCGAGGATGTTGACGGTCACTTTCTGCGCACCCTGCATCGCGGAGTTCGGATCGATGAAATTCAACGTCGGCACGCTGACAACAATGTTGAACCCGACGCTCTCGTTCTCAGAGTTGGTCGTAAAGACGATCAGGTTTGTGTGCGCCGTGGTCGCGGTAATGGTGATGTTGGCGGTTGCCGTGGTCGCGCTGAGCACCTGGAACGTGTTCACCGTGATGCCGTCGCCAAACGTGGCCGTGGTGGTGCCTGCGAGCCAATGCGTATTCGAACCGTTGAAATTGATGCTGAACGTCTGGCCGGGAAGTCCGGAAGACGGCGTGTAGTACCAGATATAAGGTGTCGGCGGAGGCGCGGGCGCGGTCACCAGGAAGTTGCCGGTGAGTCCCTGCGTCCCGGTTTGCACAAACACAGTGCGGTAGCCGGGCTGGGCGGCAGGATCGATGTTGATCAGCGCGTTGATCGTGGTCGAGTTGTCAACCTGGAACGAAGACACCGTGACGCCGGGGCCAAAGTTGACCGTAGTGGTCGCATCCCACAGCGTATAGAGTCCGTGAATGGTAACTTGCAGGCTGTTGGATCCCTGCAGCCCGTTGTTGGGACTGAGGTAGGTGATAACCGGGATGCCGCCCGTTACAACGAAGGCGCCATTGTCCGACAGGGACTCGCCCGCCGTCACCATAAAGACTGACCGTGTGCCGGGATTCGCGTAGGGCGCAATGGTCATATCCACCGTGGCGCTGGTGGGGCTGTCGATGATTACCGAATTAATGGTGATGTCGTAACCACCGCCGGCAATATAGAACTGGGTAAAGTTCTGCTGCCAGTGGGTGTTCGCGCCGGTGATTGTGAAAACGACTTCCTGGCCTTCATTGCCAGTGGCCGGTGAAACCTGGGTGATGATGGCCGGTCCGGGAATGATGGTGAAGGCGTTGAGCGAGACTATTTCGCTGCCCGTGGTTGCGCCGGGCTGGCACGGGTAGTTCGTGGCGATCAGGAACTGGCAGGCAACTCCGGGTGAAGTTACCGTAACTGTCCGCACGCCTGTGTAGGAGAGCGGGTCGATGCTGATATTGGCCGTCACCTGCGTGGCACTGTTGTAGGTGACGCTGTTGACGGTGATGCCCGTACCGAAAGTAGCGGTGCTGGACGAATTGAAGTGCGAGTACTGGCCGGTCAGAATCACGTCAAGGTTCTGCACGCCCTGCTCTGCCTGGTTGGGATTGGCCTCGGTCAGCGTACCTACGCCCGGATCGACCGTGAAGGAGTACTGCTTGGAGGCGACTTCGCCGTAGGTCCGCACGGTGATGGTCTTGAAGCCCGTGGTTGCCGAGGTGGTGATGGCCACCGGCACCGTGATGGTGGTCGGGCTGGTTACCGTGATTTGTCCGACATGGAAGTTGGGATCGCCGAAATCGACGGTGGTTACGCCGGCGATGAAGTTGGTAGCCGACCCGGTAATGTTCACCGTCTCAGTCGAACCCTGAATGCCGGTGAGCGGCGCGACGGAGTTGATCTGTGCGGCGCCCTGCGCCACGCAGAATATCCCCGGCTCGCCGGGCGCGGTCACGCTGCCCACCACTTGCTCAGTACCGGTGGTAACGGTAAGCACATGACCGCAAGGCACGCTGTAGTCCACGTATGCCCACGGGCTGACGGTGATGTTCGCGGTCAGGTTGGTGGGGTCAATCACGGTGACGGAATTGACTGTAATGTCGTTGTTGAAGGCCAGCGAAGTGACTCCCTGCTGCCAATGCGTAAAGCGGCCCAGAACCTGCAGGGTCATGGATGCGCCCTGCTCTCCTGCACCGGGAGCCGTGGCCAGCATGACCGGGAATCCTGATTCGATGTCGATAGCCTGCTGCAACGTCACCGCTTCGCCGTCTGTGTAGGTGGTCAACGGAACGAAGCCGATCGGCGACGTGGACAGCACGGTAATCTGGACGGAAGCTGTTGTCTGACTGGTCACGGCGAGTTGGTCGATGACAACGCCGGGGCCGAAGCTGACGATGGTTTCGCCCTGCAGCCAGTGCGTGCCAACGCCAACGATATTCAGTTTGGTGGTTTGCAGTTGCTGCACGACCCACGGCGTTCCAGATCCTGACCCCGAGCAGCCAGGGATGACCGCCACGGTGAAGTTCGCGTCGCAAGTAACGGGAGGCCCAACGACGGAGATATAGGCCGCGCTCGGCGTGACGCTGAAGCCGGTGCCGCTCACGATTTCAGAGCCCGTGGTCATGCTTACGCTGTTGCCGCCGACCGGGGCAGTGGGAGAAACCGCGATGGTTGCTGTGGCCGTGGTGGGGCTAAGGATGGTGAGGTTGGCAACGGTGACGCCCGCGCCAAGAATTGCAACCGTCTGACCCTGCACCCAGTGGGTCAGAGAGCCTGTAATCGTAACAACGTTTGTCTGGGAACCCTGAGCCGCACTCGATGGGTTCACGCTCACCAAGGTTGGGCTGGCTGGCGGATCCACAGCAAAGCCGCCGAGAACCTGCTCAGCGCCGGTGTTCACAAACACCGTCTGCCATCCCGGCTGCGAGGGCGTGGGAACGCCGCTGTTCAAATAGCTGGTGCTGATGTTGGCCGTCAGGTGCGTGGCGTCGATCACGGTCAGGCTGTTCACCGTAATCTGCGGGCCAAACAGAACTGCGGTCGTGCCCGGCGTCCAGTGCGTGTTCAAACCGTAAATCGCAACGTCCAGCGTGAGGTTCTGCGCGGCGTGGTACGGCTGCACGCTAATAATGGCGACCGGTGTATAGGTCACGTTGAAGTAGGTTGTAACAATCTCTCCGCCGGTAGTGAATGTGACCAACCGCGCGGTAGTGGCCGCTGTAGGAGCAATGGTGATGGTGGCGGTGGCGCTCACCGGGCTGGTAACGGTGAAGCCCGACAGTGTTACACCCTGGCCCGCGATCACCGGCAGCGTATTTGCCGCCGAGAAGTGGGTGAACTGGCCGGTAAAGCTGACGCTGAAGCTGGTGCCTGGCAACCCGTTGGCCGGACTCATGGTCAACGTGGGCGTCTGCGGGTAGACCAGGATCGAAGCCGAGACGACCTCGCCGCCCGTCGCCATATAGAACCCGTAGGTCCCCGGCGGGGTATTGGTTGAAACGCTGATATTCAGCGTGGCATGGGTCGAATCGGCAACGATGATCTCATTGACCGCTATGTTGCCAATCGGGAATGGATAGAACGCTGAAGTCGTGGTTCCCTGCACCCAGTGCGTGTTGAGGCCAACCACGGCCAGCGACACCTGCCCGCCCTGCGGCGCACTGGGCGGCGAAACGCTGATGATGGAAGCGCCGGAAGGCGCGATCGTAAATGTGAACGGGAAGATGGTCGCGCTGCCTGCCGGGCCGCTGGTAAGCCGTGCCGTAATTGAGCCGACGTTGGCGTTCGAGCTGATCGTGATGTTGACCTTCACATCGGTCGGTGAGATCACGTTGATCGAATTCACCGTGATCAAGCCGGTAAAGTCCGCGAGAATAGCGCTCGCGCTGAAGCTGGTGTTCACTCCCTGAATATCAACGTCGAGCGTCTGGCCCTGCTTGCCGGTACTGGGCGTGATCGAAGTGAGATAGGGAGTTGTGCTGACCACCGTAAAGGAGTTGGGCAGGGTTGCAATTTCGCCGCCGGTAGAAACCGTCACGGATTGCACGCCTACTGAGGCACTTGCCGGCACTGCGACCTGGGCAGAGGCCGTGGCCGAGCTGGTAACTGCCACACTGCCAACGATGACGCCGCCGGTGATGGAAACCTTGGTCGCGTCCTGCAGGAAGTGGGTGCCGGAGGCCGTCAGATAGACGGGCAGGCTGACGCCCTGACCCGATGAAGGGGGATTGACGCTAAGCAGCGTGGCGTTGTTGGGGCCAATCTGGAAAGCTGTCGAACTGGATGTGGCAAATTCGCCGCCGGTAACCATGGTCAGCGTGCGATATCCGATGGGCGTCGTGTTGCTGATGGTGATGTCAGCCTGCGCCGTCGTCGGACTGGTGATGGTCAGCAAATTGACCGTGATTCCATCGCCGAAGTTGGCAAAGGTGGTGCCCTGCACAAAGCTGGTGCCCGTCGCCGCGATGTTCACATTCAGCGTCTGGCCCTGCGTGCCGAAGTTCGGGGTAATGGAGTCGATCGAGTGCGAGTTGGATGCGTCGGCGATGATGAAGGCCGAGTTGAGCGTGGCGGTTTCAGTACCTCCGCCTGACAGCGGAGTTTTGACCACGATATGGCGTGCACCGGCGATAGCGGCAGGATCGATCACCAGTTGCGCGTTGATGGTATTAGCCGTGGTGGTGGCTGTATTGGGGACAGTCGCAGTAATGGCGTTGGGGATGGTGCCGCTGTTGGCATCAATGAAAGTGATTACGGAAGACGGGCTGAAGTGCGTCCATCCGTTGCCGGTTATGGTCGCGTTCACCGTTGTGCCTGCGGCGCCGGCGCCCGGCGAAACCACGGCAACGGCAGCGGGCGGATTGGTGCTGGTGGCCGAACCGCTCAGCGCCACGGTCAGTGGCGAGCCGATGGCCGCCGTGTGCGCAATCGACAGCGAGCCGGTAAGCGGGCCGGGCGTGGCGGTAGCGCTGGGAGCGAAGACGATGGAAACAATGCAGTTCGAGTTGGCCGCAATCACGCCGCCGATGCAGTTGCTGGTAGCGGTAAAGTTGCCGGTGGGAGTAAGCGTGAAAGTCTCCGGCTGCGACTCATGATTGGTGAGAACGATGTTCTTGGGGGGGCTGAGCGTTCCCAGTTTCTGCGCGCTGTATATCAACGAATAAAGTGAGAGCGTGAGAGGCGAGGTTCCGGTGCCGGAGAGGTTAACCACCTGCGGGCTGGTCACTGCATCGTCGTACACCTGCAACTGCCCGCTGCGCGTGCCGCCAATGATGGGAGCAAAGCTGACGGTGAGGTTGCAGGAAGCGCCGGCGGCCAGCGCATAAGGCAGCGCCGCACCGCAGGTTGTCGACGTCTGCTTATAGTCGCCGCTGAGCTGGAAGCTGCTGATGTTTACCGTACTCGATGTGTTGTTGTTTTTGATTGTGATGGTCTTATAAGCGCTGGTAGTCCCCACGGGCGCCGTAAAGTTGTTGATCAACGTCGGCGCAACCGTTACCGGGGCATTGCCAGCGCCTTGAAGCTTGATGGTCTGCGGGCTTCCGAGCGCATCGTCGGCCACACTCAGTGTGGCGGTTCTGGTACCAGAGGCACTGGGCGTAAAGGTCACCGAGAGCGTGCAATTGGCGTGCGCCGCGAGGGTCGAAGGCACGGCTGGGCACATGCTTGTAACCAGGAAGTCGCTTGCGTTCGTCCCACCGATCGTAACTCCGGCGATGGCCAGCGGCGTAGCCTGCACATTGGTCACCGTAACCAGGCTTGCCGGGCTCGTCGCTCCCACATACTGCGCTGCAAAAGCCACTGTGGATGGAGTAACAAGGACTGGGTTATAAGCGGTCCCGCTAAGGGCGATTGCCTGAGGACTGTTCGCTGCATCGTCAGTCACCGTAACTGACCCGGGCTGCGGTCCAACAGCGAGCGCACTCAAACTCACTGAGATTACGCAATTCGCGCCCGGCGCAAGTCCCGCTGGAGCAAGCGGGCAGGTAGTGCCGGTGCTGTCAAGCGAATAGCCGCCGCTAAAGCCGCCAATTGCGCTGATCGTCAACGCCTTGGTTTGGTTGTTCTTCAGCGTCACATTCCTGATGACCGGTTGGTTAACCACAACCATGCCAAAGGCTATTGACGTAGGCCAAATAGTCACAGGGGCGATGCCCGTGCCAGTCAGGGCCGCAGTTTGCGGGCTATTGGCGGCATCATCGGTTATGGTCAGAGCACTGGCCGGCGCCACGCCCAGGCTTGTTGGCGTGAACGTAAGGCTGATGGTGCAGGTGCTCTTGGGCGGCACCGGCGTACCAACAACGCAGGTGGTTGTCGCAGGTACCACCGGATAGGGCGCCGCAACTGCGATCGACGACAGATTCAGTGCAACGGTCTGATTATTGGTCAGCACAAAGTTTTTCGCCGCACTTGCCGTGTTCTGCACCACACTGCCAAAATTGGCAGTTGCCGGCAAAAGCGTAGTTGGCGCAACGCCGGTGCCGCTCAGCGCCGTAAACTGTGGACTGTTGGCAGCCGAATTGATGATCGTGATCTGGCCACCGGCTGTTGCGCCGACCGCAACCGGATCAAACGTAATCCCGATGACGCAGCTTGCGCCCGCGGCCAGCGTGCCGCTCACCGTTCCACCGGCCTGTGGGCAGGTGGTGACTGCGCCGCTGTCGAGCGCGAAAGACCCACCAAAGATGGCGGAAGTAATCGTCAGCGCACTCGCCTGGTTGTTCTTCAATATGATCGTCTTGGTCACGCTGGTGGTGTTCACGACCTGCGCCCCAAAGGCCACAGAGGTTGGGCTCAGCGTGGTCGGCGCAGCGCCTGTGCCTGTCATAGTCACTGTTTGCCCGGTGTTGCTCGCATCGTCATTTATGGAAAGAATGCCGGAGGGCCGGACGCCTATCGCGGTAGGCGTAAACGTAAGAGCAAGATTGCAGCTCGCGCCCGCTGCCAACGGAACGGCAATCGAGCAGGTACTCGACGGATCCAGGGCAAACTCGCTCCCCCCCGACAATGCAAACGAGCTGAAAGTGAGCGGATTGGTTACCTGATTGTTCTTGATGGAGAGCATCTTAATGGTGCTGGTGGAATTGACCACAACGGTCCCGAAGGCCAGCGTGGTTGCCGACAAGGTTGTCGGTGCAAGTCCGGTTCCGGAAAGAGTCACCGACTGCGGGCTGTTGCTGGCATTGGTGGCGATGACCAGCGACCCGGCTGGAACAACGCCCACCACTGTCGGGGTGAGCGTTACACCGATCAGGCACGAGCCGCCTGCGGCCAGGGGCGTAATCGTCGAGCAGGTCGTCGACGGATCCACAGCGTACCCGCCGCCCGGCGGCGTAATCGACGTGAAAGTGAGCGCTGTCAGCTGGTTATTCTTTAGCGTAATTGTCTTGATCAGGCTGGCCTGGCCCACCACGATACTGCCAAAGGCCAGCGAGGCCGCCGATAGAGTGGTCGGCGCTACCCCGGCACCGGAAAGTGCCACCAACTGCGGACTGTTGCCGGCATTGGTCGTAATGGTCAATGATCCAGCGGGGATTGCACCCAAAGCTACCGGCGTAAGCGTGAGATTGATAAAACAGGTAGCGCCTCCGGCCAAGGGGGTAATTGTCGAGCAGGTCGTCGACGGGTCCAGGGCATAGCCGCCGGCCGGCAACGTAAGCGAAACAAACGTGAGGGGCGCCAACTGGAGGTTCTTAAGCGCGATCATCTTGATCGGGCTTGTCTGACCAACAACCACATTGCCGAATGCTGCTGCCGTCGACGACAGCGTGGTTGCGACAATTCCACTCCCGGAAAGAGGTAACGACTGCGGGCTGTTACTGGCATCGGTGGTAATGATCAATGAACCGGCAGGCACCGCGCCCAGCACCGTCGGGGTGAGGGTGAGAGCCAATGTGCAACTGCCACCCGCGGCCAGAGGCGTGATCGTCGAGCAAGTCGTCGATGGGTCCAGGGCATAACCGCCGCCAGGAACGGTGATCGAAGCTATGTTGAGTGGCGTCAGTTGGTAGTTCTGCAGCGTCACAGTCCTGACGGCACTACTCGTATTCACGACCACGCCGCCAAAACTGACCGTGGTCGTCCAAAGCGTGGTCGGTGGCATGCCGTTCCCGGCCAGCGCCACCGTATTCGGACTGTTGGGGGCAGTCGTGCTGATCGTCAAAGTTCCCGCCGGCTGCGCGCCCGTGGTCACGGGCGACATGGTCAGGCCCACTGTGCAGCTAGCCCCGGCCGCCAACTGGGTCAGCCCTGGGCATGTCGATGATGGGTGGATTGCATAGGGGGTCCCAGGCGTTACGGCGATTGAATTCATCAGCACCGAGGCCGCACCCGTGTTCTTCAGCGTAATCGTCAACTTCGCACTGGTCGTGTTGACAACTACGCTGCCGAAATTGAGCGATGGCAGTGAAACCGTGGTTTGCGCACCTGCGAAAACCGGTGATATCAGGCAAATGATTGCGGTTAACGTAAGCAGTATTGCCTGATTCAGTTTGCTTAGAGGATTGCATCCACGGTCGAACATTGTACTTGCCTCCGTCGCTTTCTATCGGAGTGGGCTGCCCGCGGGACGGGGAACCACTCAGTTGCATAGTGTTCGCTTCTCCCTTTTCGTTTCAAAACCTGTGATTTAGTCCACGAAACTGCATACGAACATGGGCCGGCGCGACCGGGTCCAAAAGCAGTCCGCTGAACAGCTTTGCGTTGAGGAAGAACCAGCATCCGCAAAACTGCTAAAACAACAAATATGGAGAAGCGAATTGAGACCGGAATTTTAACCATTAACGATTTCCAAAAGCAAGTGAATTCTCGTGAGCTTTGTAATTCACATCACATATTTGTCGACCTCTAATTTTCCGCCCAGGAAGTAATCCTATTTGGTAACTACACGAATAATCACTTAGGTAACTATATCGATGACCTCTTTAGTAACTAATTAGGAAGCAACTTTGGTACCTTCAAGGCGGCAGCAAATTGCGTGAATGCGCCAAAATGCGTTCTGAGCGCGTTTCACATGCATTTATGCGAGCACCTTGCAGGTAGCGTGCACTCGCACTTCGTCCTCGCGCGTTGCCTTTAGCGTGTTAAGAAAAGATAACTTTTCCCTATCCAAGATCGCCGCGGTGATAAGAACAGTCCAACGGGCCTCAACAGGAAGCGCGCTATTCCAGCTGAAGCACTGGGTCTAGTTGGGAGCTGTCCGATCGCAGGTTGGTTACCGCGGGCGTGAGTTCACCGAACCGGGAATCGCGCCAAATACCTATAATTCACCGTCGCTCAGAAAAATGTCTGAACTGCATCGACGACCTGGAAGCGGCTATTCAGTACTGGCAGAACACTCCATTTATCGAAGGTCAGACAGGGGTGAGATATGTCGAAGCCAATCATGTCCCCGACCCGCAGATTGTCGTTCGGAGCAATTTGCATGTACGCATGCTGGTCCATCATTTTGGTTAACAGCCAGCCTGCCGCAGCCGGTTTGGGCTCCAGCTCCCCCGGCCTGAAAAAGAGCGCGGGAGTTGGCAACCCCGCATCGAAGGCCGCGTCTCTCTTGCCCAGCCCGATAATGGCCTTACCAGGTTCCGGCACTGATTGCACATAGGCCCACACCTGCAGAGCGGGCAACAGACCCGTGTGCATCTGATGTGCAATCGGATTGCGCTCCATGATGCGCGCTTGCGCCGCGCGATAGGCGCCCACGTCGTGGGTGAGATAGCAGCCGGGGCGCAGGACAATTTCGACGGCATCTCCAAAACCTGCGCCGGCAAAGACCTCTGCCACCACGTCGTACCAGGCGGAGCCGGCGCCGGAGAGCAGAATCGGCCCCTCTTGGAATCGCTTCTCCTCCGCCAGCTGGCGCGTGACATCGACCGCCCTTTGCAAAAACGCGCGAATTGACGACTCCTCATCAAGAACGCCTTCATACATCTCCACGCCGCACAGAGCGATGGAATCAGACCACCGCGCCTGTGCGGTCAGCACCGATTGCAATTGCTCTTCGTTCCGTACGCCCGTCCGGCCTCCCATCACGCCCAGTTCGAGCAGCACCTGCAAGCGCTGACCTCGCGCCAGGTAAAACGCCCCCAACTGGTCGATCTGATCTGCCGAGTCGACCAGGCAATAGTAGGCGAAGCCGGGGTCTTCCAGCAGATGCGAAACGATCGTCATGTTCTGCTTCCCGACCAGTTGATTTGCCATCAGCACCCTGCGAACGCCGTGCCGCTGGGCCACCAGCGTCTGATGCGCGGTGGCCAGCGTGATGCCCCACGCGCCTGCCTCCAGTTGCATTTGAAACAGCCGTGGCGCCATCGTGGTCTTGCCGTGCGGCGCAAGCTGCAGCCCATAGGCGCTTATGAATTGCCGCATCCAATCCAGGTTATGCCGCAGCCTGTCTTCACACAGCACCGCGCACGGCAGGCTCAGATCCTCGTTCAAAAGATTCCAGCCCAGCGCGGCAATCTCTTCCGGTTCGAGCGCGTGATCCATGTAGCCAAGCCCCTTGTTGAGAGCGGAAATCGTATGCTGCGCAACCGCCGCTGCTGAACCTAGCTCGCTCATCGAATGAACCTCCGTGAAGATTGAAAATATAGAATGCGATGTATGAAGAGTACGCGATGCATATAGCCTATATCGTGACGGTGACGGCATGTTAAGTTGCGACATCCTGATACGCAATGCACGAATGATAGACGGTAGCGGCTCTGCGCCCCAACGCGCGGATGTCTCTGTATCCGGCGGTTGCATCGGCGAGATTGCAGCCACTCTCGATTGTGCCGCGGCAGAGACCATCGACGCCGGCGGACTGGTGCTGGCGCCCGGCTTCGTCGATGTGCATACCCACGACGACATCGCCGTAATCCGGAAGCCGGCGATGCTGCCCAAGCTATCCCAGGGCGTCACCACGGTCATTGTGGGCAACTGCGGCATCAGCGCCTCTCCTGTAACGCTGCGCGGCGAGTTGCCCGATCCGATGAACCTGCTGGGGCGTGCCGAAGACTTTCGCTATCCGGATTTTGCCGCCTATGTCGCTGCCATTCGCGAGGCGCAGCCCGCCATCAACGTGGCCGCGCTCATTGGCCACACAGCCCTGCGCAGCAACCACATGGACCGCTTGGATCGCAGTGCGACCGAAGCCGAGATCGCGGCCATGCGCCTGCAACTCGAAGAGGCTTTACAAGGCGGGGCCCTGGGCCTGAGTTCCGGCCTCGCCTATCTCTCCGCCAACGCGGCGACAACCGAAGAAGTAATATCTCTGGCCCAACCCCTGGCAGCCGCCGGTGCGGTTTACACCACCCACATGCGCATGGAGACCGAGAAGATTCTCGACGCCATGTGCGAGGCATTCGAGATCGGAAGCATGAGCCATGTGCCAGTCATCATCTCGCATCTCAAGTGCGCGGGCATTGACAACTG
>Ga0118677_10012406_pt1 | contig 12510 bp, 7 predicted proteins | sample AliMusrvi5mmetaG_FD_86154 | JGI IMG/M metagenome (GOLD analysis project Ga0118677, IMG submission 86154)
GACCTCGACTTTCCGACCACAGGACAATAGCATCACCGGCAACGTCAATCTCTTTGGCGCGACCGAGGGCGAAGTTTATATTCACGGGATGGCCGGCGAGCGCTTCTGCGTCCGCAACAGCGGCGCGATCGCGGTGGTGGAAGGCGTAGGGGACCACGGTTGCGAATACATGACGGGCGGCCGCGTGATCATCCTCGGAAATACCGGCGTCAACTTCGCGGCGGGCATGAGCGGCGGTATCGCCTACGTCCTGGATGAAAATCAGCTCTTTGACACGCGCTGCAATTGGGAGATGGTGGACCTGGAACCGGTCGCGGAAAAAGAGGACATTCGTTTTCTCAAGACCTACATCGAGCGCCACGTGAAATTCACGGGGAGTGAATATGCCGCGGCCATACTCCGGAGCTGGGACGAGATGCTCCCGAAATTCGTAAAAGTCATGCCAATGGATTACAAAAAAGCGCTCCTGAAACTCCGGGAGCAACAGATGAAGAGCTCTGAATCAGCCGAAATGACCGAAGAGGTATTTCCCTAATGGGTAAAGCAGACGGTTTCTTAGAATTCAAGCGCGCCCTCGGGGCCAAGCGTCCCGTGCAGGAACGGCTCAAGGACTACCGGGAGATCTCCAAACCGCTCCCCACCGAGGAGATGCAAAAGCAAGGCGCCCGCTGCATGGATTGCGGGATCCCTTTCTGCCACGCGATGGGATGCCCCATTTACAATCTCATCCCCGAGTGGAATGACGCTGTCTATCGCGGTCTCTGGCACGACGCCTTTGAACGCCTCTCCCTTACCAACAATCTCCCGGAAGTGACCGGAAGGGTTTGTCCCGCGCCATGCGAAGCTGCCTGCACCATGGCCATCAACGAAGCACCTGTCACGATCGAACAGATCGAGCTCGCCGTCATCGAAAAGGCCTTCTCGGAAGGCTGGGTCAAACCCCAACCGCCAGCGAAAGAAACGGGCAAAAAGATCGCCGTCGTGGGTTCTGGCCCCGCCGGGCTTTCTGCCGCCCAGCAGCTTCGCCGGATGGGGCACAGCGTGACTTTGTATGAAAAATCCTCCAAGATCGGCGGTCTTCTCCGTTTCGGTATTCCCGATTTCAAATTGGAAAAGCAAGTGCTCGACCGGCGCATGGAGCAGATGAAGGCGGAAGGTGTCCGATTCGAAACGAATGTCGACGTGGGAGTCACCCTTACGGCCGCGGATTTGAAAAAGAGTTTTGACGTCGTCCTCCTGACAATGGGAGCCGGAGCTCCTCGTGACCTTCAGGTCCCGGGCCGCGAACTTTCCGGAGTCCACTATGCCATGGAATTTCTCACGCTTTCCAACAAAGCCGTCTCGGGAGAGATCCCGGCGGACCGCATCCTTTCCGCGAAGGGAAAAACCGTCCTTGTGATCGGCGGCGGAGATACGGGCTCCGACTGTGTCGGGACCTCCAACCGCCAGGGAGCTAAAAAAGTTTATCAATTCGAGATCCTGCCCAAGCCCCGCGAGTGGAAAGAGCCGTGGAATCCTTCCTGGCCGAATTGGCCGCTCATGCTACGCACGTCCACATCGCATGAGGAAGGATGTGAGCGCGATTGGGCGATCACAACGAAGAAGATCACGGGAAAAGACGGAAAAGCGCATGAAGTTCATTGCGCCCGGGTCGAATGGACCCTCGACAAGGCCACGGGGCAGTACTCCATGAAAGAGCTCCCCGGTTCCGAATTCGTGATCCAGGCGGACCTGGTGCTCCTCGCCATGGGTTTTGTACATGTCGAACATTCAAAGCTTCTGACGGATCTGGGAGTTCAATACGACGCGCGCGGCAATGTTCAGACGAACGGCAATTACATGAGCTCGGTCCCCGGCGTTTTCGCGGCGGGCGATACGGTGCGCGGAGCATCGCTTGTGGTGTGGGCGATCAGCCAGGGCCGTCAAGCCGCCGAGGCCATCAATCTGTATCTTAAGTCCTAACCGGCTTCCTGTTTTTTTGGTATACTTACCGCCTGCTTATTGGAATAGGCACGCAGGTCAGACGCTTCCGTGCTGGTGTAGCTCAGTTGGTAGAGCAACGGTTTCGTAAACCGTAGGTCGTCGGTTCGACTCCGACCACCAGCTTTTTTCCTCCCTCATTAAAGCTCCTCAGCTGGATTCCTGAGGCCAACCGAAGCGTCCGGGAACTTGAAAAATCAGCGCGTTTTCCGGAGATGGGTGGGAAGGATCTTGAGGGTGTCGCGGTATTTTGCGACCGTGCGGCGGGCGAGGGTAATGTCTTCCTCCTTGAGAAGTTTCACGATAGCTTGATCGCTCAGGGGTTTGAGCGGGTCTTCTTTCTCAACCACCGACCGGATCCTCTCCATGATACTTTTCTGGGATTCTTCCTGTCCGTTCTCGGTCCCTACTTTCTGGGAGAAAAAACTTTTGTAGGGAATAGTCCCTTGCGGCGTCTTGAGGTACTTGCCGTGGATCGCGCGGCTGATGGTGGATTCGTGGAGATTGAGGCGCTCGGCGATGTCCTTCAGACGCAGGGGACGCAGATGCGAAAACCCACGGGTGAAGAAAAGGGGCTGGGCCCGCACGATCTCCTCCGTGATAAGCCTGATCGTCGACCCACGAAGCTCGATCGCCTTGAGAAATTCCATACCGCTGGCAAGCCGCGTTTTCAGAAACTCCCGGGTCTTGGCATCCAGACCTTTTTCGCGCATCATGCGCCGGTACTCCGCGTTGATCCGAAGTTCCGGGATCAGCTCCTTGTGGATCTCGATCTCCAGTCCGTCGTCCGTGCCGTCCTTGATCGAGACTGAAGCATCCGGAGTCACCGCGATGGCATCTTCGGCGTAAAAACTCCGCCCCGGCTTCGGGTCAAGCCTCGCGATCATTTCCGAGGCTTTCTTGATATCCTGCTCGCTTGCGCTGAAGATCTTCGCAAGCATCTTCCAGTCATGCTTGGCCAAAAGATCCAGATGATCGCGGACGATCTCCCGCGCCAACATGGCTCCCGTCCCTTTCCTCTCGAGTTGGATCAAAAGGGCCTCCCGGAGATCACGCGCCCCGACACCCGGAGGATCCATCCCCTGGACCTTGAGCAAAACTTCTTCGACCTCCGCCGAGGAAGCCCGGGTCGCCTCGGCGATCTCCTCGACCGTCGCCTTCAGAAAACCGTCCGGGTCGATATTTCCCAGGATCTCGGCGGCGATCTTTTTCTGGGCCGCGCCCAGTTCCAGAAAGGGAAGCTGCCATTCCAGATAATCGAAAAGACTCTCGGGCTTGGTGATAAGACTTTCCTGAAAATCGAGTATCTTGCGCGTGTCCTCAGGCTTGTGCCTGGAAAGATCGGGCGGAACGGCTGTAAAGGAGAGCGGGTCTTTGCTTCCCCAATCATCCGGAAGCGCTTCCTCGGAATCGTCTTCCGCGATATTTTTGTCCGCGACCGCGGCGGGAGCTTCCATCTCCTCGGGATCCGCGGTACGGGAAACCTCCTCGAGCATGGGATTTTCCCCGAGAGTTTCCTCCACCGCCTGACGAAGGTCCGCGAGCGGAAGATGGAGCAGCCGCAGGTAGGTGCGCATCTGCGGGGACAGCGACATCTTTTGGGATTGGGACTGATTGAACTCGTGTTCCATAGTGAGAACATATCATGAGCCAAAATCGTTGTAAAGCCACGAGATTTCTGGACTTAGGGTGAAGAAAGCAATTGACACTCCTGTCTATTTTTTTATAATGTTCACGCGACAAACAAGTTCCGTTGCCACGAGACCGACACCCGGATTTATATCACTCTCGTGGTTTTTTTATATAGGGATTTTCCCAGGAACTCCAAAGAAAGACAGGGCCGATGCCTCAAGCTCCCGCGCTTCTCGTGACAAAAGGTCTGAGAAAGAACAGTATGCCCGTTGGATTGTGGACGAAATGTCCCAGCTGCCAGACGGTCATGTTCAACAAAACGCTCAAGGAAAATCTCCTGGTCTGCACGAAATGCGCTTATCACTTCATCATGGGCGCCATGGAGCGACTTCACCACCTTGCGGACGCCGACACCTTTGTCGAGATCGATGCCGGCCTCCGCTCCGAAGACCCGCTCAAGTTCTCCGCCGTCAAGGCCTATACCGAAAAGATCAAGGCCGACCAGAAAAAAACAGGATTGAAAGAAGCTTGCGTGACGGGGACCGCCAAGATCCACGGTAAGGCCTGCGCCTTGGGCGTCACCGACTCCCGTTTCATTATGGGGTCCATGGGATCTGTGGTCGGGGAGAAGATCACCCGGCTGATCGAACACGCCCTCGAGCACAAATTGCCGCTGATCATTGTCTCCGGTTCGGGAGGGGGCGCGCGCATGTATGAAGGGGCCCTGAGCTTGATGCAGATGGCGAAGACCTGCGTGGCCCTTGCGCGTTATCAAAAGGAACGCTTGTCCTTTATTTCCGTCCTCACGAACCCCACGATGGGCGGCGTGATGGCGTCTTTCGCATCGCTCGGGGACGTCATTGTCGCGGAACCGCGCGCGCTTCTCGGCTTCGCCGGTCCGCGCGTCATCGAGCAGACGATCCGCCAGAAACTTCCCGCGGATTTCCAGACCTCAGAATTCCTGATGGATCACGGCTTTGTGGACATGGTGGTCGAGCGCCAGGACCTGAAACAGAAGATCGGCCTTTTGCTCGAATATCTTTCCTGACACCACCAACAAGGGGACTCCCGTGGCGAACGTGACTCTGAAGAACGTCTCAAAAAGTTACAAAGACGGCGTTCGGGCGGTCAACAATGTGAGCCTTGAGATCCCGGACCGCGAATTCGTGGTGCTCGTCGGGCCTTCGGGCTGCGGCAAATCCACAACGCTCCGGATGATTGCCGGGCTTGAAGAGATCACCGAAGGTGAGATCTTCATCGAGAACGTGCTCGTCAATCACGTCCCCGCCAAGAATCGCGACATCGCGATGGTGTTCCAGAATTACGCCCTTTATCCCCACATGACCGTTTATGAGAACCTTGCCTTCGGCTTGAAATTGCGCCGTTATCCCCATAAAGAGATCGAGCGGCGCGTCCACGAATCCGCGGAGATCCTGGGCCTGACCATGGAAATGCTCAAGCGCCGCCCCAAGGAGCTTTCAGGCGGAGAACGCCAGCGCGTCGCGGTGGGACGCGCCATCGTCCGAAAACCCAAGGTGTTCCTTTTTGATGAACCTTTGAGCAACCTGGACGCCAAACTCCGGGTCCAGATGCGCATGGAACTCCAGAAACTCCACAACCGTCTCCAGTCCACAATGGTCTATGTGACACATGACCAGGTGGAGGCCTTGACGCTCGGCGATCGCATCGTGGTGATGCACCACGGCCTGGTCCAGCAGGTGGCGGACCCCGTGAATCTCTACGAACGGCCGCACAACAAGTTCGTTGCCGGTTTTATCGGTTCCCCGCCGATGAATTTCCTTAAGGGCGCGATCCTGGCCGAAGACGGGGACTACTATTTCCACGACCGCAATATCAAACTGCGCATTTTGCCTCACTTCTATTCGCGGATCGCGCAGTTCAAGGGACAGTCCCTTACCATGGGAATACGCCCCGAAGACATTTATGACAAAATCTTCGCCCAGGACGCGCGCCCCGAGTTCACTATTACCGCGACGGTCGATGTGGTCGAACCGATGGGTTCGGAGATCTATCTCTATCTAACCTGCGGCACGAACAATTTTGTGGTGCGTGTCTCCAACCAGGACACGGCCGCCATGAACCAGGATCTCCAGGTGGTATTCGATATGAGCAAAGCCCATTTCTTCGATCCGCAAACAGGCGTTGCGATCTCATAGGTGGTAAAGGTCTTGCCACTAAAGGTTTGTTCTCGAAAAGTGGCCAAGATGATCCTCTCTGATGTCCCTTTTTTTTCCAAGGAGGGAAGTCAGGACCGACTCGATCTCAGCTTCGAAATGGACAAGCACTAGGACTAAATCATGGGTTCACGAACGCGGCGTCAACTTGCTTTCGCTTTCGGCGTAGGCATTGTCATTGCGCTAACCTTCCTGATCCTCTACTCCCTCGCGAAACTGAAAAACACGGAAGTCCCCGAGATCCATCTCCAGCGCATCGCTCTTATTCTGACCGCTTTTTCCATCACCCTTTTCACAACCTGGTGGCGCTTCAAATGGGTGGGCGTCAATCTCTTCACTTTGATCTTCCTGGTCCCTCTCGTGCTCTTTGTCGTGTCGATCACCAAGATCCCCCTGTTCCTATGGATCCTCGTGACCTACGGGATCATTTTATTCGTCTTGTACCGCACGGAGCAGCATTTCGAGAACCAGATCGCCTTGCTGGGCATCGAACAGGAAAAATACGAGGATGAAACGAACAATCTCGGGCTCGCGTTCAAAGCCAAGGGCGAGGGCATCAGCACTTTTTTTGAGAAATACTCCACCTATTACAATCTCAGGAAACTGGCCGAGGAACTGACGGTCAGTGTTTCGTGGGTGGATCTCGCTCAAAAGGCCGTGGACCGGGCGATGGATTTTATCCCTCGCGGGGACTTCTCGAAGATCGCCCTGGCACACGGGGAGGAACGAAAACTTCCGGTCGTGGCCAAACGCCGGCTCCGGCCCGTGGGGAACTGGAACGCCAAGCAGGGCGATCTCTTCGATTTCTGGTGCATCAAGAACCGAAAGCGCCTGATCGTCATGGACACCCAGGAGGATTTCCGCTTTGTCCTCAGCGACACGGAAAAGAAAGACAATGTCCGGAGTTTGATCGTCGCACCTCTTTTCCATGAAGGCCGCGTGGCAGGAACGATCGCCATTCACGCGACCCGCCCCAGTGTCTTCAGCCATGACGACCTCCGGCTCCTGGATGCCATCGCGACACTGGCGTCTTCGGCCATATCGAACGCGATACTTTATGAGAAAACTGAAGAGCTCGCGATCAAGGATTCGCTCACGGGGCTCTTCGTGAGGCGTTATTTCTTCGAGAGGCTCAAGGAAGAGCATCGCCGTGCGCTCCTCAGTCAGAAAGACCTCTCGTTCCTGATGTGCGATTTGGACCATTTCAAGGAATGCAATGACCAGTTCGGCCATCAGGGCGGCGACCTGATGCTGGTCCAGTTCGCGGAAATCCTCCGCCAATGCCTCAAGGGTTCACTTCTAGCCCGCTACGGAGGCGAGGAATTCGCGATCCTGCTTCCGGAGACCACCAAGGCGGAAGCCCTGAAAATTTCCGAGCAGATCCGCAAAGCCGTCGAAACGTCCGCCTTCAACATCCGTCGCGAGCAGGTCAAGATGACCGTCTCGATCGGCGTCGCCAATCTTCCGGACGATACCCTCGATGCCGAAAACCTTGTCCGGAAGGCGGATCAAGCCCTTTACCGGGCCAAGAGAGAAGGGAGGAACCGGGTATGCGCCGCAGTTTCCTGATCCTCGTGTGCCTCGGCGCGGCCATGGCCTTCGTCGTTTGGATCTCCCGGGAGGTCATTTTGCCCTATTATCTTCTTTCGATCTTCTGGCTTATTCCGCTCTATTATTTTTTGGAGGAAAAAGCGTATCCGCTTCTCGCGTTCTCGAGTCTTCTCGTCCTGGCTCTCCACGGTTGGTTTTTTCTCGTCGACCCTCACCCAAGGATAATCGCGCTTTGGGTCTGTCAGGCTTTCCTTTTCGTGGGCTTCTGTTATTACCGGTGGGAACTCAAACGCTTTCATGAACGCGCCCGGGAATCCAAAGAGAATATCCGGAAGAACCTCGAATCCTTCCAGGCGAAATATCAGACCCGCCTTGGCAGCCTCCGCCACCTGGAAGTCCAAGTCAGCAGCCTCATGAACCTTTTTGAGATCGCCCGGGATTTCAGCGAATGTATGGATTTCAAAACCCTGGCCGAATTCCTGCTGAAAAAATTACGTTCCGAACTCATCTTCGAAAAGATGGAGATCTTTCTCACGCCCCGGACGGACCCGTCCAAGGAAGCCGCTCCCATCAAGATCTATTCCATGTTGCAGGAGGGCGTCCAGGAAGAGGCCCGCGCGCTCACGACCGAGGAACTGCAGGATTTCAAGGCTATGAGCGGCTCCAAAGTCATGCTGCGGCATGATGACCGCTGGTATTTTCCGATCCTCGAAGCCGGCGAGATCGTCGCGGTCTTTGCCGTCCACGGGATCAAGGAAGAGGATCTGGCGCGAGTGGAAGTCCTCAGCGCCTACCTCGTGCTCCTGATCAAGAAGATCAAGCTCTATGAAACCGTCCGGGAACTGGCGATCGTGGATGAATTGACGCAGGTTTTCGTGCGCCATCACTTTCTCGAACGTCTCGAGGAGGAATTGCGCCGCAGCATCCGTTTCAAGCTCCCTCTGACGGTATTAATGTTAGACATCGATCATTTCAAAAGATATAATGATGACTTCGGTCACCTCGTCGGTGACGCAACGCTGAAAGAAGTCGCCAATCTCCTCAAAAGCAGCCTGCGCCGCGTGGACCTTGTGGGCCGGTACGGCGGCGAGGAATTCATCGTGGCCATGCCGGAGACGAGAATTGCCAACGCGGCAGAGGTCGCCGAACGTATTCGCTCCGGCATCGCGCGGCACGACTTCCAGGTCTACAACGTCAGGACCAAAGTTACGGTAAGTCAGGGGATTATGGTCTTTGACGGTGATAATGCCAATGGTACCGAAGGACTCGACACGAAGGCGCTTGTGGCAGAACTGATACGGAAAGCGGACGAATCCATGTACCGCGCCAAAGAGGAAGGCCGCAATCGCGTTTGCCTGCATAAGGATACCAAGAAACCGTGAAGCCAGCGTTTGATGTGAAGATCTTAGCAAGGTCCGCTTTCGCCGTTCTGGCGTTGTCGTGTTTTATATCGATTGCGCCGAACCTTGCCTCTTCTGCCGAAAACTCCGAAGCCGACAAAGTCTCTCCTCCAACTGCCAAGTCGGACGCCTATCGAATCCCCGTGGAAAACATCTTCGACACGCAGCATGCCAAGGTCGAAGCGGTCGCGGACAGCCTGGAGTACCAGAAAGACACCGGCAAGCTGATCGCCCGTGGGAACGCTATCGTCACCTACCAGGGGACCAAGATCCTCGCGGATTACGCGGAAGTCGAAACCGACGCAAAAAAGACCTACGCCAAAGGCCATGTGCTGATCTTCCGGAATGATGAACCGCGCCTCCAGGGTGAAGAGATCTACTATGACTTCGGGAATCACACGGGGACTTTCCCCAACGGCCGCGCCATAAGCGGCGCCTGGTACGCCAAAGGCGCGGATATCGAGCAGGTCCGCGAAGGCGTCGACAAGATCCGGGACGGCCATGTCACCACTTGTAATCTCGACAAGCCCCATTATGAGATCCGCTGCAAAAGAGCGACCCTTTACGCCAATGAAAAGATCGTCCTTCACAGCGCCACGATCTATATTCTCGGCTTCCCAATCCTCTGGCTTCCCTGGATCGACGTGCCGCTGAACTGGCCAAACATTCCCGTTCAGATCAATCACGGCTATACCCGGAAAGACGGCGTTTATTTCGGCCTTATGAAAGGCATCACTTTCAACAAGAATTTGTGGGGGAAGGCCGTGGTGGATTGGCGCCAGAAACGCGGCACCGGTCTCGGCTGGACGCAGCACTACGACTACGGAAAATGGGCGCAGGGCAGCCTGAAGCTCTATTGGACGCAGGACCGAAAAGCGCCCACGAGCCTGGGCGTCGACAGTAATGGCGCCGCCGCATACGATTTCGGCGTTCTTGAGAAGCGCGAAAACGGCCGTGGAGAGATTCGCTGGCGTCACCGGACGGACCTGGACGATAAAACATACACCCTCCTGCGCTACGAACGCGTGGCCGACCCCTATTTCATACAAGAATTTTTCGAGCACGAATATCGCGGGGATGTTCAGCCCCATTCTTTCGTCACCACCGCCCGCAACACTGAACAATATGGCGCCATGGTGCACGTCGAAAAAAGGATGAACAACTTTGAAACCATGGTCGAGCGGCTGCCGGAAGTCCGTCTCGATTGGAAGGATCAGCCGTTTTACAAACAGCTTGTTTTCAACGAGAGCCGCGTTCAATTCGACAACATGCGGATGATGTCGGTAGCCTACGCCAAACCCAGCAACGAAACCGTCCGTACCGATGCCTCCACCCGCTGGATCATGCCGCTCCGTTGGAAAGACATCAATTTCACGCCGTACGCGGGTTATCGCGGGACCGAATACAGCCAACAGCTGAATTCAGACGGCTCCGGATACCGGAATGTGATGCAGTATGGCGCCGACCTGCGGACGCATTTCTATAAATTTTATGACGTTTCTTTTGAGAAAATGGGGATCGAAGTCAATCAACTGAGGCATATCGTCGAACCCAGCATTACCTTTGACGGCGCCAACTCGACCCTCAACCCCGTCCGTTTAGCGCACTATGACACCGTCGATACGGTCGACAGCGCCGAGAACGTTACCTTGGGACTTGAAAACAGACTTCAAACCAAGCGCATGGTCCACGGGGAAATGCATCGCGTGGATATGGTGAGTTTTAACACCTACCTCTTTTTTAACGGAAGAGAATCCAAAGACAATCCCAATCTGAAGCCCACAAGTTTTCCGGTGTACGAGAATCGACTGGTCCTGCGTCCTTACGAATGGCTCCAACTCCAGACGCGCGCGCAGTTTGATTTCGCCAACCATTACCTGAAACGCGCGGACCAGGACATTATCTTCCGCAAGGGGAAGTGGCGCCTTCTTTTCGGTTATAGCCAGGTGCATGCTTTTTACGATTACACCACCGACATCAATGTCTTTAAAAGCCAGCAGTTCATTATTGACGCCAGGTACAAGCTCAATCATTTGTGGAATGTTGGCGGGTATGTCCGCTGGGATACCTCGGACCGGAACCGGATGAATGAAGTCAACCCCATCAACGCCAGTAGTACTCCCCAGGGATACGGGATCCAGGAGTGGGAAGTTTCCGCCACCCGGGACCTGCATGATTTCGTCCTGGATTTTGGCGTCAATTCAAGACATTCGCTCGTCAACAGCGTCAATGAAAACAAGAATAAGATGAATTACGCCGTTTTTGCCAGGTTCACCATGAAGGGCATTCCGCTCGGGATCGGCAGCGGGGAAGCGGCACCCTTTTGCGCGCCCCGCATCGGAGAAACCGTGGCAGGGTCCAATGAAAGCGGTGGAATGTTTGACGCACCCATAACCACCGGCGATACGCCTCTTACCCCCCATTCCATGCACTAGACATCCGCGGATCAATGCTGGATTAATAACAGGCTAGAGGATTCCAAATAAATGAAGATCGGCATCATCGGTTCCGGATATGTAGGCCTCGTGACAGGGACCTGTCTGGCCCATTTGGGTCACACCGTCACTTGCGTCGACCAGGACAAGACCAAGATTAGGACCCTCAAACAAAGTAAGATCCCGTTCTATGAACCGGGTCTGTCGGAAATGGTCCTTGAAAATGTGAAAGCCGGACGCCTTTCTTTTACCACGGAAATAGCGAAGATCGTCAACCGCTGCGAAGTGCTTTTTATCTGCGTTCATACCCCTCCCAAACCGGACGGGGGGGCCGACCTGACCTTCGTGGAGAAAGTCGCCCGCCAGATCGCGACCCATTTGCGAAAATACTGTCTCGTCGTCGAAAAGAGCACCGTACCCGTGGAAACGGGCGAATGGGTGCGCCGGACGATCAAGCGGAACGTCAAGAAAGGCGTCCAGTTCGATGTGGCCTCCAACCCTGAATTCCTTCGCGAGGGCTCGGCGATCCGTGACTTCCTTCAGCCCGACCGGATCGTGATCGGGGTTTCAAGCGATCGCGCGGAAAAGATCTTCCGGAAACTCTACAGCCCCCTCAAGGCCCCGATGATCGTGACCGACATCAAGAGCGCGGAGCTCATCAAACATGCCGCCAACTCCTTTCTTGCCGCCAAGATCTCTTTTACAAATGCGGTCTCGAGGATCTGCGACGCAGTCGGCGCCGACATCGAGAAAGTCGCCCTCGGCATGGGCCTCGATCCACGGATCGGCAAACAATTCCTGAAAGCCGGCGTGGGCTTCGGCGGATCGTGTTTCAAGAAGGACATCCTGAACCTCGTCTACCTGTGCGAACACTACGGCCTGCACGAAGTCGCCGCCTACTGGGAACAGGTCGTGAAGATGAACGAGTACCAGGAAGACCGCTTCGTCGAGAACATCATCGCGTCCATGTTTAACACTGTAGCCGGCAAGCGCATCGCGGTGCTCGGCTTCGCGTTCAAGGCCGACACGGGCGATACGCGAGAGAGCCCGGCGATTCGTGTGGTGCGTGGTTTGGTCGCGGAGCGCGCCCAAGTCGTGGTGACCGATCCGCAGGCGCTCGGGAATGCCCGCCGCGATCTGGCCGACCTGGGCGACGCCGTGACTTTCGAACCCGACCCCGTCAAAGCCGCCGCAGGAGCGCACGCTCTGGCGGTGATGACCGAGTGGGCGGACTACGAGCGTCTGGACTATGGCCGCATCTACGGCGACATGGTCAAGCCCGCGTTCGTGTTCGACGGCCGTAACCGTCTGAACAAC
>Ga0118677_10012407_pt1 | contig 12509 bp, 11 predicted proteins | sample AliMusrvi5mmetaG_FD_86154 | JGI IMG/M metagenome (GOLD analysis project Ga0118677, IMG submission 86154)
CCTCTACGATTGGAAAAGCAAGAAGGATCTGGTGACGAAGTACGGGCACCAACTCTTTGAACTCCTTGACGAAGCGTACAAGGAGTTGTACGGCACCTGTCCCCTGACCGAAGGGCAGATGAACTACTACATAAAGACCTACCTGGGCTTCGTCGATCCCCGTTTCACTAAGATTCTGGTGGACGCGGACCAGAAACTCATCGGCTTTGGGGTGGCCATGCCGAGCCTCTCCCGCGCTGCCCAGAAGGCAGGAGGCAGGCTTCTGCCCTTCGGTGCAATTCACATGATGCTCGCACTGCGCAAACCCGAAGTCATCGACATGTACATCGTGGCAATAAAGTCGGAATATCAGGAGCGCGGGATCCTCGCCATAATCATGAACGCGCTCAACAGGAGTGCCATCGACGCCGGGGTGAAGTATTCAGAGACCAACCCCGAGCTCGAAACCAACGTCAAGGTTCACAGCCTGTGGAAGGATTTCGAGAAGGCACAGCACAAGCGCCGTCGAGCCTTCATCAGGAAATTTTAGGGAACGGCGCGTGGTCAGTCGGCGTTTTCGGCATAAACCTTGGCGAAGGATGCATGCATGCGCAGGACCACATCCAGGATGTCCGGGTCAAAATGGACCCGTTGCTCCTGCTTGATCTTCTGCATCGCGATTTCATGGCTATAGGCGGGTTTGTAGCTGCGCTTCATCCGCAGTGCGTCATAGACATCGGCGAGTGTGACAATCCGGGCGGCCAGGGGAATCATGCTCCCCTCCAGATTATAGGGATACCCCGAACCGTTCCACCACTCATGGTGGGACAGGGCTATTTCCTTGGCCATGGGATTGGGGTAGCTCGACAGTATGAAGGCGCCGTTCTTGGTGTGTTCCTTCATGATTCCCCACTCGAACTCGTTCAAGGGGCCTTCCTTGTTCAGGATGTCGTCGGGGGTGCCAATCTTGCCGACGTCGTGCATCGCGGCAAGGAATCCGATGTCCTCAACGAAGTCCTTGTCCACCTCCGGCCAGCGAGTGTCTGAAAAGAGTTCCTTGGCCAGGAGGCTGGCATAAAGGTTGACTCTTTCGATGTGTTTCCCAGTGTCGTTGTCCTTGAGCTTGGAGGCTTCCAACAGAGAGGAGAACATGTCCCGCAGGACTTTCTTGTTCTCTTCGGTGATGTCATCGAGGTACACCGAATAGGCACCGGGCTTGTCCCGGGGCTTGCCCTTGGTGCTTTCCTCGTCTTCCGAATAAAAGGGGAAAATATGAACCTTGGTGATCACCGCCGCGGCGTTCCTGGCCTTGTGCGCTATCGTGCCCTTCCATGCATGCCCAGCGTCGTCACGGCCCAGCGCATCGTGGATGGCCCGGGCAGTTTCGGGATCTATTGAGCGCGAAAGGGTGCCAAAAAATGTGGGCGCTTCGGGGTAGCCGAAGGCCTTTTGCAGATCCTTGAACGGGCCGTTGCGAAACACGAAGGTAAGGGAATCGTCGAGCAAGGCAAGAGGTTCCGGTATCTGGTTGTAGCTTCGGATGACGCTCCACGCCCCCGAATCCGAAAGCACCGGTGAGGTGGAAGGCGGTCGGGGCGGTTCGCTTTCGGGTGAGGACAACTCTTCGATGGGTTCGAGCTCCTCGACCTCATCGTTTCCGTCCTGCAGGAAAAAATTATCCATTGTCCTTGTACTTCCCCGTTTGGCCCCAATGCCGCGCTCGGCCCATCGAGGACACGCTACAAACCATCAGGCAGGCTCCTGAGCCTCGACCGGTCTCAGGTAAAGAGGTCCTTCGTCCGTGGATCCGGGGCCGTCCCGCAGGTAGGCCTTCAGTCCGAGCAGGGCAATCGCCCGTGCCGCTGGGACTCGAGAGCGCTCATCAACCCTGAAACCGCTTCTCTCCATTGTGAAGGCGCGGAACAATTCCGCGTCCGGTCCCGTTGCCAGAACTTGAGGATAAGTATCCAACAGCGAGGCAAGCTTAGCAAGGGGAAGGTCGAGCCAGTCCGATACCCTGGTTCCACGCAGATAGATGGCCGAATAGACCCGGCCCTTTTTCCCGTCGATTATTGGTGCGACCGCTCCATCGAAACAGTCGTAGCCCCAGGCCAGGGCATCGAGTGTGGGCACCGCAATCCAGGGAATGCCCAGTCCGGCGGCGATTCCCTTGGATGCCGCCATGCCGATCCGAAGGCCGGTGAAGGAACCTGGGCCTTTCGAGCAGGAAACAAGACCAATATCCGGCCGGGCCATCCCGGCGTGGCGGACGCAGGAGTCGATGAGCCCCATCAGGTCTTCTGCGTGCCGATTCCCCATGTCCAGCGAAACCTCCGACCATCCTTGGTCGGTCATGAGTGCCACCGACAGGATTCCGGTGGAACTGTCGATCGCCAATGTGTTCATTGGAAAAGCGCCTCGAGATGGTCGCCTTCGAGGCGCAGGATGCGGCTTCCATCCGCCTCGACACTGAAGTCCACCACGGCCGTGTGGGGGGGTAGGGCGTCCGTTATTCGTTCACTCCACTCGATCAGGCATACGCCCCCTGAATCGTGGACCAAATCCTCGCCGCCGACGGACTGGAAATCCTCGGCGCCGGAGAGGCGGTATGCGTCGATGTGGTGCAGGCGCAGCCTGCCTTCGTATTCGGAAATGATCGTGTAGGTGGGACTGGTCACTTCATCGGTGACACCGAGGCCCTGGGCAAAACCTTTCGCAAAGGTGGTTTTGCCCGCTCCGAGGCCACCGCGCAGGGCCAGCACCGTACCTCCGTCCACCGCGTGGCCAAACCGTTCGCCAAGGGCGATCGTCTCTGATGGATTTCGGAGGAGGAACTCCTTCAGGGAAGTCTCCCCGTGCGTTCCAGTTCACCGATCATGTCACTGATTGATTGGATCACCGCGGGGATTGGCCATGGCACGGCGTCCAGTATCCTCACCTCGATGTCTGGCGGGCCGATTGGTCTGTGTTCGAGGGTGATGGCCACGACGTTCTCGCTCCGGCCCTCGTTCCACTCGACGACCGCCACGGCCGTGAGCTCCTTTATGTAATGCAGGGGGGAATCCTTTCGGCGAAGATCCCTCAACTCCACGACCCTCATGTTGTAATTGTAGGTACTGTCTGGCATTGTAGTCAATCCGCGTATCCATATACGAACGACAGTATCGCATTCAGGCTCTGGCGGGATATTTTCACGAATTGGACATGCATGATGCCACCCACATTCTTGGACCGATTCATCCGGATGACCTTCGCGAAGGCGGCTTGGGCTCCGCTTCCCGGATTGAAGGTTATTTTCACGAATTCACCGGACTGAAGGGGACTCACGCACTGGATGCCGAGTCCACCGGCGGAGATATCCACGATGGTCCCCGGATACGGCGTGTTCTCGACCTTGGCCGCGCTCTTCTGCTGGTTTTTCGCTGCGACTGCGCCGGCTTTCGCGGCGGTGACGGCCACTCGATAAAAGGTGCACGGCGCCTTCATTTCACGTCGCGCATGGCGCCTCGCGGGGAGGGCAGTCACCGCCTCGCTGTGTGTGAGCACCATCGCGTCCTTGCCACCGATCTTCTCCCAGCCAGCGACCCGCGTGGCGAATTGGTATCCCTCATGGCCTTTGGCGTAGAAGAAACAGGTGAACTTTGTCCCACGCTTGAAGCGAATCGCCTCTCCGTAGGAGTCGGCCACTGGTTCCACGGCAAGTCCGCTCGGCTCAACCGCAAGGATGACCGATGGGTAGGATTCCTCTCCGGGGGCGATGAAGGTGAGGGGAGCGCCTCGGCCCAGTTGCCTGGTGCTTCTCACCGCTCCACCCCTCGCTCGTTCGTGGGTCACACGTTCCCGCGCGGAGAAGAGCATGGCCTTTCGTTCCTCGGCATCGGCCTCGGAGTCGGATACCTTGTCGATCTGCTTGTACGCGGCTTGAAAAAAGGAGTCCAGTTTTTGGGGATTTCGGAAGACGAACTCCGGGTTTGAGAGGGAGAGGGCCCTCGCGTATTCCTCCAGGGCGCGCACTTCGTCCTCCGCGAGGCCGACGGAGCGCGCCGCCTTTCGGAAGGCGACCTTGTTGAATGAAGAGGACGACCCCGAGGATCCAAGTCGGTTCCGTATGACCAGGAACAGGATGAGGATGAGAATGCAAACGCCCGCGATGATGACGAGGTTGGTCGAGGGACTCTTGCTGCTGGAAGTCCAGAAGGCTCCGTTCTGGGCAAGGAAGAGTTGGCCGCTCATGATTCGGGAAGCGCCTCCTTCATCGCCAGAAAAAAGTTGCGCATCCTCGGGAGCACCTCATACTCCGCAAGGTCGCCGATGAGGACCGCGTCCGTGTGCTCGAACGCTTCGGTCAGTTCGCGGAGCACCCCATTGAAGGCGCCGTAGAACTCCGGCATGCCCAGGCCATCGACGGAAATGGATGTCGTATCGACCCCGCTCCGGCGAAGTTCCGGAATTATCCGGATCACCTTGTTGAAAATCTCGATGAAGAAGAGCACGGCTTTCATCGCCTGGTCCTCCTTTCCGGTTTGGAGGAGGACGGGAAGATCGGCCAGTTCCGAAGCCCTCGTTTCGAAAAGGGTGGCGGCAGTCCTCATCTCACCCACGGGAGAGAGGAGTTCGGAGAGCCGTTCGCTGAAAACCGACGATAGCCGGTCAGTCTGGGCGGATATCTCCACGCGCGAAGCGCGGTCAGGTTCGTCACCGGCGTGATCCACTATTTGTGCGAAAAGCTGGACAAAGGAAAGTTCGTCGGCGGAGAAGAGGCCGGCAAAGGCATCCCGCATGTCGTTGGCGCCCTTTCGAAGTCCTGTCCAGTCACCGACGGCCCCATCCTCCGACGATCTTTTCGCGATCGCGAGGAGCTCGAGGAGAGTCTCGATGGCCCGAATGCGGATGGCGCCCGAGTCTTCCGTCAGTATCTCGATGCTTTTGATGGACGCCACGGATTTCTCCGCAAAGTGGGCATATCCATCGGCATCGACCTCCTCGCCGTCGATCTTCATGGAAACGATGACCGATCCAGCTTTCTCAAGGAGGGCATCAGCATCGGCGAGCAATTCGCCGAGGCTGCCTCCGTCACGCAGGTCGAGGGAGAGGTTTGCCCCGTTCACGGTAATCCGCATGCCTTCAATCCTTCCTTGAACCCTTTCGGGGTCTTAGTTCTGTTTCGAGAAGCTGTCAATGGAACCCGATGCGCTCTGCATCCTGCTCAGGCTCGACTCCATCTGCCCGTATTTTCGCTTGAGCTCCGATTCCTTGGAGACAAGTTGCGCGTCGAGCCTGTCGAGGCTGCGCTTCTCGTTCCCGATCTGCGTGTCGAGGGTACCCGTCTTGAGGGAAAGTATGCCACCGGTCTCCACATAGGGCTTCAGCAGGTTGTCCATCGAATAGGCAATCCCCGAGTCCACAATGAGATCGTTGTTTGTATCATTGCCAAAGAGCTGTTTGGCGCCCTCGAAATGCTCGTCGAGGGCCTTGGCCAAGGTCACGTCCTCGATCTCAAGGTAACCGCGCAGCTTCGATACGTCATAACCCCCTCCAGCGCCCGGTTTGGTGGCGTTGGATGCGATGCCGAGTTGGGACAACAGCGTCATGTCGGCACCGTCCTTCGTTTGGTAGGGGGTCGTCGACAGGCGTTGCAACGATCCGCTGAGAAGGTTGAGCGTCGAGTCGCCCTGCAGAGTTCCAAGCCTCTCCCTGGCCAGCTTCTTCTCGTCTTCGGTGAAGTAGGAAATCTCACCGATGATCTTCTCATCGGCCCGGGTGAGGATGTTGATCTGGGCCATCAGCTTGTTGTAGTTGCCCACGAAGGTGACAATCGCGGTCTGTACCGCCTCCCGGTCTGGCTGCACCTTGAGCCTCACCGGCTTTTCCGATGCCGACTTTATGTTGAGCGTGACACCCGGAATGACGTCCGATATCGCGTTGCCGGTCCTGGTGACATCGATTCCGTCCACGGAGACCAGCGCATCCATGGCGGTCGACACCGGTTTGAGGGGCCGGAATCCGCCAGTCTCAGTGGGGTCGTAGACTCTCGCCTTGATTATTTCGAGGCTCCGAGTAGTGTCCCTGACGCGAAAGCCCAGGCTTGACGCCGATCCGCCATATGCATCCAGCTTCACGCTGAGTTTCTGTATCCCGTCACCGTCCACGAGGTCGGGGAGGGCGGTTGCCGCGCCTCCGGCCCCGATGACACTGGCCATCGCGTGGTCCTCGACGACGGGGGGGGAGTGTGGACTGACCCATTCGGGCAAACCCGAGGCCGAAGGTGCGCCGGTGACGGTGATTCCGTCATAGGTCACCGATCCGATCGCGTCCAGTTTGGGTCCGGGCGGGGCAGCGGGCACCGCGTCCCGCGAAATCGGTGTCAGGTGATACTCGATCTCGAGAACCATGCCTGCGGTTTTCACGGGAGGAACAAACTCGAGCTTGGCTTCGCCACCTGCCGACAATGAGAGCTTCCCATCCGTCTTTGCGACCGAAGCGTCGATGGGTTTGTCCCATCTCACTGCCTTGGAAGGATCGAGTTCCTGACGTGACGACGAGACTCTTTCCACCAATCCCACATCGAGGGCCAGTTTTGCGGCATCGCCATTGAATCCGAGACGGTTCGCAGCCCCCGTCTTGAGTGATTCGAGCACCAGTGACTTGGTGTCCGCCTTGACGGCGACCACCTGGGCCCGGAGGATGTCATTTCCCTTCCGGGTGATGGCATCGGCGAAATCCTGGAGGTTCCCGCCCCCGAACTTGAGCTCGACCTTCTTGTCCCCCACCGTGAACTCATAGCTCCCGGCAGCTACCTTGTTGTCCTTGGGCAGTTCGGCCGAGATGAAGCGGTCCGCCGCCGCCGCCTGCCTGACAAGGACCGTCCGTGTCTGTTCGAGGGCCTCACGCGTCGCCGTGGCGGTGAGCGTGTCTTCATCAGATGATTTGGCGACCCTGGAATTGAAGGGATTCTTGAAGTTGTAGAGAGCTTGTGCGCCCTGCCGAAGGGTTCCCAGACGCTGGTTGAACTCAAGCCAGGTGGTTTTTTGCGTCTGAAGTGATTTTATTTTGGTGGCGGTGCCGTCGCGCGGAATCCGCGCCACCTTCATGAGGCCTTCTATGAGCTTTTGGGTACCGTATTTATCGTTGCTGGTTCCCGGAATGGAGATGTCGGACATTCTCGCCTCAAGGGAAGATCATTGCATTCGCGCCCCGCTGCCAGCACCCGCGAAGCCACCCATGATATGGGCGTAAATCAGGCCGACTTATCGAAAAGCAGGCCTAACACCTCGCGAATCTTCTCGTAAACGTGCTGCAATTCCGTGGGCGGAATCTCCCTCACTACTTTATCGGTGTCGTCGTCTATCACCTTGACGACGACCTGCCCGAGCTTTTCGTTGATGCTGAAGGAAAGATGCCGGTTGAAAGTCTCACTGACACGTTGGAGATCCCGAACCATTATTTTGAGGTCGTTGGGAATCTGAGGCGTGATTTTTGCGCCCCCGGCGACATCAGGATCGACGGGGAGTGGAACGTGCCTCTTCCCATCGAGGGAAACAGGCGAGGTGGCAAGCAAGGAAGATACGTCGAGAGCCATTGTCAGCCTCCGACTGGATTTCTTAAAAAGCGGAAAGGGGGCGCGTTCCCCCCCCGCCAAAACGTGCTTCCGTCTTGCGACGGTCGCGCGAGGAATTCGAGAGAAGACGTCCAGAAGTCTCTCGTTACCTCATCTCTGTGAACGGATCACTGTTAGCCGAGTAGAGCCATAACATTGTTCGAGCGAGTATTGGCCTGGGCGAGCATTGCGCTACCAGCGCGGTCGAGGATCTGGTTCTTCACGTAGTTCACCATCTCTCCGGCCATGTCGGTGTCGCGGATCCTGCTCTCCGCAGCCTGCAAGTTCTCGGACGCGACCGAAACGCCCTTCGCCGCCATCTCGAAGCGGTTCTGATAGGCACCAAGGTCAGCGCGTTGCTTGGAAACGATCTTGAGGGCCGAGTCGAGCCTGCCAATGGCCTGGTTCGCCTTGCCCGGATCCTCGAGGGTCACCATTTCCGCCGTCCCCTGCGCACCTTTGAGGCCGAGGGCTTCCGCGGTCATGGTTCCAATGAAGACCTGCTTGTTCTGGTCCATGTTCGCGCCAACCTGGAATTGCATGACGGCCGGGCCGTTCTTCGCGAAGCGGCCGGTCATGATGCTCATCCCGTTGAACTGCGCGTGGCTGGCGATTCGGTTTATCTCGTCAACGAGCTGGGACACCTCGACCTGAATCTGCATGCGATCCTCGGAGGTATACACGCCGTTGGCGCCTTGGACAGCGAGTTCGCGCATTCGGTGCAGGATATCCTGGGTTTCGCCAAGATAACCTTCCGACGTCTGAATGAAGGATACGCCATTCTCGATGTTCTTGGTGGCCTGATTAAGGCCGCGGATCTGGCCGCGGAGCTTCTCGGAAACCGCGAGCCCCGAAGCGTCGTCGCCCGCCCTGTTGATGCGTTGACCGGAACTGAGCTTCTCGATGTCCTTTGCGATGTCCGCGCCGGCGGCGGGACTGGTGCTGGACAAGCGTCATCCCAAGCTCAGCGCGCCCGTCGCCCGCAACGTCAAGACGCTCAACCTGGCCTTGACGCAGGTCGGCGGGGCCAAGGCCGGCGCGCTCGCCCACGCCTCTGAACACCTGCCTCAAACAGCGGATATCTCCGGCGATTATACCCGCCAGATTACGCTGACCATGCAGCAGGTTTCAGAAGGATCCACCCAGGCCACCCAATCCATAAGCGCTACAGCCGTATCTGTGGAAAGTCTGACCCGGGCCATTGAAGCCGTAACCAACGGCTCCCAGGAACAATCCAGGGCGGTGAGCAAGGCAGCCGAGACGACTCGCCAGATTAACGGCGCGATTGAAAATATATCCCGCCTGGCCAAAGAAGGCGACCGCAAGGCGGACCAGGCCGCGTCGATTGCCCGCGCCAGCAGTAACGTCGTCGAAAAAACAATTGAAGGCATGAGCACCATCCGCTCCCGGGTTGACCTATCCTCACAAAAAGTGCAGGAAATGGGATCCCGCTCGCAGAAAATTGGCACCATCGTTGAAACCATTGAGGATATTGCCAGCCAGACCAACCTGCTCGCTTTGAACGCCGCTATTGAGGCTGCCCGAGCGGGCGAACACGGTAAAGGTTTTGCAGTGGTTGCAGATGAAGTACGCAAGCTGGCTGAACGTTCTGCCGCCTCCACCCGTGAGATTACAACTCTTGTCAAAGATATTCAAACAGCAGTGCGTGAAGCCGTGTCGGCCATGGATGAATCCTCCCGAGAAGTGGCAAATGGTGTCGTGCTTGCCAGTAAATCCGGCCAGGCGCTTAAAGGCATCTCCAGTGCAGTGGAAGAAGTGCAAAGCCAGGTCGGGCAGATTGCCCAGGCAGCCGGCCAGATATCCACTGCATCGGGAAACCTGGTAGAGGCTGTCGACCGGGTCAGTGCGGTCGTTGATGCCAACACGGCAGCAGCCGAAGAAATGTTTGCCAGTTCGAGTGAAGTTTCACGGTCTGTTGAAAGTATCGCCGCCATTACTGAACAGAATAACGCCGCAACCGAAGAAGTGACTGCCAATGCGGAGGAAATGAACGCCCAGGTGCAGGAGATGAATACCTCTGCCCAAAATCTTTCCTTAACTGCCCAGGGATTATCCGGCCTGGTAAACAAGTTCAAGCTGAAGTAATCATATTTAACACCCAACCCGCTTAATGATAAGGCGCTTTTTGAAAATGCTAAACCTAAAAAAAATACTTCTCCTACAAAATGATGGAAGCGGACATCAGAAACTTCAACAAGTCACCATTGGCCTTATCTTTGGGATTGTTTTTATCATTGCCATAATCAGCGCAACCATCATGTACTTTATGGATATGAACTCCTATTTATCCATCTACTTGCTGGGAGGGATATGCCTGGCTGGGTGGCTGATCAACAGGGCTGGTCATGTAAAAATTTCTGCTTATATCTTGATTGGCTCGATTTTAGCGGTTATACAATTTAATTTATACCATGGCTATGGAATCCATGATGTGGCAATTATCGCCTGGCCCGCAATCATCTTTTTCGCCGGGCTGATGTTTGGTTCCCAGGTCATCCCAGCCTTCACTGCTTTTATCATCATTTTGGCTGTGGTGACGCGCTTTATACCCAATTTGGAAAATTTTTATGGCTATGCGGATACGGGCGATCTGGTCGTCATGTTGATTATTTTAGTGGCTTTCAGCTTGATTGCCTTTATCATCATCCGCAGGAATGAAACCTCACTTGAACAACTGCGGCAATCAGAAGAAAGCGCCCAGGCCGTCTTTAATTCAGTTAACGACGCCATTTTTATTCACGACGCCAGGACCGGGGCCATCCTGAATATTAACAATAAAGTGCAGGAAATGTATGGCTACACATACCAGGAAGTTATTGGGAAAGGCATCGAAGCCGTTGGTTCCGGTGTGCAGCCCTACCAGGGAGAAAATGCGCTGGAATGGATCCGCAGAGCCTCCACCCAGGGGCCGCAGATTTTCGAATGGCAGAGCAAAGATAAAAATGGGCGGGTGTTTTGGGTGGATGTGAACATGAGATTGGCGATCATCGCTGATCAACCCCGGGTGGTGGTATCCGTTCGGGATATGACTGAACGAAAACAGGCCGAAGAAGCCATTCGTACACTTAATGCCGAGCTCGAGCAGCGGGTGGCTTCACGCACAACAGCGCTGCTTGCGGCCAATAAGGAGCTGGAAGCATTTGCTTATTCTGTATCACACGATTTGCGCGCGCCGCTACGCGCCCTTGACGGTTACAGCAATATCCTTCTGGAAGACTATCAGGATAAATTAGATGAGCAGGGAAAACGGTGCCTGACACGGATTCAGGATGCCACACATCGTATGGGGCAATTGATCAATGATCTGCTTAACCTATCACGCATTACCCGCACCGAATTAAACCATCAGAAAGTGAACCTCAGTAAATTAGCCAACGAAATTGCCGCTGAACTGCAGCTGCAAACCCCCAAACGCCAGGTGGAATTTGAGATCACAGAAAATATGATGGCCAACGGGGATATCAATTTAATCAAGATTATGCTGGAAAATTTACTCAACAATGCGTATAAATTTACAAACCAGTGTGATAAAACGCATATTCAGGTTGGCATAACCGAAGACGCCGGAAATTCTGTCTATTTTGTGCAGGATAACGGGGCCGGCTTTGATATGGCTTATGCGGACAAGCTCTTTGCACCTTTCCAGCGCTTGCACGGTATGCAGGAATTTCCCGGCACCGGCGTTGGTCTGGCCACGGTCCAGCGCATCATCATCCGTCATGGAGGACGTATCTGGGCGGAAGCTTCCCCTAACCAGGGGGCAACATTTTATTTCACCCTGGGATAAATGAACGCATAATCTTTTTTTAGAAAAGTTGACGGAGAACAAGCAGGAGTCAGGTGGATTTTATGAAAACAAGTATGACAGGAAGGCTGATTTTACCCCAACAAATGCGGGGATCTTTATACTTCATCGGGCGCCAGCCCATTTTCGACCGCAGCCTGGAGGTTTTTGCGTATGAGCTCTTATTCCGCTCTTCCCAGGAAAATACGGCCAATGTGACAGATGGAGATCAAGCGACGTTGACGGTATTGGTGGATACTTTTACAAAAGCCGGTCTCAATACCCTGGTGGGCAGCAAAAAAGCTTTTATCAACCTGACGCGCAATTTTTTGACAGGCCAATACCCCATTTCCATCTCACCAAACCGGGTTGTTTTGGAAATACTGGAAGACACTGAACTGGATGAAAATTTAGTTGAAGCCCTCAAATTACTGACTTCAACAGGTTATCAGTTTGCGGTAGACGATGTCGTTTCGCTGGACAATTGGCCTGTCTCTTTGAGCGATGTTGTATCATATGCCAAGGTGGATATTGCCGCTGTTTCTGAGAATGAACTGCCTCAAATTGTTGCTGAACTGAAGAAAAAATCAGTCCTTTTGATTGCGGAAAAAGTTGAAACGCGCGAATCGTACCAGCTTTGCCGGCAGTTAGGATTTGATTTCTTCCAGGGGTTTTTCTTTTGCCGTCCTGAAATTGTCTCCGGACGCAAGTTTGAAACCTCTCGCATGGTAGTTATGCAGGCGCTGGCATCCTTGCAAAACCCCAACTTGCGTTTGAAGGATCTTGAAAAAACAATTTCCATGGATGCCACCCTGGGATACAGCTTATTAAAATTGGTTAATTCCGGATTTTATTCCCTGCCCGTTACAATTACGTCCATTCGCCATGCCATATCCATGATCGGTACCCAACAGTTGCGCAATTGGTTAAGTCTTTTCTTAATATCCAGGGTGGATGACAAACCTCACGAGCTGTGCAATCAGGGGCTTCTACGGGCAAAAGCTGCCGAATCCTTTGCGGAAGGGTTGAATTTAACCAACCCGGAATCTTATTTTTTAGTGGGCCTGTTTTCAATTCTGGAAGCGTTGTTGGATATGCCGGTGAATGAAATTGTTACAGGGTTGAGCC
>Ga0118677_10012408_pt1 | contig 12508 bp, 13 predicted proteins | sample AliMusrvi5mmetaG_FD_86154 | JGI IMG/M metagenome (GOLD analysis project Ga0118677, IMG submission 86154)
CAGCACGAGTTTCTCTGGTGATTTGACATGGTAGGTCTGCACCCGCATCCACACATGTTCCAGCGTTTGGCGCACCCCCTCGGCACAATATTCCAGCCAGCCCGTTAGATCCTCCCCCGCCACACGCACGGCGTCCAGCGCGGCATAGTAGGCCGGGCGGTCTTCCCAATAGTATTCATCCACGGAGAAAATGTGATGGCTGTCGAATCCGCGCCGGTAGAGTTCCCACAGCGCCAGCGCACGGCCCGTTCTTCGGTCCGGCAAGAAATCTGCCGGTCCTGCCAGATCTCCGCCGTCTTCCATCCCAGATTCAGAGCCGTAATTAGCAATTGGACAGGGTGCTGATTTACAATTGGACGGCTTGACAACTTGCAATTGGACGCTAATCTGCGTTGCAAATGTCCGATTCTGCCGCCCTGTTGCCACGCCCGCTTCGCAGAGCCGTAGAAGCGGCTTTGGCGGACACGCCGGTCGTGGCGGTATTGGGTCCGCGGCAGGTCGGAAAAAGCACTCTCGTCAGGGAACTGGCACCTGACCGGCCATTTTATGATTTGGATGTGGCGGCATTCGGCGAGACGGCGACAGCGGATCCGGCGGGATTTCTTGAGGGACTGCCTGCCGTTGTGACGCTGGACGAGGTTCAGCGGGTGGCGGAATTGCTGAGAGCCATCAAGGTTTCGGTGGATCGGGACCGTCGTCCGGGGCGCTTTCTGTTGACCGGATCGGCGAACCTGTTGTTGCTCCCTCATTTGAGCGACTCGCTGGCTGGCCGGATGGAGGTGATCCACCTGCACCCGCTCACCGAGGCGGAAAAAGAGCGGGCACCCGGGCGGTTTCTGGAGACGTTTCTCGCCGGGGGCCTGCAACCCGAAATCCGGCCGGAGACAGCGACTTCTCTCGCCCTGGTGAGGCGAATCCTAACTGGAGGATTTCCAGAGGCCTGCACGCGCACCGCTTCCCGCGCACGGGTCTGGCACCAGCAATACCTCCGCGCGATTCTGGAACGCGATGTGCGGGAGGTCGCCAAAGTCCGCGATGTGCATGAACTCGGGCGCCTTCTCAAAATGCTGGCCAACCAGAGCGCATCGCTCTTGAACGTGAGTAACCTCAGCCGTGACCTCGGTCTCTCCAGGGCGACAGCAAATCACTACATCGAAGTGCTGGAACGCCTGTTCCTGATCCGCCAGCTGCCCGCATGGCATCGCTCGGCAGCGAAGCGTCTGGTCAAGTCACCCAAGTTGCACCTGCCGGACACCGGCCTCGCCGCCACCCTGATGGATTTGAATGAGGCGGACTGGAATGCCAAGCGCAGTGCCTTTGGCGGGTTGCTCGAATCCATGGTGCTCCAACAATTGGTGGCGCAGGCCGGGTGGACCGATCCCGCGCTCGGATTCTGGCACTTCAGGGACAAGGACCAAGAGGAAGTGGATTGCGTGATCACCCGCGGTTCGCGGGTCTGGGGGATTGAGGTCAAGGCCTCGCAATCGGTTTCGGCCAGTGACACCAAAGGGTTGAGGCGGCTCGCCCAACAGGCTGGCGACGACTTCGCGGGGGGCATCGTGTTCTACTCGGGCAATAGCGTGCTGCCCCTCTGCAACGGGGCCTTCCTAGCCGTCCCACTGGCCAAACTCTGGGAGCTATGACCCGTCCGTATCCCAAAGCTCGCCTGAGGATCATCCCTGGGCGGGCTTTTTCGTTTGGTGGGACTTTCACACGGCCTCAGGGGCTTTCAAAGCTTGTAGGCAACCGAGCCTTTGTCATCGATCACGAGACGCCCGGACTTCCGAAGCTCCTCGACCACTTTCTCGCTCATGTCCGTAGTGGCACCTTTGCCGAGGAAATTGAGCGCGTGACTCACGAGGGTTTTCTTCTGCTTTGGGCGGTTCTTTACGGCCTTCTGGAGATTTTCCAAAACCTTCTCCGCACCTGGAGACAGCGCCTTGGCAGCAGGTGGGGGTGGCCATCCTCGAACGTCCATTCCGCCGCCTTGGTATCAGGGAACGCGTCGAGGCAGAACCTCTGGCACAGGTTCACCGCCTCCCGGTTGGTGAACACCTTATAGCCGGCACCGACGATGCCGACGATCTCGCCGGTATCGGCCGCAACCAGGGCTTTCTTGTGAGGCACCCGCACATCGCGCGACACGCCATTGTGGGTGACCGTCGCGAGGACGGGGGCTTCATCGATTGGGAAAAACCAGTCTTTTCGTGGGGAATTGCGGTTCATGGTGGCGTGGCGGGGTGAGGGATTGCGCGGATGCGGTCCAAACGGAACGTGCGCGGGGCGTTGCGGGTTTGACACCAGGCGAGAAGGTAGAACGGCACGACTTCGGGATCGGGAATATCGGCCGGATCCTCACATCGGTCATAGTAGTAGCTGAAATAGTCCAGGCGAAAGAGCAGGACGGGAAGGACCTGTCGGACCACGCCGGGGTCCGATCCGCCCAGATAGCGGAATGTGAATGACGTGCCGTTGTGGATGCGTGGTAAAATGTCCGCGGCGAGGTCCCGCTGGTGCGGATCGTTGTGATCGGGCAGGTCTTCTGGAGCGATTTCCACTCGGGGTATCCGCTTCCACTCTCTGAGCCATTCCGGCTGAGCGATTTCCGCTGCAGGCGGGAGAGTCACTCCGAATTGCGGCACCGTGGGTTTTGATGCTATGGTGGCAAGCAGGTCCGGACGCGGAACAAACAAGCCGGAACAGAGTTGGAAGAACGTGCGGCGGATCATGGTGGGCGGATAGATTCTTCGTTTCGGGTTTCGTGCTTGGGCCAGAGGTCAGCACGATTGAGCGATGATGGCGGCGGATTGGATGTGGGCGCGGCAGGGCCGCCACGCCCTACCGTTTGTCCTTCCGGGATTTTTCGAGCGATTTGGTCAGGGACTCATGGGCGAAAGCGGCTTCGGCTTCGGCGAGGCTGCAGCGGGAGGCTTCGCGCCGTTTGGCGGAGACTTTGCTCGCAAAGGCGAGATGGCCGGCATGGAGGTCCGCATCATTGGCAGCAAAGGTGGCGGCGTTGTGGGACTGGATGCCCATGCGGGCGGCGGACGCGATGGCGTCCTGGTTGGCACCTAGGAACAGAAACTCCCATTGGTAGGTTTTGGTCTGATGAGTGATCCGCTGGTTGATGTCGGCCATGCTGAATTTCTCCGAGGCGTTTTCCTGGCCATCGGTGAGGATGGCGATGATGACCTTGGACGGGCGCTCGGGTTCAGGGGTGGCGGCGAGTTCGGTGCCGATGGAGTCGATGGTACGGCCGATGGCATCCAACAAGGCCGTACTGCCGCGCGGTTGATAGGTTTCCAGCGTGAGCGGTTCCGCCATCTGGATTGGCGCGCGGTTGTGGATGGGCAGGTATTCGTGATCGAAGAGGATCAGGGTGAAGGTCGCGGGGAGCGGGTTGCCCTGATCGTCCAGGGTGGCTTGCTGGGCTTGGAGGAATTCATTGAAGCCGGAGATGGCGGCGTGGGTCATGGATTCCATGGAGCCGGAACGGTCGAGGATGAAGGCGATTTCTGTTTTCATGGTGGATCGGGGATTGGGAGATCGGGTGAGTGCGATCAGTTTCTCCAAATGAATACAACGAGTCAAGCTATTAAAACGACGCAATCGGATTTTATTTATTTCAGGTTTGCAAAGGATTTCGAGGCGGGCTAGGTTGGCGGCGGAAAACCCCTGGGCGTGATGGGAAACAAGACCAATGACCGGAACTGGGCGGCGATGGAGCGCTTGCGCTTCATCGAAGCGTGCGCGTGGTGGAAGGGGTTGGTAAACCGGCAGGATCTGGCCGGCTTGTTCGGCGTGTCGATGGCCCAGGCGTCATCGGACTTGCAGCGGTATCTGGAGATGAATCCCGGGGCGTTCGTGTACAATTTGCGGCAGAAGCGTTACGAGGCGACGGCTGAAATGAAATGTGTGATGACACGCCCGCGCCTGGATGAGGCGGTGTCGCGGTTCCTGGGTGGCGACGCGAGAAGCACCTGGACCGGATGGACCGATGAAAGCGAGGGTGGCGGGTGCGTGGCGATTTTGAAGATGCCGGTGCGGGAGGCGGGAGCGGTGGTGGAGCGCCGGGTGTTTCTGGCAATCCTCAACGGGCTGCGGATCAAAGTGCGCTACGCCAGCGTCAACAGCGGCAAAGAGGAATGGCGGTGGCTGCTGCCGCACGCGCTCGGCCACAACGGCGCGCGCTGGCATGTGCGGGTGTGGTGCGAGAAGAACGCGGATTTCAGGGACTTCACGTTGAGCCGGATCGCCGAGGTCGAGTGGAGTCGGGAGGAGGCGGAACCGCCGACCGAGGACAAGGATTGGGAGCAGTGGGTGACGCTGCGGGTGCAACCGCACCATGGCCTGAGCGAGGAGCAAAGGAAGACCGTGGAGCGGGACTATGCCATGCGCAACGGCGTGCTGAAACTCAAAGTGCGGAAAGCCATGGAAGGTTATTTGCGGGACCGGCTGGGTCTAACCATGGCCGATGGCAAGCTGCCGGTCAGACTGCTGGAGTAGCGGCTGAAGGCATGGCTTTTGAATCAGAGGGACGCAGGGTGGGTCATCCTCCAATCCGTCCCCATGCCCGCGAACAGGAAAACCGCCAAGCCCCTCGCCGGTGCCGCCCTGGTGAAGGAAACCTGCCGGCGCATCCGGTTGGCCCGGAGTTACTGGGACGCCCACAACAACCCGGCCTGCCGCGGCGAGCGGGAGAAGGCGCTGGCGCTCTACGAATCGCTGACCGCGGAGGAACGCGAAAAAGTGCCGCAGGTGCTGCGCGTCCGGCTGCGCTACCGGAGCGAAAAACACTTGGGCGAGGGCCGGACGCCACCGGGGAACGGGCGGAAGTAGCGGGGGCGGGAAGCATGAGCACTGATGCCTCGCAGCGGGAAACTTTTGACAGGGATTCACGTATGATCAGGATCGCGCCATTGTTTCCAACCAATCCTGGACCTGACGAGTTATTATGAACACTTTACGACTCACGGCCCTGGCGCTAGCGGCATTCTGGATTGGCAATCCCGCATGGTCGCAACAGCAACCCAGCCCGAAGTCAAGGGATTGGACGAGCGTGGAAGGCAACAGGATCACTGCGGACTACCTTGGCGTCCAGGATTCAAACGTGGTCCTCAAGCTCCCCACCGGCAGGATTTCCGTTGTCCCTCTGTCCAAGCTCTCGGCGGCCGACAATTCGTTTGTTGAGCATAACCTCGTCGGATACTACCCGCCCTGGCACGGGTGGGCCAGGGACGCGGGGATGCTGCCGGTGGGGCTGACCGTTGACGAGGTTCGCTCCGCATCGGGCTCGTTCATATACACCACCCAGCACTTCCGGTTTGATAGCGATGTGAACCTCGGCACGCAACTCATGAAGGATCTGGCAAAGGTCTTTGAGCAGGCCTATGACCTGAATTCAAAATCGCCGTTCGGCATTCTGGCAAAACAGCGGGACCAACGGTTCGACGCCCGGTTGTTTGGCACCAAAAACGCCTACCTCAAAGCTGGCGGGCGTGAGGGAACTTCCGGGATTTACCTGCTCAAAGACAAGGTGTTTCTGGCTCCCCTGGAACTGATGGGAGTGCGATCCGGAACAGCTGGCTGGCGCAAGGGGTCCAATGATTACGATCCCTCGACCATCGTCCATGAGCTGACCCACATGCTCACGCACGACATGCTCGGCAACTTGCCCACATGGATGAACGAGGGATACGCGGAATACGTTTCCAAAATCCCCATCGAAGGCAATGAATTCAAGACCGGCAGCGACAAGATCCGGGAAGGGAGCCGGGAAGTGTTCATCCGCCAGCACGAAAAGGGCCGCACCGCGCCGGGCGGCAAACCCATCAGGCTCGATAAGGCCGCAAGGAATGCCTATCTCAGCGGCGCCAGCCTCCCGGCGTTATACAGGGTGGAGAAAGTCCTGCAAATGACCAATGAGGAATGGGCGACTGGAATGGCTCCCGTTCCCCCGGCACGCACCGGCGGGACAACCGCCAACCCAAGCCCAGGAACCGGTGGACCAGCCGGCCAACCTCCCTTGCCAGCCGGAATCCGCATTCGTTCGATTGCAGCGTCCGATCCCAACCGGTTGCCGAAACTCTACCGCACCGCCCATCTTATCATCTACTATTTCATCCAGATCGAGGGCGAAAAAGGGGTTCTGAAACTCCAGCGGTTCCTCGATGCGAACCGCGGCAACCTTGTCCGCTATCAGCGGTACAGGGAGGACTTCAAAACCTACGAAACTGAAATGGCGATCTTCATGAAGCGGCCCGGCGTGACCGCCCTTGCGGACGGCAGGGTCAGCTATCCCGCGAACGTCCAGCCGCCGAAAGCACCGGAACCACCGTTCACCGATCCGACCTCCCTGCAACTCGGCGGACTCCCAATATTGTTAGGCGGGGAGTCTGCCACCGTGGTCGGTGCCCGGATTGAAAAGGCCCTGAAAGAGGATCTGGGCATGAATCTGCGGTTTGTAGACAAACCCGGAGGCTGGTAAACAGAGTTTCCCCTGCTGCCTCGATCCAGCATCCATAACCACATTCTTCTCTTTCCATTCAATCACCAAACGTATATTGGCTCTATCGGAGCCGATGAACTTGGTCAGCAGAGAGAGGACACCATTCGCTACTGATCCCACAGCGGCATGAAATAGACAAAATACGCAGATTCAGAAACGGAAGGACCATGGAAAAACAAAAGAGAGAAAGCGCTTCCATAGGAAAAGGAGAAATTTCCGTCAAAGGAAATCTCCGCAAGTGGCAGGCACTGCGGGACGCAGAATACAATAAACCCACTACCTGCCGGGCTTGTGGAGACTCAAAACCGGCATGGGCGTTTGAAAAAAACAGGCGCGTTTGCAGAGCTTGTGGCGGCGGATTTTTTTCCGTTAAAATGCTAGCATTTCCTGATACACCTGCGGCACCGTTACCCCGTGCTTCACACCCTCGTTTTGCCGCAGGAACGACTGGACGGCGGTCAGCAATGGCAGGTCGCCCAAAAGTTTCCTGGCCCGGGCGTATTCCTCCACGGCCGCCAGCATCGGGGTATCGAGCGGGGTGAGGATTTTGCGTGCTGCATGGAAAATCTCGCGGTCACGGGTGCTGAGGTCGTTATTGGCCTCCAGTCCACGCTGGATTTTCTCGGCGGCGAGTTTCGCCTCGTGCTTGGCTTTTTCGAGGTCGGTGAACATCCGTCGCTGTCGCCTGCCATCCAGATAGAAGGCAATTGTGTAGCGGAGCTTGCCACCAACGGTGCCGGCATAGATCGGAATCGTCACCGACCTGTGACGGACGACCGTGTGCGGCCCCTCGTTATTCTGCCCTTTCGACAGGCATCGGACACCCGTTGTCAGAAATTTGTCAGACATGCTGCGGTTCGGTTGTCAACCGCTTGCAGCGACCCGGATTTTACAGTCTGTAACTCTCTTAATTCCAAAGAGAAGTGCTCGAAAGAGGACTCGAACCTCCACAGGTTTCCCTACTAGATCCTTAGTCTAGCGCGTCTACCAATTCCGCCATCCGAGCATTCGGGTTGGGTGGGGGGCTTAGTTACTTTCCGGACGAGCGTTTGGCAAGCGAATCTTGAAAAAAAATCGGACGGGCGGAAAATCTGGCTTCTGGCTTGCATCCGGCGGGCCATGGGAAAACATGAGTGCCGCCACCCCCGCCATGGAATCCATCCGCGCCGAATCAATCGTCAAGTCCTTTGGAACCATCCGCGCTCTTGATGGGATCGGGTTGTGGATCTTGCCTGGGGAGTTGTTTTTCCTGCTCGGGGCCTCGGGCTGCGGCAAGACCACCTTGCTGCGGTGCATCGCGGGATTGGAAACGCCGACGAGCGGGACGATCCATTTTGGCGAGCGCGACGTCACCCACATGCCGCCGCACAAGCGGGAGGCGGCCATGGTCTTCCAAAGTTACGCGCTGTGGCCGCACCTCTCGGTCGGCCAAAACATCGCGTTCGGTCTGGAGGAGCGCCGCGTTCCGAAACCCGAAATAAGACGCCGCGTTCAGGAAGTCCTCGAAATGGTCCAACTCCCAGGATACGGCGAACGCTCGATCGATCAAATGTCCGGCGGCCAGCAGCAACGCGTATCGCTCGCCCGGGCACTCGTCGTGAAACCGAAATGCCTGCTGCTAGATGAACCGCTATCGAATCTGGATGCCCAACTCCGGGTGGAAATGCGGCGCGAAATCCGCCGCATCGTCAAAGAAAACGGTCTGACCGGCATTTACGTCACCCATGACCAGGAAGAGGCGCTGGCCATGGCCGACCGCATGGCCGTGCTCAGCCGTGGAAAAATCGGCCAGATCGGAACCCCGGAGGAAATCTACCGCGATCCGCGCAGCGCCTACGTCGCCAATTTCATCGGCGAAACCAACCTGATCGACGGCAGGGTGCTGGAAACCAGCGGGCGTACCATCCGGGTTGGGACCGCCGGAGGCAGCATCATCGGGCGCCTCACCGATCCGGATTGGACGCCCGTGCCAGGCGAGTCTGTCAGACTATCCATCCGGCCGGAGGCGTGGCACATTGGTCAGGAACCGGGCGATAACCAGCTTGCCGGCAAGATCGCCGAACGCGCGTACCTCGGCCAACGCATCCAATACTGGATCGATACGCCCGTCGGCCGCCAACAGGTGGTGGAAATGAATCCGCGGCTCATTCAGGTGCCCGGAGACGGGACCGTCTTGTTGCAAGCCAGGCCGGAGGATGTGGTGGTGGTGAGGGGGTGAGGAATCAGTCATGAGTCATCAGTCATCAGTCATCAGTCATGAGTCATGAGTCATGAGTCATGAGTCAGTGGTCAGTTCGCAACTAACAGCTATTAGCAATAGAGGGAATCATCATTCGTGAAGAAGCGAGCGTGGATCATCATCGGGTTGCTGGCGGGTATTGTGGCGTTGCCGCTTGCGTTGCGTCGTGAGACGTCCACCACGAGCGCCCGATTGGCGGACGACCGTCTGGTGATTCTGACACCCCACAATGAGACGATCCGCCGGGAATATGGCGAGGCGTTTGCCGCCTACTGGAAGAAGATGACCGGGCGCACGCTTTATGTTGATTGGCGGACGCCTGGAGGCACGTCGGAGATCCGCATGGTGTTGGATGCCGGATTCAAGGCGGCTGAGGAAACCGGGCGCGCGGGCATCGGGGTGGATGTGTTTTTCGGTGGTGGCGAACCGGATTTCTTCGGTCAGGCGAAAAAAGGCCGTTTGGTTCCGCTGAGGGTCTTCGAGTCGCACTCCGAACTTTTCGCCCATGGCGGTCCGATTCCCGAGACCTTCACTGGCGAGCGCTATTACCCACCCGACCGTGTGTGGGTGGGCACCTGTACGTCACAGTTCGGGATTTGCTATAATCCAGATGTGCTCAAGCGCCTCAACCTGTCACCGCCCGCCACTTGGCGCGATCTCGGTGACCCGCGATACGCAGGCACGCTCGCCCTTGCGGACCCGACCAAGAGCGGCTCGGTCGCCCGCGCCTTCGAGTTGTTGGTGCAAGGGGAAATCCTGCGGCGCTTGAAGGAACAGCGCGAACCACGCGAGGAGGCGATCGCGACCGGATGGGTGGTCGGGCTGCAATTGATCCAACGCCTGGCGGCCAACGCGCGCTATTTCACCGACAGCGCGTCGAAGATCCCGCAAGACGTTGGACAAGGCAATGCGGCGGCCGGCATGTGCATCGATTTTTACGGACGTTCCTACGCCGCGGAACTCACAACCCGGTCGGGCAAGCCGCGGGTGGTGTGGATCGCTCCGCATGAGGGCACGACCTTGAGCGTCGATCCGGTAGGCGTGTTGAAAGGGGCGCGGCACATGGAAGTGGCGCAATGTTTTGTCGAGTTCTGCCTCAGTCAAGAAGGGCAGATCCTGTGGTTCGGAAAACCCGGCACGGCGAACGGCCCCAGGGAGCGGGCACTTTACCGCACGCCAATCCGCCGGGACGTGTACACCCCGAAGATCCTCGCCAGCTCGACCATGCCAGCCATCCATCCGTATGAGGACCCAGGCAATTTCAACTATCAGAAAGAACTCACCGGCGCTTCCTTCAACACGTTGCGGCAACTTGTGAAAGTCATGTGCATCGATTCCCACGAGGAAATGAAATCCGCATGGCTGGCGCTGCGCGATGCCGGCATGCCCGCCGACGCGCTCGCGGTCTTCTCCGATGTTTCGATCATGCCCTATTCGCTGGGCGGCAATGGCGACCCCGGATTCAACGACAACGATGCCCTGAAATCCGCCGCCCACGCCGCCCACATCGGCGAGTGGTTCCGCGCCAACTACCGCAAGGCGGAGGGTATGGCAAGGGGGAGGGGGAAGATCAGTAATCAGTAATCCGTATGAAATCATTTGTCACGAGTCATGGGTCATGGGTCATGGGTGAATATGCGTGCGCGCCTTTCTTACTCATGACTCATGACTCGTGACCCATGACTCGTGACCCATGACTCGTGACCCATGACTCGTGACCCATGACCAAACCATGAAACGCAGCCCGGCGATAATCATATCTTTGTTTGTCTGTACACTCTTCGCGGTATTTTTCATCTATCCGGCGGGGATGGTGGTGAAGCAGGCATTTGATGGACCGTACGGATTCACGCTGGAGTTTTTCGCGGCTATTTTCCGCAATCCGATCTATCGGGAAGGGTTGTGGAACTCATTCGCGCTCGGTGCCGCGTCGACCGTGGCGGCATTGGCGATCGCGTTCCCGCTGGCGCTCATCGGTCACCGCTATGATTTTTTTGCCAAGCCCATGTTGGGCGTGGTGGTGCTTGCGCCGATGATTCTGCCGCCGTTTGTCGGGGCGGTGGGCGTGAAACAAATGCTCGGAGTGAACGGCGCGTTCAACTCCGCCCTGATCCGTTGCGGGCTGATGGATGCGGACCTGCCATACGATTGGCTGGCGCACGGGCGATTCACCGGGATCGTGCTGATGATCGCGCTCAATCTTTATCCGATTCTTTACATGAACATCGCCGCCGCCCTGTCCAACTTGGATCCCGCGATGGAACAGGCGGCGGAAAATCTCGGTTGTCCGCCGTGGAAACGTTTTTTCAGGATCACCTTGCCGCTGGCGATGCCGGGGGTTTTCGCCGGGGCTTCCATTGTTTTCATTTGGGCTTTCACCGAACTGGGCGTGCCCTTGGTTTTCGACTACGGGCGCACGGCATCGGTGCAGATTTTCGACGGTCTCAAGGGACTCGACAAGAATCCCATTCCCTATGCCCTGACCGCCGTGTTGTTGATTGTGGCGGCGACGGTATTCGCTCTATCAAAATGTGTCATGGGCCGCTCTCCGTTGGGCACCGCGCCCCGACCGAAAGGCCGCGCGTCGTCGCTGCGCCTGCACGGGTGGAAATCCGCAGCCTGCGCGGGCGTGTTTCTCGGAGTCTTCATGCTTGCGTCCATCCCGCACCTCGGGGTGGTGCTGCTTTCGGTAGCCGGACGTTGGTATGGCACGGTGGTGCCGGATCAGTTCACGGTGCGCCATTATATCGAGGCGCTGGGCAATGGCCTGGTCGTGCCTTCGATCCATAACAGTTTGTGCTATGCCGGCTGCGCGACCTTGGTGGCATTGGTCATCGGCCTGAGTGTGGCTTGGGTGGTCGTACGCTCGGATATCAGATTCCGCGGCGTGCTCGACGCGGTGGTGATGTTGCCTTTGGCCGTGCCGGGCTTGGTGATGGCCTTCGGTTACCTTGCGCTCTCGCAGGAAGGCAAACCCTTCTATTTTCTCGTCGGCGCGGGTGGCAGTCCCTTCATGCTGTTAGTCATCGCCTATGCCATCCGCCGATTGCCATATGTTGTCAGATCCGCCGTCGCCGGCCTCCAGCAAAGCAATCCGATGCTTGAGGAAGCCGCCCGATCGCTCGGTGCCAGTCCCGCCCGCACGCTGCGGCGCATCGCCATTCCCTTGATCGGCGCGAACCTTGCAGCCGGCTCCATCCTCGCCTTCGCCTTCGCCATGTTGGAGGTGAGCGACAGCCTGATCCTCGCCCAGCAGGCCCAGCATTACCCGATCACCAAGGCGATCTATACCTTGCTCAGCACCCTGGGCAACGGCACCGAACTCGCCGCCGCCCTCGGTGTCTGGGCGATGGTCTTCCTCTCCGTCGCCATCATGGGGGCCGCCGTCCTCGGTGGCAAACGCGGTGGGTTGTTCAAGGTGTGAGAGATCGTGCAATCTCACCGTTGGGAAACCTCAGGCTGGTCCTTGAGCAGGCTGGCGTAGTCGATGAGGATATGTTCGGCCTCATGGAGGATGATGTCATCGGCGACGGCGGGAGTGGTTTCGGTGCTGATCGCCTGTTCGGTTTCCGACTCCTCGCGGGGGACTTTGGGTTTCACGGGTTCGCCGGGACCGGGCATGGAGACATTGCGGAGAGTGACCTGATAGGCGGCGGGCGGGGTGGCGTTGCGCACGAGGCGGTCCTTCTTGGCCGCCTCGCGGCGCGCCTTGAGTTCGGCTTTTTCCTGTTGGCGTTTGGCTTCGTTGAGGGAAACGGATT
>Ga0118677_10012409_pt1 | contig 12507 bp, 6 predicted proteins | sample AliMusrvi5mmetaG_FD_86154 | JGI IMG/M metagenome (GOLD analysis project Ga0118677, IMG submission 86154)
GTATACCCTCGAAGGTCGTGATCCGGCAACCGGCAAGCCCAACGGTGGCTGGAACCCGCAGGAACTTAGGTCCATTCAGGATTTCTATGTAAAATATGGCCTGACAACAGCGGAAGGCGTTTCAGAAGTGGCTTCTGCAGGCGGATTCGTCAAAGAGTACCAGGTTGACCTCAACCCGGAAGCCCTGAAAGCTTTTGGCGTCACGGTGATGGACGTCATGAATGCGGTTCGAAAGAGCAATCTCGACATTGGCGCTGAAACAATGGAACTGAACAATGTCGAGTACATCATCAGGGGTCTGGGCTATGTGAAAAATCTGGAAGACCTTGAATTATCGGTTATCACGGTCAGGAACAACGTACCGGTCAGGATTAAGGATGTGGCTCATGTCTCTTTTGGTCCGGCCACCCGACGCGGAGGGCTTGATAAATCGGGTGCTGAAGCGGTAGGTGCGGTTGTAGTGGCCCGTTACGGATCCAATCCCATGGAGGTCATCAACAACGTAAAAGAGAAAATCAAGTTGATTGAAGCCGGTCTGCCCCAAAAAATCTTGCCGGATGGTACAGTTTCCAAAGTTACCATCGTTCCGTTTTACGATCGTACCGGACTGATCATGGAAACCATTGGCACCCTGGAATCTGCCCTTTCACACGAAATTCTGATCAGTATCCTGGTCATCATCGTGCTGGTCATGAACCTGAGGGCATCCCTGATCGTAGCTGGATTACTGCCCATCGGCGTCCTGATGACCTTCATCCTGATGCGGCTTTTTGGGGTGGAGGCAAATATTGTGGCCCTATCGGGGATTGCCATAGCCATTGGTGTGATGGTTGATATTGGAATAGTAGATGTCGAAAACATTCTCAGACATCTTGAAATGCCTGAAAATAATGGAATCAGGGGAAAGAAGCTCATCTCGGTGATCTATCAGGCTACCACAGAGGTTCGCGATGCCGTGGTGACCTCCATCGCCACAACCATCGTCAGTTTCCTGCCGGTTTTTGCCATGCAGGCGGCTGAAGGCAAGTTGTTCCACCCGCTTGCTTTTACCAAAACATTTGCCTTGATTTCGGCCTTTATATTGGGAATTGTAGTTCTTCCAACCCTCACCTATCTGATCTTTTCCATCCGAATCGATACGGCAAAGGTTCGCAAAATCTGGAATGGACTCTTAATCGGGGCCGGTCTGGTGATTGTCATGGTCTGGCATGTCTGGCCTGCACTGGCATTGGTGGCTGTCGGAATCAATAATCTGCTCGGAAATCGCTGGGATGAAGAGAGGAAGGATTTCCCCAATCTGATCAACATTGCCATTACCGTGCTGGTAGCGGCCTGGTATTTAAGTGTTGAGTGGCTTCCTTTGGGAGCACACAACAGCCTCCTTATCAATTTTATTTTCGTAGCCACGATCATTGCCGTCATTCTCGCCGCCCTGATGTCCATGGTTCATTTCTACGAAAGCATCATGCACTGGGCATTGGCGCATAAATTCCAGTTCCTGCTTTTGCCTGCTGCAACCCTGCTTTTTGGCCTGTTGGTCTGGCTTGGGTTTGACAAGACTTTCGGCTTTGTGGCATCCGGTGCGGAAAAAATCGGTTTTAAAAATTTCAGGCAAACAGCATTCTGGAATTCACCATCCAAAACCTTTCCGGGTACGGGGAAGGAATTTATGCCATCCCTGAACGAAGGTTCATTTCTGTTGATGCCTACCAGCATGCCCCATTCAAGTATCGAAAAGAATCTTCAGTACATCGAAACACTTGATAAACGCCTTTCACTGATCCCTGAAGTTGAAATCGCCGTTGGGAAATGGGGTCGCGTAAACTCGGCACTCGATCCGGCACCGGTCCAGATGTTCGAAAACACCATCAATTACCGGCCGGAATACATTCTTGACGAAAATGGACAAAGGATGCAATTCAAAGTCGACAGGGATGGAAATTATTTGCTGAAAAATGGCGCCAAATACAGCATTCAAAATGATGGATTCAGAACGATACCTGCAGATAGCCTGATAGCAACTGAACATGGTGAATACTTCAGGCAGTGGAGACCCGAAATCAAAAAGCCCCTTGATATTTGGAATGAGATCGTAAAGGTGACCAACATACCCGGATTGACCTCTGCCCCAAAACTGCAGCCGATTGAAGCACGGCTTGTAATGTTGTCGACAGGGATGCGTGCCCCGATGGGACTGAAAGTCTTTGGTCCCGACCTCGATGCGATCGAAAAAGGGGGCATGCAACTTGAGCAAGCTCTGAAAGAGGTGCCTTCTATCCAGGCAACTTCCGTATTCTACGACCGTGCTGTAGGCGCTCCCTATCTTGAAATCAAACTTAACAGGGAAGCCATGGCCCGATACGGAATGAGCGTAAGCGACGTTCAGGAGGTTTTGTCAGCGGCTGTCGGTGGTATGTCACTCTCCACTTCCGTCGAAGGCCGGGAACGGTTCCCGATCAGGGTGCGGTATGCCCGTGAATTAAGGGATAATCCCGAAGATCTCAAACGTATACTGATCCCCGCCATGAACGGAGTGCAGGTACCCCTGGGTGAAATAGCAGAAATTGATTATACCCGTGGCGCCCAAATGATCCGCAGCGAAAATACTTTTTTGAACGGATATGTCATTTTTGATAAAAACGAAGGCAAGGCGGAGGTAGATGTGGTTGAAGAGGCATCCAAAGTGCTGCAACAAAAACTTGCCACTGCTGCGCTCATCCTGCCAGCTGGTGTTTCCTACCAGTTTGCAGGCAATTACGAACATCAGCTGAGGGCTACAAAACGATTGGCCATCGTCATTCCGATAAGTTTACTCCTGATACTGTTGTTGCTTTTCTTTCAGTTCCGGACCGTTACGGCATCCCTGATTCACTTCTCTGGGGTATTTGTAGCATTTGCAGGAGGCTTTATCATGCTTTGGCTCTACGGACAAGGGTGGTTCCTTAATTTTTCCGTTGCTGGCATCAACCTGCGTGACCTGTTCCAGATGCATCCCATCAACCTGAGTGTAGCTGTTTGGGTCGGGTTCATTGCATTGTTCGGGATTGCCACCAACGATGGGGTAATTATGGGTACCTATATTCACCAGGTATTCGAAGCCCGGCATCCTGCAACCGTTCACGATGTGCGTGAAGCTGTTGTATCGTCTGGATTAAAACGTGTACGACCGGCAATGATGACCACTGCTGTTGCTGTTATTGCATTATTACCTGTTCTATCTTCGAATGGAAAAGGTTCTGATATCATGATCCCTATGGCGATACCCATGTTTGGAGGCATGGTTATTCAGGTAATGACTGTTTTTGTTGTTCCGCTGTTTCAATCGATGTGGCGGGAAGGTGCTGTAAAAAATAACCAATTAGACACATAAGACACAATAGTTCCTATGTGACCTATGTGCCTATTGTGGTAAAAAAAATATGATGAAAACGATTTTAGTATTTATAAGCTTCCTGACAATTAGCTGGTCTGCCCTTTCTCAGCCGGATTCATTGCAATTCTATCTGGAATCGGCTGCAAGGAACAATCCGGCAGTTTTGCAGAAATTCATCGAATACAAGGCTGCATTGCAAAAAGTTCCACAGGTCGGCGGATTGCCGGATCCAAGCCTGAGTCTCGGTGTTTTCCTGACCCCAATGGAACTCGTCGGAGGGAATCAGGTTGCTGATATTCGTTTGATGCAAATGTTTCCCTGGTTTGGTGTGCTTAAAAACGCAAAAGATGAAATGAGTCTGATGGCAAAAGCCAAATTAGAATCTTTCCGGGATGCTAAACTACAGTTGATTTTCGATGTCCAGCGCACCTGGTACGAATTGAACAGGGTGAAGCAGAATATTCGCATTTCTGAGAAGAATATTGCTCTCCTTCAGACAATTGAACGATTGACGATTGTAAAATTCAAGGCAGCTCCGTCAGGAAATGGTTCGGTTCCGGGTGGAAATGCATCAATTCAGTCATCTGCCAAAAATGCTTCATCCGGTTCATCCGGAATGAACAGCATGGGAAGTAACCAGGGGAATTCAAATTCCGACCCTGCTGCATCACCGATGCCAGGCAATTCCATGGGGAATTCATCCGGTAGTTCCGGACTGGCAGATGTTTACAGGATCCAAATTGAGATTGGAGATCTGCAGAACAACATCGACTTGCTAAAAAACCAGTTGACTACGATCACTGCACAATTTAACGGTTTCCTTGACAGACCCCAGAATGCGGTCGTTTCGCTTCCTGACACCTTGCTGGCAGAGCATTTACAACAGTCACTATTGGATATTCCGGATAGTATATTAAAAAACAATCCGATGCTGGAAATGCTTGAGCTCGAGCATCAGTCTATCGAAGCACGCAAACAAATGGTAACAAAAATGGGGTATCCGATGATTGGGTTGGGTCTGAACTATTCTCTGATCAATAAAAACCCTATGTCGACCTCTGAAATGAACGGGAAAGATATGGTAATGCCGATGATTACGGCCACATTGCCTATTTATCGCAAGAAATACAAGGCTATGCGCGAGGAGACGGATCTCATGAAAACAGCCAATGCCCAAACTTACAAGGCTGCGGCCAACTCACTTCAAACGGAGTACTATCAAGCCTTACAACTTTACAAGGATGCCAATCGAAGGGTAATACTTTATGAAAATCAATATTTACTGGCTTCAAAATCACTCGACATCCTGTTGAAAAATTTCGCTACCGCGACCGCAGCGCTCACCGACATTCTAAGGGTCCGACAGCAAATGCTCGATTATGAATATAAACATATCGAAGCTATTGCTGACAACAATACATCCATCGCATGGCTCAAGCGACTGATGGCATCTGAGCATGTCAATTAAATAAAATCTGGTATCATGAAAAAAATATTTGTCAATCCATACTTACGTTACGGCTCAATTCTGATAGGAGGTATCATTTTAGGATGGATATTCTTCCATTCCTCTCCTTCTATCCAGGTTGAAAAATATGATCACAAGTCAGAATTTGCAAAAAATACAATCTGGACCTGTGCCATGCATCCCCAGATACGCAAGACGGAACCGGGCAAGTGTCCCATTTGTGCAATGGATTTAATCCCGCTCAGTCAGAGTGGAGGGGTATCTGCTGATCCGTCAACCATACAATTTTCAAAAGAGGCTGCCCAACTGGCAAATGTTCGCACCACAAAGGTCTCCACACAAAATCCGGTCAAAGAGGTTCGGCTTTACGGAAAAGTACAGGCAGATGAAAGACTCATCCAAAGTCAGGTGGCATACATTCCCGGGAGGATAGAGAAATTGCTGGTCAATTTTACGGGCGAAACGGTTCGGAAAGGCCAGACACTCGCCATCATCTATTCTCCGGAATTGGTGACGGCGCAGCAGGAACTGCTTGAGGCAGCCAAAACCAAACAGGCACAACCGGAAATTTACGAGGCAGCCAAAGAAAAACTTCGCCAGTGGAAACTAACTGATCTGCAGATAATTGCCATTGAAAAGACAGGCAAAGTGGAATCCAATATGGCAATCACTTCCACCGCCAGCGGTATAGTAATCTCGAGAAGGGTCAATAATGGTGATTACGTGACTCAGGGTACTGTGTTGTATGAGGTGTCAGATCTGTCGTATGTTTGGGTGCAGTTCGATGCCTACGAAACCGATCTGCAGTTCCTGTCCAAAGGCAACCATGTCGATTTTACGATCCAGGCATTGCCGGGGGAAAAGTACACAGGAAGCATTGTATTTATTGATCCGTCGATTGATCCTGCCACCAGGATTGCCAAAGTCAGGGTTGAAATAAATAACAGTGCCGGAAAGTTAAAGCCCGAAATGTTTGCATCAGGAATTGTGAAATCAGCGCTTACAGAATTCAGAGATAAACTGGTCATTCCCCGTTCAGCAATCCTCTGGACAGGTAAGCGCTCCATTGTCTATGTGAGGCTTCCCGGCACTGACCCACTGTTCAAAATGAGGGAAATCGGATTGGGACCTCAACTTGGGAACAGTTATGTGGTTACCGACGGATTAAAGGATGGGGAGGAAATAGTGACAGAAGGGGCGTTTAGCGTAGATGCCGCAGCACAACTCGAAGGGAAACCAAGTATGATGAACTCTTCGGGAGACAAGGTATCATCTATACAGGGTATGGATATGCCCGGAATGGATATGAGTGGTACCAGTGATAAAGTCAAAATGGATCAGCAAGTGATTGGTGTTTCCGGAAATTGTGATCAGTGTAAAACCCGAATTGAAACGGCTGCCAAATCAGTAACCGGAGTGCTTTCTGCAGAATGGATCGTTGAAACGAAGAAACTTCATGTCCGGTTTGACAAAACAAAAACCAATTCGGATGCCGTTCAGATGGCAATTGCCCAGACCGGGCATGATACCGAAAAATTCAAGGCACCGGATGAAGTGTACAAAAAACTTCCGGAATGCTGCTTGTACAGGAAATAAAAATTGAGTTGTATTCTGGACTATCTTTGTAAAAAATAAAATATGCCGGCAGTAGTTAAAAAGAGTTTCCCGGTTACGGGACTTGGATGTGCATCCTGTGCCATTCATGTGGAAGATGGGTTAAAAGCACACAAGGGCGTTGTGAATGCTTCTGTCAATTACGCCAACTCATCTGCCATGGTGGAATTTGAACCGGGCAGTACCAACGCTGAGGATTTGAGGTCAGCCGTTCAGTCAATCGGCTATGACCTGCTGATTGAAGATGACAGCGAGGAGAACCAGGAGGAGATCAAACAATCCTATTTCAACAAACTTGTAAAAAATACAATAGGTTCAGCTGTTCTCGCTCTTCCGGTTGTCATTATTGGTATGTTCCTGATGGATATTCCCTATGCCAACTGGATTATGCTGGCTTTGGCCACCCCAGTCGTTGGCTGGTTTGGCCGCAATTTTTTCATCAATGCCTTTAGCCAGGCAAAACATGGTTCGGCCAACATGGATACCCTGGTAGCCTTAAGCACGGGTATCTCGTGGCTTTTCAGCACATTCAACACCATCTTCCCGGAGATCTGGCATAGCCGTGGCATTCACCCACCCGTTTATTTTGAGGCGTCTGCAGTAGTGATCGCCTTTATTCTATTGGGCAAGGTGTTGGAAGAAAGGGCAAAATCAAATACATCTTCCGCCATTAAAAAATTAATCGGACTTCAGCCGAAAACAGTTGTTCTCATCAAAAGTGATGGCACTGAAATTGAAATAAACATTGCACAAGTCAAAAAAGAGGATCAGTTACTGGTTAAACCTGGCGATAAGATACCTGTTGATGGAGTAGTGCTATCCGGGTCCTCTTTCGTGGATGAAAGTACTATCACTGGTGAATCCTTGCCTGTTGAAAAAGAAATTGGGGGCAGAGTCTTCGCCGGTACACTCAACCAAAAAGGCAGTTTCATCCTGAGCGCCCAAAAAGTCGGAGGAGAAACCATCCTTGCGCAAATCATCAAGATGGTCAGGGAGGCGCAGGGCAGCAAACCTCCTGTTCAAAAACTGGTGGATAAAATAGCGGGGATCTTTGTCCCTGTTGTGATAGGTATTGCCTTGGTGACCTTTGTTGTCTGGATGATTTTCGGAGGAGCCGATGCCCTGACGCATGGTCTGCTGGCCATGGTCTCGGTACTTGTGATTGCCTGTCCATGCGCACTAGGACTGGCCACGCCGACAGCGATCATGGTTGGAATTGGGAAAGGCGCTGAAAACGGAATCCTGATCAAGGATGCAGAAAGTCTGGAATCGCTGCACACTGTCAACGCCATCGTCCTGGACAAGACGGGTACCATCACCGAAGGCAAACCGGTAGTAACGGATGCCAAATGGAATGTACCTGACAAGGAACAACCGGAAAACAAGCAATTGCTTTACACAATTGAGTCACTGTCTGAACATCCTTTGGCTGAAGCAGTTGTGTCTTATTTGGGGATTCCTGCAGAATCACGTATTACGCCGGAACATTTTGAAAGTGTTACAGGAAAAGGGGTAAAAGCCATTATCAATGGCAATGTATATCTGGTTGGCAATCAAAGACTGATGGAAGAGTTTTCCGTCACGATCCCCAAAAATTTTGCTGCTGCAATCGGCCAATGGGAAACCGAAGCCAATACCGTTGTGTGTTTTGCCCGGGATACCCGACTGATAGCCGTCATCGCCATTGCCGACAAAATCAAGGAAAGCTCTGCTTTGGCCATAAGTAATTTACAGCATCGCGGTATTGAGGTTTACATGCTGACAGGCGACAACTTCCAGACCGCCTCGGCTGTTGCCGGAAAAGTGGGAATAAAGAATTTCAAGGCTGAAATCATGCCTTCCGAAAAGGCTGATTTTGTCAAATCACTGCAGGATCAGGGAAAAATTGTTGCAATGGTTGGTGACGGAATCAACGACTCGCAGGCACTTGCACAGGCAGATGTCAGCATAGCTATGGGAAAAGGTTCGGATATTGCGATGGATGTGGCCAAAATGACCATCATATCATCTGATCTCCAGATCATCACCAAAGCCATCCGATTGTCCAGATTGACTGTGAATACGATCCACCAGAATTTATTCTGGGCATTTATATACAACCTGATTGGGATACCTGTTGCAGCCGGTATCCTTTTCCCCATCTGGGGATTCATGCTCAACCCAATGATCGCGGGGGCTGCTATGGCAATGAGTTCAGTTTCTGTGGTCAGCAACAGCATCAGGCTAAAAGCAAAAAAACTGAACTGATACGTTGATGTGCTGATTAGATGATGTGCTGATTGTTGGTAATCTCATTTTCTCATCTTCTCAGCGCTCAGTTCTCCTTTTCTACTCTCTACTTTAGCCAAAAACCAAGTACTTTAGGCACTTTAGTTCACTTTAGGCACCTTAGGCACTTCTACTTGGTAACAAAAAATTCACATTTACCGCGCGTACCTATCAAATTTTTAGCTATCATTGCACAAAGATAAAAACATGACAAAGATCAACTTTCATCCGGGACATCATCACATCTTGCCATAAGGTAAGCCGGAGTTGATCATGCTAAAAAATATTGAACAATTCATTGGCAGGCTTACCACGCAAAGGTAAGCCTGTTTTATTTTAAATACATGGAAACGACATTACGTATTGCTATTCAAACCAAAGGAAGGTTAAACGAGGACTCCCTGCTGCTTTTCGAAGAATCGGGGATCAAATTGATAGAAGGGAAAAGAAGACTGATCTCTTCGGCTAAAAATTTCCCCATGGAGGTTCTTTACCTTCGTGACGATGATATTCCCCAATGTGTAGCCGACGGAGTTGCCGATGTGGGCATTGTTGGTTTAAACGAAGTAGAGGAGCAGCAAAAAATATTGGACATCATCAAATACCTTGGATTCAGCAAATGCAGGCTCTCGCTGGCTATTCCCAAGGATGTCGAATATCCCGGACTTGCCTGGTTTGAAGGGAAAAAAATAGCGACCTCCTACCCTGCCATCCTGAAGGCATACCTGGCCAAGAACAATATCAAATCCGATATCCATTTCATAGCCGGGTCAGTTGAAATTGCCCCGGGGATCGGGCTTTCAGAAGCGATTTTCGACATCGTAAGTTCCGGCAGCACCCTCGTCAGCAACAGGCTTAAAGAGGTTGAAGTGGTGATGAAGTCGGAAGCCGTCCTGGTTGCCAACTCCAATCTTTCCAAGGAAAAACAGGCCATCCTGGATGAACTGATCTTCCGCATCGAATCCGTCGAAAACGGCAAAGGGAAAAAATACATCCTGCTCAATGCACCGAATGATAAGATGGAACAAATTATCAAGGTACTTCCGGGAATGACCTCCCCAACCCTGATGCCGCTGGCCAAACCGGGCTGGAGTTCACTCCACTCCGTCATTTCCGAATCTGAATTCTGGGAGGTAATCGGCAACCTCAAAAGAAACGGAGCAGAGGGAATCCTCGTATTACCCATTGAGAAGATGATTTATTAGTAACTGACATGCAAACCTATCGCTATCCTCCAAAAGAAACCTGGAAGGTCCTGACTGCCAGGGCCACCTCAGATTACTCCGACAAACTTCCGGTAGTGGAAGAGGTCATGCAGGGTATCCGTATCAGGGGCGATGCTGCTGTCAGGGAGTTTACGGCAAAATTCGACAAGGCAAATATCAGTACGCTTGAGGTTTCTGATCAGGAACTGACAGGTGCCGAAAGCAAAATTGACCCTCAACTCGCACTGGCAATTCGGACTGCAGCAGGAAACATCCGTGCCTTTCATGAATCCCAAAAATTGGCTGTCAGGATGGTTGAAACCTACCCGGGAGTAAAATGCTGGCAGAAAAACCTGCCCATTGAAAGCATTGGGCTCTACATTCCAGGCGGTTCAGCTCCACTCTTCTCAACGGTACTGATGCTTGCCTTGCCTGCCCTGATCGCAGGGTGCAAGGGGGTAATACTCTGTACACCGCCTGATCCGGAGGGCAACATTCATCCTGCCATACTCTTTGCCGCCAAACTCTGCAAAGTATCCAAAGTTTTCAGGATTGGAGGTATACAGGCAATCGGAGCCATGGCTCTCGGCACCGAATCGGTACCCAGGGTGCACAAGATCTTTGGCCCCGGAAACTCATGGGTGACTGCTGCCAAACAATATGTCTCGCTCAATACCTGTTCGATAGATATGCCTGCAGGACCATCGGAACTTGCAGTTGTAGCTGATAGTTCTGCCAATCCCGCATTTGTGGCATCCGACCTGCTTTCACAGGCCGAGCATGGCCCTGATAGTCAGGTTATTTTGGTTACAACAGAAGAATCCATTCTGGATAGGGTTGCGGCAGAAGTCGCCCTCCAACTTGAAATGCTACCGCGAAAGAAAATTGCCGCTACATCCCTCGCACATAGCCGGCTGATCCTGCTTAAAAATATGGAGGAGGTGATGGAATTCATCAACCTCTATGCCCCGGAGCACCTGATTTTGCAAACTGATGATGCAGAACGTCTTGCCGAAAAAGTTACCAACGCCGGTTCCGTCTTTATCGGCCACTGGACCCCTGAAAGTGCAGGTGATTATGCCTCGGGAACGAACCATACCCTTCCCACCAACGGCTGGGCGCGGTCGGTCAGCGGACTAAACCTGGACAGCTTCTGCAAGAAAATCACCTACCAGGAAATCACCAAAGAAGGGCTGGAGCAACTGGGACCAGTGATCGAAACGATGGCGGCTGCCGAACTGCTTGAAGCGCATAGGAATGCTGTGACCATCCGGTTGAATACTAAGAAATGAAAAAGAAACGGGGAAACGATGAAACTGTGAAATTGATTGAAAAAAAATTGGATTATTGAGTTCCTCATTGTCGAATCGTCGAATTGTCACATTGTCGAATTAAATGAATTTGATTAAAAGAGTATTATGAAGTTTTCACTAAACGACATTGTCAGAAAAAATATTTTGGGGTTGCAACCCTACTCAAGCGCCAGGGATGAATACACCGGCGAGGCTTCCGTTTTCCTGGATGCCAACGAAAATCCGTTCAACGCACCTTACAACCGGTATCCGGATCCGCGACAGCAAGTTCTGAAGAACAGGATCGGTGAACTGAAAAAAATTCCATCCGGACAAATTTTCCTTGGAAATGGCAGCGACGAACCCATCGATCTGCTCTACCGTGCTTTTTGCGAACCCGGAATCGAAAATGTCGTGGCTATCGCCCCAACTTACGGCATGTACAGGGTAGCTGCCGACATCAACAATGTGGCCTACCGGGAAGTATTGCTTCAGGAAGATTTCAGTCTGGATTCCGCTAAAATTCTTACAACTGCAGATTCAAATACCAAACTCATTTTCCTCTGTTCACCCAACAATCCTACCGGGAATGCCCTGGATCAGAAAGAGATACTTAAAATTATAAATAATTTCAATGGCCTGGTTATCCTGGATGAAGCCTACATTGATTTTTGTCCGGAGAAAACGTTGCTGGCAACCCTGGACCAATATCCCAATCTTGTTATCCTGCAGACGCTCTCAAAAGCCTGGGGACTCGCCGGAATCAGACTCGGAATGGCTTTCGCCTCCGAAGAAATCGTTTCGATCCTGAGCAAAATCAAATACCCCTACAACATCAACCTGCTCACCCAGGATAAAGCGCTGGAAATGCTTCAGCATACAGACAGGAAGGACAATTGGGTAAAAACCATCCTTTCCCAAAAGATTATACTGGAAACTAAATTGGCAAAATTATTGAACGTGGTGGCGATTTATCCCAGCGATGCTAACTTTATTCTGGTCAAGACCCTTTCTGCCAAAAAAATATATGATGCCCTCGTTGACAGGCAGATCATCGTCCGCGATCGATCAAGGGTATCCCTCTGCGGAGAATGCCTGCGTATCACGGTAGGCTCTGAAAATGAGAATCAGACGCTCTTAAAAGCGTTGGAAGAAATTGGGAAAATATGACAATTCGACGATTCGGCAATGTGACAATTCGACGATTCGGCAATGTGACAATTCGACAATGAAAGATAAGAATTGAATCATTTGAATAAAAATATTATAACAACCTTTCTATTTTCA
>Ga0118677_10012410_pt1 | contig 12506 bp, 9 predicted proteins | sample AliMusrvi5mmetaG_FD_86154 | JGI IMG/M metagenome (GOLD analysis project Ga0118677, IMG submission 86154)
ATGTATTATAGTCCGGGAGATAGATGTCAACGCAATTATAAAATATTTTTAAAAATAATACAATAAATTTCTGTTCTATTTATCCTTTATTTTCTCCCAATAGTCTTTTTACAACTGCTTATTCTTGTTATTCCAAGATTTGAAGGATAAGTTTGAGAACTGTAGTTCTCAAACTTGACAAAAATAGAAACCTTAAGAAGTACACTTCTTGATAAGGTTATGCGCGCTTTAACAAATCAACGCTTTTTTTGCCGAGCCGATTCTGGACCGGATTTGAAGGGGAAATTCTTGAGCCGATGTCTTGATAAAAAGTTATTATTATGATAAAATAAAAAAATAATACGGAAAGGGGTAATGAAATGAAGAAAAATATCCTTGTTTCTTTTGCATGGTATATTCTTGTTGGCATTCTTACAGTTCCGTTTTTTATTGTATACCTTGGGTTTCTGAAATCTAATGTTGACAGCAATGATTTTCCTGATGTAATATTTGGTTTTGTTTGCATTTTATTTGCGGCAGCCTTTTATTTTCTTGCAGGAAAGTATATTTTAGAGCCTCTTGAAGACAAACTAAAAAACTTTTTCTCTGTTTGGATATTGGGGATTGTCTTGCTATTACTTACCATACCACTCATAATTAGTGGATTTGTTGACTCGTGGAGTAATTTTGGGATGTATTATGTTTGTACGAATCCAACTTTATACGCTTTTTTTGGAGCTGTTCAATATCTAAATCATGAGGTTGGTGATATACCTTTAATCAATGTGTGCGCCAGTTTCATCCCGGCGCTTATTCCGTCAATTTTTTTATGGCTTGGTATGAAAAGCAACATGAAGAAAATCGCTAAACAAACAATATCATCAAATATTCAGCAGGCGGAATAAATTGCACGCTATTCGGGCTGTCTTTCTGTGTTTTGCGGAATGACGGCCCTATTTTTCTTGATTATTCAAATCTATTTATCTTTTATCTTCTCCCAGTATTCCTTCGCTGCTTGCTCGTTTTTATTATCCCCGTACTCGTAATACTTTGCGTTTTTCAGCGAATCGGGGAGATACTGCTGCTTTACCCAGTGGCCGTCGTATCCGTGGGGATACACATAAAACTGGCCTTTGTTTGTGTTGTCCTCACCGTCAAAGTGCTTGTTTTGAAGCTGGCGGGGAACGGGGCCTGTTTTGCCGCTTTTCACATCCTCCATCGCCGCGTCAACGGCAAGATAGGCCGAGTTTGATTTCGGGGAATTGCAGACCATGATAACCGCGTCCGCGAGCGGAATTCTCGCCTCCGGTAAACCGACCATCAGCGCGGCGTCAACCGCCGCTTTGACAATGGGAATAATTTGGGGGTACGCAAGCCCGACATCCTCGCAGGCGCAAACCATCAGGCGCCGGCAGGCGGAGGGCAAATCGCCCGCTTCAAGCAGGCGTGCGAGGTAGTAAACGGCGGCGTTGGCGTCGGAGCCGCGCATGGACTTCTGAAAAGCGGAGATAATGTCGTAATGCTCGTCGCCCGACTTGTCATAACGCATGTTGCTGCGCTGGGTTAACTCCCTTGTGGCGTCCATTGTTATTTTGCGTTTGCCGTCTTCCTCCGGAGCGGAAAGCACGCAGAGTTCCACGGCGTTAATCGCTTTGCGGACATCGCCGCCGCACGCCTGTGAGATATAGGAGACAACGCCGTCCTCGATGCTGTAATCCTCTTTGCGCTCGTCATGCAGAAAAGCGAAAGCCCGCTCCACCGCAGGCACAATATCCTCCGGGGTGACGGACTTGAATTCAAACACAGTGGTACGGCTTAGCAGCGCGCTGTAAATATAAAAATATGGATTTTCCGTGGTGGAGGCAATGAGGGTTATCTTGCCGTTTTCGATGTACTCCAAAAGGGTTTGCTGCTGCTTTTTGTTGAAATACTGTATTTCGTCAAGGTACAGCAGGACACCGTTGGGTGCCATCAACGTGTCCAATTGGGCGACAATCGCCTTGATATCGGCTGTGGCTGCCGTGGTGCCGTTTAATTTGATTAGCCGGCGGTTGGTGGTTTCGGCTACGATACCAGCGAGGGTTGTTTTGCCGATGCCGGAAGGGCCGTAAAAAACCATATTCGGCAGTTCACCGGAAAGGATGATGTTGCGCAGAGGCTTGCCCTCGCCCAAAAGGTGGCGCTGGCCTACAATATCTTCAATTGTTTTTGGACGCATTCTTTCAGCGAGCGGCGCGGACATATAATCACCTGATTCTAACTCCTATTGCTTCTTAAACTCGTTTAAAATTCCAACTGCTTTTCAACATACGCAGCCAGCTCCGCTATCGGCAGCCTTACCTGCTCCATGGTGTCGCGGTCGCGCACGGTGACGCAGTTATCCTCCAGCGAGTCAAAGTCAAAGGTGACGCAAAGCGGGGTTCCGATTTCATCCTGGCGGCGGTAGCGCTTGCCGATGGAGCCTGCGTCGTCATATTCGGCCATATATTTTTTGGCAAGCATGGCAAATACCTTTAACGCATCGTCGCCGAGTTTTTTGGAAAGCGGGAGAACGGCAACTTTAATCGGAGCCAAAGCTGGATGAAGGTGCATGACCACGCGGGTGTCGCCCTTTTCCTCGTCGACAATTTCCTCATCATAGGCGTCGCAGAGGAAAGCCAGCGCGACTCTGTCCGCGCCCAAAGAAGGTTCTATGACAAACGGCAGATATTTCTCGCCGGTTTCCTGGTCAAAATACTCAAGGTTCTTGCCGGATGTGTTCTGGTGCTGCGTCAGGTCAAAATCCGTGCGGCTCGCGACGCCCCAAAGCTCGCCCCAGCCGAAGGGGAACAAAAACTCGAAGTCGGTCGTGGCGTTCGAATAATGCGAAAGCTCTTTCGCCTCATGGTCGCGCAGGCGGAGGTTTTCGCCCCGCAGCCCCAATGAAAGCAGCCATTCTTTGCAGAAGTTTTTCCAGTAGGCAAACCATTCAAGTTCTGTACCGGGTTTGCAGAAAAACTCAAGTTCCATCTGCTCAAACTCACGGGTGCGGAAGGTGAAGTTGCCCGGCGTTATCTCATTGCGGAAACTCTTGCCTATCTGGCATACGCCGAAAGGCACCTTGCGGCGTGTGGAACGCTGGATGTTCGGGAAGTTGACAAAAATACCCTGCGCGGTTTCGGGGCGGAGGAATAGCTCGTTTTTGGTGTCCTCCGTTACGCCCTGGAAGGTTTTGAACATCAGGTTGAATTTGCGGATATCGGTGAAATTGCATGCGCCGCAGTCCGGGCAGACAATTTTATTGTCGTTTATGTATTTCGACATTTCGTCAAAGCTCCAGCCGGCCGGATTCACGCCCGTGTCCTCAATGAGCTTGTCGGCCCTATGGCGTGTTTGGCATGCTTTGCAGTCCATGAGCGGGTCCGAAAATCCGCCGACGTGGCCGGAGGCGACCCATGTCATGGGGTTCATCAAAATGGCGGAGTCCAGCCCGACGTTATAGGGGCTTTCCTGTACAAATTTCTGCCACCAGGCGCGTTTGACATTGTTCTTGAACTCAACACCGAGCGGACCGTAATCCCAGGTATTGGAAAGACCTCCGTATATCTCGCTGCCCGCGTATACGAAGCCCCTGTTTTTGCATAAAGCGACGACCTTGTCCATTGTTTTTTCGGTATTGTTCAGCATAGTCGAAAAACTCCCCTTACTAATCATTGCCCATAATCATAGAAGAAAAACCCCTAAAAGTCAAGAAATATTGAAGTTTTGCCAGTATGGAGCGGTAAATAAAAAGACCGGTGCTCTCTTTCGGGAGCGCCGGTTTTTTCTCAGTTAATTTGGCTGTTATTTAAAAAACGATATAAACATGGTACCAGTCAGCCCCAGCAGGATGATAATGGTCGCCCAGGAGACGATGTTGGAGAAAGCCTTGTTGACATATTTACCCATAACTTCCTTTTTATTGATAATAATAACCATGCAAAACAGCACAACCGGCAGCAGAACACCGTTAATCACCTGGGACCACAGGGAAATCTTTATGAGCGGCGCGTTCGGTATCATGATAATGCCCGCGGATATGGCGATAATCGCGGTATAAAGCCAGTAAAACTGCGGGGCTTCACTCCACTTTTTATCGATGCCGGCCTCAAAGCCGAAGGCTTCGCAAACAAAGAAGGCGGTCGCGACGGGCAGGATGACCGAAGCGAAAATCGAGGCGATAAAAAGCCCGAAGGCGAACACCTGGGAAGCGAAAGCACCCGCCAAAGGCGACAGGGCCGCGGCCGCGTCGCTGGCGGTGTTAATCGTTGTTCCGGTTTTGTTCAGCGTTGCGGCGCAGGCAATAATGATGAAAAACGCGACGACAACGGTTGCGACGCACCCGATAAAAACATCCAAAACGGAAAACTTCAAATCTTTGATTTTAAGTTTTTTTTCAATAACCGCCGACTGTATATAGAACTGCATCCATGGGGCGATGGTGGTGCCGATAAGCGCGATGACGGTGGAGACATACATAAAATTCGCTTGCAGTTCGGGCTTGGCCACCGATTGGCCGATAGCGCCCCAGTCCGGCTTGCCCATGAGCGCGGCGACAATATACACAAGCAGGCACAGGCTGAAAAACAGGAATATCCGCTCGGCAATACGGTAGGAGCCCATGACAACCAAAAGCCAAACCGCGACGGCGACAATCGGAACCGAAATGTATTTGCTGACATGAAAAATATCCATACTGCCGGCGACGCCGCTGAATTCCGTCATGGTGTTTAAAATATCGGTTATCAGCAGGAAAACAAAGATGAAAAACGTCACCTTGACGCCCATGTTCTCGCGGATAAGGTCGGCAAGGCCCTTGCCGGTGACAATACCCATTCTGGTGTTCATTTCCTGCGTCACAAATAAAATGATAAACGCGGGGATTAAGGTCCATATCAGCTTATATCCGTACACTGCGCCGGCGATGGAGTAGGTGGTAATGCCGCCGACATCGTTATCCACGCTGCCCGTGATAATGCCGGGACCTAAAATAGCCATGAATATTAATATATTCCGCCATAATTTATTTCTTTTAACAGCTTTGACTGCTCTTGCCGGCATAAGCGTTCACCTCCGTTTATCTTCTTCTTCTGGTTGCCCTCAAGAGGTTGTAAACAATATCGTCGATAACAACCATCCCGAGCATCGTGTTGTCTTTATCAACAACGGGCACAGCCAGCAGGTTGTACCTGGAAATAATTTCGGCGATAGAGTCGACATTATCCGTATCGGTCACAAAAATGGACTTTTCGCTCATAATTTCGCTCAGTTTGGTTTCCGGCTGCGAAACGATAATGTCCCTTAAGGATACGGTCGCGATGAATTTCTCGTTTTCATCAACAATATATAAATAATAAATAGTGTCGGATTCCGGCTTTAATTTCCGGAGTTCCAGGATTGTTTCCATCACGGTCATGTTTTTATTAAACGCGATGTAATCGGTTGTCATAAGGCTTCCGACCTCATCGTTATCGTATTCCAGCAGTTCGCGGACTTCTTCGGACGCCTCGCTTTCCATTTCGGAAAGCAATTCCTCAGCCCGTTCGTCCTCCATCTCATCGAGAATGTTGGCAACCTCGTCGGCGGGCATTTTTTCAAGCACGTCGGCGGCTTTTGCGATGGTCATGCTGTCGAGCACATGAATCTGCGCGTCTGTTTCCATTTCTTCAAGCACGTCGGCTGCTTTCTCCTCATCGAGTGAGGCGAAAACCTCGGCCTGCATATTTGCGTCCATTTCCTCAATTATATCCGCAAGGTCGGACGCGTGCAGCGTTGAAAGCTTGGAGAAAGGTGACGAAAGCTTGATGCCGGCGTTGCCGAAGTCAATGGTCTCCACCTCATCCCAGAGGATTAAATTGGTCGGGATACTTGCTTTAAACAGCTTTAAAAGCTTGTTGACCGGCCTTGCGATGCCGAGCCTTCTGAGCAAGCCTTCCAGCCCGACGTCAACGGCCACAACAAAGGCGCCCGTGGCCAAAACGGCGATACGCAAATCATTGACTCTGACCAGCTTGCGCCCGTCAATATCAACGATCTGTTTATCCAAAACATGTGTTTTCAGGAATAAAGTGTTTTCTTTCACTTCCTCAAACGTGTTTTCCGTGCCGCTGCAGGTGAAGACATATTTGTTGTTTGCTTTCGTAACGGTAAAGCTTGAGAAAGCAACAATCAGCGATTTGCCGCCGACTTTTACTTTGACAGCCACTACCTGCGGTTTTGGGGTCTGCACGTCCACGAGAATATCCTGAATTTTTCCGATTACTTCATTTGTTTTAGAGAATACCTTGTTGTTCAGCACTCTGCTGAGATAAAAGGTTGTAACTTCCAACATCTGAAACGCCTCCTGTTTATTGAAAATTTTACAGACTACGCGTTTGCGCCGGTTTGATGGCACGAAAAAAACGCCTGCGAAAAACATCCTTAAAAGGATGCCTGATTCGAGGCGTTTATATGACGCAACAATTTATGCGAAGCGAAGCATTTACCGCTTGCGCGCATAGCTGCTGACATGACAGGGAGCCTGTTTTTCTCCATGTTTTACCTCTTTCCCCACAGCGGGGCAAAGGCACACAGAGGATTCAGCCGAAGACGAAAGACTGCTTTTTACAGCCCTTTACCTTTCGCCGAACTTCCTGCATCTGCTGAGCAACCCTTGGCGCTGTGGTATGTTTTCTATTGTACTTCGGGGTTCGGGTTTGCCGGAGCTGTCCAAACAGTGTCACCAACTTTCAAAAGTGAAAATATGCAGCCTGATTCAATATCAAAGCTAACATCTGAAGTTTACTACCTTTGCCATAAGAAGTCAAGATAAATTATCAAAAAATGGCAAGAAATAGGAATGCTTGCGATAATCGGGCAAAAACAGGGTTATTTAGGCATAATTGCACCAAAATAAACCAAAACGAAAAGATAAATATAATAAATTATTAAAAATTCAAAATTATCCAAAAAGTTATCGTTTTTTTGATAATAACCCGCGGTGTTCCCGCTAAGGTTGCCGGATGCGAAATCCGGCTGCGGAGAACCGCAGAACGTACTGCAAAGGAGGGATGCTGACAAGATGGGAAAAGAAAACGCGTTAACCGGCAAGGAGCGGTTATTTTGTTTTTACTTCAACGAGTGCAGGGACGGCAGAAGCGCGGCGGCGAGGGCGGGATACTCCGTTTTCCCCGAGCGGGCGGCGGTAAAGCTGCTTTTGAGGGAGGACATCAGGCGGGAACTTGAAAAAGCCGCCGAGGAGAAAACGGCAAATCTGGACGAGGTCTGCGCGGGTTACCGCAGGCTGGCCTTCGGTTCGGCTGCGGACGCGCTGAGGCTGCTGTTCGCGGAGGAAACGCCGGGGATGGAAACGCTCGAGAAGATGGATGTGTTGAATATCTCCGACATTAAAAGACCGAAGGGCGGCGGGCTGGAGATTAAGTTTTTCGACCGGCTGAAGGCGCTGGAGCATTTAAAGGAAATGAGCGACGCGGGAGCGGCGCAGAAAAACGCTGTGCCTTTTTACGAAGCATTGGAGAGAGGGGCGAAGGCCCTGACATTGGTTAACGGAGAAGGCGGATGAGCGTTTGCTTCAAGACCTTTTCGGCAAAGCAGATGGCTGTTCTGACCTGGTGGTGCGGCGAAAGCCCGTTTACCCGGTATGACGCTGTCATCTGCGACGGCGCGGTGCGCTCCGGCAAGACGGTTTGCATGACCATATCCTTTGTGGCTTGGGCGTTTTATGCTTTTGAAGATACCTCTTTCGCCGTCTGCGGCAAAACCATCGCTTCCCTGCGCAGGAATGTCGTCACGCCGCTGCTGCCGGTGCTGCGGGAAATCGGTTTTATATGCAGTGAAAAACGGTCGCAAAACCTGATTGAAATCAGCCGCGACGGGCGGGAAAACCGTTTTTACCTCTTCGGCGGCAAGGATGAAGGTTCTGCTTCGCTGATTCAGGGTATGACGCTCGGCGGCGTGCTGCTGGACGAGGTCGCGCTCATGCCGCGCTCCTTTGTGGAGCAGGCGCTTGCCCGTTGCTCGCTTGACGGCTCCAAGCTCTGGTTCAACTGCAACCCGGAAAACCCGATGCACTGGTTCCATGAGGAATGGATAAAGAAGGCGGAGCAAAAGAACTGCCTCTATCTGCATTTCACCATGGACGACAACCCGTCGCTTACCAAAAAGATTATCGCGCGCTACAAGAGCCTTTACAGCGGCGCGTTTTACGAGCGCTTTGTGGAAGGCAAATGGGTTGCGGCGCACGGCAATGTATACCCGATGTTTTGTGCAGCAGCCCATGTGAAAGAGCCGCCCGGGGGATGCGCTTCCCGGTATTTTATTTCCTGCGATTACGGTACGGTGAACCCGTCCTCCTTCGGGCTGTGGGGACTTTACGGGGAGCAGTGGTTCAGGCTTGCCGAATATTACCATGACAGCCGGCTGACCGGCGAGCAGCGCACGGACGAGGAGCATTACGCCGCGTTGGAGGAACTCGCAGGGAATCTGCCCATTGAGGCGGTTGTTGTTGACCCTTCCGCCGCGAGCTTTATTGAATGCATCCGCCGTCACGGCCGGTTCAAGGCGATACCCGCGAAAAACGAAGTGCTCGACGGAATACGCAGAGTATCCGACGCGCTGAAGGAGCGCAAAATTATCATTTGCCCGAACTGCGCGGATACGATACGGGAATTCGGGCTTTACCGCTGGGACAGCAGCGCCGTGAAGGACGCGCCGCGCAAAGAGCATGACCACGCGATGGACGATATACGGTATTTTGTTTCGACGGTGGTGAGCATCCCGGAAAATGAGTTTTTTGCGGTTGCGGTGAGACGCGAAAGCAGTGGCTAGTGGCCAGTGATTAGTGGTTAGCAGAAGAAATGACATGTAAAGCCGAAGTACTTTACAGGCAGAGTCTTCAGTAAAATCAAGGGTTTGATACACCCTATGCTGTAGGGGACGGGTTTTCCGTCCCGAAAAAGACAATCCCTCCACCGCCGCGGGCGGTCCCCCTCCCTTTAACAAGGTAGGTATTTGGGAGGAATTTTTAAGAGAGGAGGTCATATCTTGGCATTATTTGGCAAAAAGACCGCGGCGAAAACCGCCGTGGCCGTCACACAGACAGGCGCGCAGAGCAATCCGTTCGGCATATTGGACGGCTACGTTCCGCTTTCAACCCCGCAGAGCAGACTTTACTACGCGCTGCGCGAGGCGGTGCCGGTGATCGACGCCGCCATCTTTAAAATTGTCAGGCTCGCGAGCGGCTTTGAAGTAAAATGCCGCAACGCGAAAGCGCAGGCGGCGCTGGACACTTTTTTGCAAAGCGTGCCTGTCGGCGGCAATCAGCGGGGAATCGACGCGTTTATCGCGGCCTATTTTGAGCAGCTGCTGACCTGCGGCACGGCGGTGGGCGAAATCGTCACGAACGGCAGCGGGCGGATAACCGCGCTTTACAACGCGCCGCTGAAGGATATTGAACTGCGGCGGGCGGAAAACGGGCTTGATATCGAGATTTGCGTGCGCAGCGGCATGGAGGCTGTGCCGGTGAAATACCCTGATTTGGTGATGCTTTCGGTGCTGAACCCCGAGCCGGGGCAATTGGAAGGCAACTCCTTGCTCAAAGGCCTGCCGTTTGTCAGTTCCGTTTTGATGAAGATTTACGGCACCATCGGCACCAACTGGGAGCGGGTCGGCAACGTGCGCTTTGCCGTAACCTATAAGCCGCAGAACGACGCGATTGACAGGGCATATGCCAAGGACAGGGCATTGCAGGTCGCGAAGGAATGGGGCGAAACGATGCGGACGGGCGGCGCTGTCCGGGATTTTGTCGCAGTGGGCGATGTGCAGATTAAGGTCATCGGCGCGGACAACCAGATTTTGGACAGCGAAGTGCCGGTGCGCCAAATGCTCGAGCAGATTGTCGCTAAAACAGGCCTGCCGCCGTTTATGCTCGGGCTTACGTGGAGTTCGACGGAGCGGATGTCTTCCCAGCAGGCGGATGCCTTGACCAGCGAACTGGAAGCGTACCGCCGCATTCTGGCGCCGGTCATCCTGCGGATTTGCGATACCTTTTTGCGCCTCAACGGATTTCCGGCCGGCACAGAGGTGCTGTGGAATGATATCACCATGCAGGATCAGATTGACCTGAGCAGGGTGAGGCTCTATGACGCGCAGGCGAAGAAGTTAGAAGAAAGAAGTGATAAGAATTAATAAGGACTTTTTGACGGAAATCACACCCGCGGCGCCGGACGACGAGGACTTAGCGCTGATTAACTGCTTCACGCGAAAGGCGCTAAATGCCGATGAGGTTTACACCTTTGGGCTGCTGCTTTGCGACAACGAGGTGGACAGGGATTTCGAGCGGTTCGACACAGCGGCGCTGAAAACACTGGCGGAGCTGTTCGTCGGCAAAACGGGCATCTTTAACCACAGCATGAACGCAAGGGACCAAACTTCCCGGCTCTATTCAGCGGAAGTGGTGACGGACAGCGAGCGGCTGATAAGCACCGGCGAGCCGTACGCCTGCATCAAGGCAAAGGCGTATATGCCGAAAACGGCGAAGAACGCCGACCTGATTGCGGAGATTGACGCGGGCATCAAAAAAGAGGCGAGCGTCGGCTGCTCCGTTAAACGCATGACCTGCTCTGTCTGCGGGGCGGACCGGAAGGCGGAAAACTGCGGGCATATCAAGGGCAAAAGCTGTGGCGGGCAAATCTGCCACATCGTTTTGAGCGAACCTGCCGACGCCTACGAATGGTCGTTTGTGGCGGTGCCGGCGCAAAGGGAAGCCGGAATAGTGAAAGCATACAAAATAAAAGAGGAGATGAAGACAATGGAAAGTACGCTAAAAGCATTGAGAGAGCCGGGAGAGGAAATCATCCTGAGCAGGCAGGAAAAAGAAAACCTGCTTGCCCACATCGAAGGCTTGGAAAAGCAGGCGGCTCACGGTAAGGCGTACCGGGAGGAACTGACGCTGGAGGTTATCCGCATGGGGCTCATCACCCTGCCGCAAATCGGCGGAGAGAGCCTGACGGGCATCTGCGAAAGGCTGACGGTCGGCGAACTGCGGGAACTCAAAAAGGCATTTGCCGAAAGCACGGATAAAATCGTGCCGATGAAACCGCAGCTCAAAGCCGAGCCGCGCACCGAGCCGGCCAGCGGCATGGCGGGCGGCAAGCTGGTCAAGGTGGACCGCGTGGTGCTGCAGAACATTTCGGACGCGCAGACCGCGGTGGCCGCGCTGCAGGCCGGCGAACTCGACTTCTACGAAACCCCGCCGACCGACCTGCTCGGGCAACTTGAGAGCGACCCGAACATCACCGTGGAAACCCTGTTCGAGCTTGGGTTGGTCGGCATGATGCGGCTGAACCACCTGTATCCGCCGTTCGACAACGTGAAGGTCCGCCAGGCGCTGCTGCACATCATCAAGCAGGAGGACATGCTGCGGCCGACCTTCGGCGACCCCAAGTGGTTCAAGGGCTGCGGCAGCTTCTTCACCTGCGGCTCGGCGATGGAAAACGACGCCAACACGGCCTGGTTCAAGAGCGGGCCGGATTTGGCCGCGGCGCGGGCGCTGATGAAGGAGGGCGGCTACGACGGCCGGCCGGTGGTGATGCTGCAGGCCACCAACATCGCCTACATGATGAATGCCGCCACGGTGTTCGCCCAGCAGCTGCGCGCGGCCGGCGTCAACGTGCAGATCGAGTCGATGGACTGGGCGAACGTGGTGCAGCGGCGCGCCAACAAGGCTGCGCCCGACAAGGGCGGCTGGAACATCTTCTTCACCTCGGGCAGCGGGCAGAGCTACAGCAACCCGGCGATCGACGTCGTCATGGCGATGTCGGGCGACAAGGCGTGGTACGGCTGGCCGACCAACCCGACGCACGAGCAGCTCAGGGCGAAGTGGATCGAGGCCGCGACGATCGAGGAGCGCAAGACGCTGGCCCGGCAGATCCAGGAGAATGCCTGGAACTTCGTGCCGCATATGTACTACGGCCAGTGGCAGCAGCCGACCGCGCACCGCAAGAACGTCGCGGGCTGGTTGCACATGCCGGACCTGATCGTGTTCTGGAACGTGACCAAGACCTGACCCAGGCGTCCCCGATCACGGAGTTGCATCGCCATGCGCTGGGAAGATCTTGGCTGGGGCGATTTCGTTGGGCTGGACCGGGCGATCCCGGTGCTGCTCAACCTGGCGTCGATCGAGCAGCATGGGCCGCATTTGCCGGTGTGCACCGACTCCGTGATCGGGGCGTTCCTGCTCGATGAACTCGACAGGCAACTCGGCAGCCGCGTGCTGGTGCTGCCGCAGGTGAAGGTGTGCTGCTCCGCGCACCACATGGATTTTCCCGGCAGCCTCACGGTTCGCCATGAGACGTTGGCGGCTTACGTTACCGACATCCTGGCAAGCGTCGCCGCGCATGGCTTCAGCAACCTCGTGCTGTTCAACAGCCATGGCGGCAACCAGGCGATCGGGCAGGTGATCGTCGAAAGCTTCGGCGCGGCGCACCCGGAGTGCCGCGTCGTCTATCTGT
>Ga0118677_10012411_pt1 | contig 12505 bp, 12 predicted proteins | sample AliMusrvi5mmetaG_FD_86154 | JGI IMG/M metagenome (GOLD analysis project Ga0118677, IMG submission 86154)
ACCTATAACAGGCTTATCAAAGAAGGTTTCTCAGATATTGATGCTAAAAAACTAATTGGGCAGTGTGTTATAGTTGAAATATTTGATGTGATGAAATCTAACAAACCTTTTGATATAAAAAGGTACGTTAAAAATCTTGAACAACTACCAAAAGAACCATTTGATTAGATAACGATTAATGATAGAATAAAAGATTAGAAAAAAAATTGGTCACAGCTACGCGGCTTTGTGATTTCGGAGGATTGTGACGTGCTACAAAGAGTTCGCAACTATGCTGCTAAAAACAAAAACAAACAAACAACATAATTTAATGAAATCATTCACAGCTAAAATAGAAATAATTGGTGTAAATCCTTTTGTTTTTGTGCCTCAGAAAATCTTGGAAAATCTAATTAAAAAAATCCGCAAAAATAAAATTGCAATCCCTGTAAAAGGAACTTTAAACGGCAATGATTTTACACAAACCTTAGTTAATTATAGTGGGGAATGGCGACTTTATGTGAATACACCTATGCGAAAACAAGCCGGAATTGATGTGGGAGATATCGCTAATTTTACGATAGAGTATGATAGGAAACCTTTCATATACTTTATGAGTGATAAATTAGAATGTGCTCTTGATGAAAACAAAAAAGCTAAAGATGTGTTTTTCAAATTAAATGCTTCAAGTCAGAAAAAGATAATTCGTTATTTAAGCATCTTGAAAACTGAAGAAGCTATTGACAGAAATATCATAAAAGTTATACAAGAACTCTTAGAAAAAAAACATTAATTAGTCATAATACAAATGAATAACAAAATGAAATTAGTAAATTACTTTAAAACAACAATTATTATACTGTCGATGCTAGCTTTAAACTATGCTAAGGCACAGGAAAATAAACCAAAGATAGCCGAAGGAATTATCGAATACCATGATCTGTTCAACACTTCGATGAAGGACTCAGTGGCTTGTTATCGTATCCCGACAGTTGTGACGGCTCCAAACGGTGATCTGGTTGCGATTATAGATGAGAGAGTGCACGATTGTGGCGATCTTAATACCAATATGAATTCAAATATTGCTATCAGAATCAGTAATGATAACGGCAAAAACTGGTCGGCAATCAAAACTATTGTTGACTATCCTTACGGGATTTCCGCCTCTGATCCTTCGATGATTGTAGATAATATCACCAAAGAAATCTTTTTGTTCTATAATTATATGGATCATATCAAAGAGCACAATATATATTATCATTATGTTATTAAAAGTAAGGACAATGGCAAAACATGGAGCGCCCCATTAGACATTACACCTCAAATTACAAAGCCTGAATGGCATAACGACTGGATGTTTATGACCTCAGGTGGTGGTATCCAGACCAAATCGGGCAAACTATTGCACACAATGGCTAATATGAAACGTGGAATTTTTGTTTTCGGCAGCAATGATCATGGTAACACATGGTTTGTTATTGATAATCCAATTAATCCGGTAGATGAATCTAAAATTGTTGAACTTAGCGACGGTTCATGGATGATTAATTCCAGAGTCAACAAGTCGGGTATCAGGTATATTTACACTTCCGTGGACGAAGGCAAAGTATGGCAAACCAAAACCGATTCTAACCTTATCGACCCCGGTTGTAATGCGGGCTTTATCCGCTATACTTCAGTAAATAACGGTGATGATAAAAACAGACTGCTGTTTGCTAATGTCAAAACAAAAGTTGGACGCAAGAATTTATGTGTGCGCATAAGCTACGACGAAGGTAAAACATGGACCGAAGGCAAACAAATATATGCCGGAAGTGCTGCTTACTCATCACTTACCATTCTTAAGAACGGTAATATAGGTTTGTTTTTCGAGAAAGAAGATTATAAGGAAAACGTATTTGTAAGTTTTTCGTTAGAGTGGCTTACCGATGGAAAAGACAAGAGTAAAAAGAAGAATGTTCAAATAAAGAGGTGATGTATGTGGCTTAAATACATCGGCTTTACACCTGATTAATTTATAGCTTAATATATAATGTTAAGATAAAATCTTTATTGTATACAACCAAAACCTTTTTCTTGTTGTCTTTATTGAAAAATAATAGTTACAAACAATTTATAAAGATCTTCATGACAAAAAAAGTACTTATCCTCACACTATTTGTATTTTTTATTACAATCAAGTTGAGAGCTAATGCTGATTCAACTAAGGTTTTATTTATTGGTAACAGTCTGACATACTTTAATGATATGCCTTATATGTTTGGTGCTATCGCCGATAGCAAAGGATATCCTGTTTCGGTAAGCATGTATGCTCCGGGAGGTTCTGGGATTGTAAATCATTATGTTGATCCTAATGTTTATGCATTAATTAGTAACAATATATGGGATATAATTGTAATACAACCCGGCACAGGCGAGTCAGCTGGAGCAAGTTATCCTGTGGATACTACAATTGTTAGGGCTCAAATGATTTTAGATTCCGTTTATTACTACAATCCTTGCACTAAAGTATATTTGTATGAGATACCTTATGGTGTTCCTAGCGACACATCTTACAATGTTTACTTTGGGGTTCAAAAAATGATACGAGACTCTGTTTCAAAGATGGCTGATGCTTTGCATCTGCAAATGATACCTGCCGGCGAATGTGCCCGCGCTTATTATTCTATGCATCAAAATCTGCTTCTACATGGCTCATACAATGATGTTCACCCCAATGTTTATGGATCTTATCTTACAGCACTTTCTTGTTATTCGGGCATCTATCAGGATTCAGCTTCAAGCTGTTCTTATTATTCTACTATCGAACAAGATACCGCTTTAAAATTCTTTTCGATAGTTGATACTGTTGTTCTCAATCATTTTACTAGCTGGCGTATCAATACCTATAATTTACATGCCGATTTCACTGCTAATGTTAATTTCAACCCTGTTATTTTCAACAATCTTTCAGATAATTATGACAGCCTAGCCTGGGATTTTGGTGATGGAAATACCTCTAATGCTAATAATCCAAATCATGTTTATGGAGCTGATGGCATTTATACTATCCGGCTTATTGCGTATAAAAATACTTGTACAGATAGTGTTCGACAACAAATAATTGTTATCTTTGGTGGGATAAATGATTTGCATCAGCCAAATAAAGAAATCATCCTTTATCCAGATCCTGTAAAAGAAAGTTTAAGTATTAAAGGTCTTGATATTAATGATAAGATATCTATTGTTGATGTTTATGGTCAAACTGTTTTTAATAATAGTATTAATACTGGAGGTAATCTCAGTATCAATACAAATAACTTAAAAAGCGGCGTATACATTGTAAGAGTTATTGATGCTGGAGGGGAGACATTAACGTCTAAGTTTATTAAAAATTAAGATGTTTTAAGTATCGTTTGAATACAAAAATTATTCTATAATAATTCAATTACACTTTCGGATAAAAGACGTATCTTTGAAAAGAATTTAACACAACATTTATATGGTATATAGTGCATCTAAAAACAGATATGATTCAATGAAATACAACCGTTGCGGCAAAAGCGGGCTTAAACTTCCGGCAGTGTCGCTTGGTTTATGGCACAACTTTGGCGGAGTTGATGTATTTGAGAACGGAAGAGCGATAGTCGGCAAGGCTTTCGACTTAGGTGTTACTCATTTTGATCTGGCTAATAATTACGGCCCTCCTCCGGGTTCAGCAGAAGAGAACTTTGGCAGGATTCTTAAGCATGACTTCTCTGCTTATCGCGATGAAATGATTATTTCAACCAAAGCCGGTTACGACATGTGGCAAGGACCTTATGGCAACTTCGGTTCTAAGAAGTATCTTGTATCCAGCCTCGACCAAAGCCTAAAAAGAATGGGATTGGACTATGTTGATATCTTTTATCATCATCGTTGGGATAACGAAACTCCTCTGGAAGAAACAATGGGAGCACTCCAGCAAATACACCAGCAAGGAAAGGCGTTGTATATTGGTGTTTCTAACTATAATAGTGAGCGTTCGCAACGGGCTGTTGCTATTCTTAAGCAAATGGGTGTCCCACTATTGATCAATCAGCCAAGTTATTCGATGCTCAATCGTTGGGTTGAGGACGATGGTTTACTCGAGGTACTCGAAAGTAATGGAGTTGGCTGCATATGTTTTTCACCTTTAGCGCAAGGTCTCCTCACCGACCGCTATTTAAAAGGTATTCCCGAAGATTCAAGAGCATTCAAGCCTCATGGGTTCCTAAAGCAGGAAAGCATTACTCCTGAATTGCTTGTCAAAATAAAAGCTTTGAATGCTATTGCTCTCAAACGAGGACAAAGTCTTGCCCAAATGTCAATAGCATGGCTGCTTAAAGATACTCGCATAACTTCGGTGTTGATAGGGGCAAGTTCAGTCAAACAGCTCGAGAATAATGTGGAAGCAATAAACAACCTTAAATTCGAGGAACAGGAAATCCAGCAAATAGCAGCATTGATTAATTAAAACACTATTTAATCTACCTTAATATTATAGCCTGACTAATCTTAGCCGGGCTTTTTTTATTCATTATACAAGCAAATATATTTTTCTATTATAATATAATTATGAGAAATAGGCGTAATGGACAAAATTAATGGTAAAATCTTCTATATCCATTATAAATAGTATCTTTGAAGCAAATCAAATACTATGAATAAAAAAAGTGCTTTTATTGTAACAAAGGATTTACACAAAAATATGGAAAAATTAAAGGTGTTCAACGCTACAAATGCCATCATTGTGGTAAACAATTTTTAGGTGGGAATAGGATTAATAATGAGCAGCTATGGGAAGATTATGTTTATGGGAAACAAACATATGAACAGTTATCAAGTAAATATAATTGTTCTTTAAAAACAATTCAAAGACATCTTGATAAAGTTTGTGTTATTAGTACAGAGCATTATATACGATCAATCATCTTGCTTATAGATACAACATTTTTTGGAAGAGGCTTTGGTGTAATGTTGTTTAAAGATTCTTTGACAAAAGAAAACTTGTTGAAATACTATGTAAAATCAGAGACAAATAGTAGATATCGTGAGGGAATAGAAGAATTAAAAACAAAAGGGTTTAAGATAGAAGCTATTGTCTGCGATGGTAGAAAAGGATTAATGCAAAGTTTTACGGATCACCCTGTTCAAATGTGTCAATTTCATCAATCTGCTATAATAAGAAGATATTTAACTAAGAAGCCAAAACTTCAAGCAGCTAAAGAATTAATGATTGTTGTTGATCTAATGAAACAAACAGATAAAGAATCATTCATTGGTGCATTATTACTATGGTTTGAAAAATGGGAAGTTTTTTTGAATGAAAGATCAATCTCTTCAGAAACAAACAAAAGTTTCTATACGCATAAACGGTTAAGGAGTGCTTATCGAAGCATAAAAAGTAATTTGCCATGGTTGTTTACCTGGTATGATTATTATGAGTTGAATATTCCTAATACAACTAATGCTATTGATGGACAGTTTTCTGATCTAAAAACTAAATTACGTAATCATAATGGTCTGTCTATAGCAAGAACGAAAAAGTTTATTGATGAGTTTTTAAAGGCATAAGAATCTCTTAAAATATCAAAAGGAACCATTATAGTTCCCTTTGATTAACATTTTTGTCGATTACAAACATATCCCTATTCAGGTTGATCTCCAGCAGTGCCTGCATCCGTTTTTGTTTGATAATACAAAAGTATAAATATTTTGTAAAAGAATTATTAGGATCAAAAAAAAGACCATTAATTTTGTCCATTAGAGACAATCATACCAGAAAACACCATTAATTTTGTCCATTACACCAAAATATTTGGTTTTAGTATTCGGCAGGAAGTTTTTTAAGTTCTGCATACGTAAACACAGGCCCATCTTTACAGATATAAACCTTACCTACATTACAACGTCCGCATTTACCAAAACCACACTTCATTCGGTTTTCTAATGTTGTGAAGATATCAGTATCTTTAAAGCCTAATTTTTCTAAAATAGGGAAAGTATATTTAATCATAATAGGAGGTCCGCAAACTATAGCAATAGTATTATCAGCACTTGGTGCAGCTTTCTCTAAAACTGTAGGAACAAATCCTATTTCGCCTTTCCATTCAGGAGTTTCTCCACCCGGGTCAACTGTAGTTATAAGTTTTACATCAGGACGTTCTTCCCATTCTTTAAGCTCGTGTTTGTAAACAAGATCATTTACAGTTTTTGCACCATAAACAATAGTGAAATCTTTAAAGTTTTCGCGAAGATCCAAACAATTCCAGATAACGCAACGCATAGGAGGCAAAGCTATACCACCGGCAATAAACAATAGGTTTTTGCCTTTCCATTCATCAATAGGAAAAGTATTTCCATAAGGTCCTCTGAAGCCTATAATTTCACCTTCTTCTTTATTAGCTAAAGCTGAAGTTACTCTACCGGTTTCACGGAAAGTACATTCAATATAACCTTCGCGAGTAGGTGATGAAGCAATACAGAAAGTCGATTCCCCCTCTCCTACTACTGAATATTCGCCAAACTGACCTGCTTTGAATTTAAACTTTGTAGCTTCTTCTTCATTAGTAAACTTCAAACGAAATGTCTTTACAAAAGGAGCTTCTTCAGTAACCTTCTCAATTTTCATTAAGTAAGGTTTGTATATATTAGTATTACTCATGTTTAGGTTCCTCCATAATTTTTATTAAATGTTCACTAAGATTCATATCAACTGGACAAGCTCTTGAACAACGTCCACATCCTACACAACCAAACACTTTAATTCTGTCGGGCATATAAGAAAATTTATGAAGAATACGCTGACGCCATCTCTGACTTTGAGTTTCGCGTGGGTTGTGCCCTGAAGTATGTAAAGTAAAATGTCCGAAACCACAAGAGTCCCAACATTTAATTCTACTACCTTTATTAGCTGCACCTTCATCTTGTAAATCAAAACAAGTACAAGTAGGGCAAACATAAGCACAAGCACCACAACCAATACAACGCATTGATTGAGCTAACCAGTAAGGAGCTTCAAAAGAGCCGTCAAGATTCTTATTCAACTCAGTTAAATCAAACTTTTTAGGTACATCAGTAATATAACTTTCTTTATCATCACTAATCTCACCAAAAAGATCTTTAGCCATATCATATACTTCCTGACCTTTTTCTGTAATGATTTCAACTAGATAATCACCAGCTTTATTTTTAGTAAGTAAAATATCGCTACCATCACCTGAAGCAGGAGAAATATCTACTGATGAACAAAAACAATAATCATCATGTTTACTACAGCTTAAACCTACAACTGTAGTAAGTTTCATTCTGGTTAAGAAATACTCATCGTTGTAATCCCATTTAAAAGTTGCATCTAATGGTCTGAAAGCAGCAGCATCACAAGGGTGCAATCCCCAAAGAACATTCTGAGGGAACTTACTGAAATCAGGTTCTTGAATAGATGTATCAACTTTATCAGATTTGTAATCAAAAAGTTTTTCAACCTTTGGAAATACAGTTCCTTTTAAAGATTGGACAGTTTGAATATATTCATCATTAATATCATTAGAATATTTAGTAACGATATCAAATTCTGTCTTCTCTCCTTTTTTAACAGGAGCATAAATGGTCTTTCCTGAAGCAGTTAATTTATCAAATAACGCAGGAAGAGACTCTTTTTTTAACAGTTTATAATTTTCAGTTGCCATAATTATTATCTGATAAATGTTTCTTTATCGTCAGGTTTGTAAGTTGAAAGAGCATAAGGTTCAGTCAACGATTGACCTGCTGAATAACCAAATTGTTTTTGTATATCCATTGATAATTTCTTAGTCAATAGATTTATAGGAAGATCAAGTGGGCAAGCTCTGCTACATTCGTCACAACCAATGCAACGACCTGCTAAGTGCATAGCTCTGTTTATATGCCATTCAAAGTTCCCTAATTTATGAGAAGGAACTGACACCCACTGCGGTTGATTAAAATCTGTAATGCAAAGTGTACAATAACACATTGGACAAGCTGAACGACAGGCATAACATTTAAAACATCTTGAGAATTCATTTTGCCAGTACTCCCAACGTTCTTCCATAGACATAGCATCAATCTTATCGATCAAAGCCTGTTCTTCAGGAGTAAAACTTAGATCTTGCTGGTTAATATATCTTTCAATGTCAGCGAAATCTTTAAACTCAATGAGATTGTTATCTTTAGAGATACCTATTACATTAATAAAGTTTTCATCTAATTGTTTTTCAGAAGCAAGGGTTATAATACTTTTCATTACAGGAAATGAAGCTACAATTGCAATCTTAGTATTATTGGGTAATTTATGCTGTGTTAAATAAACAGCTAAATTATGAATACAACGTTCATCGTATATTAAAGTATCAGCTTGATCAGGAGAACTTATAAAAGCAGGTCTTGCTTTTCCGGCTGTACCTTCTTCGTATCCAACTACTATCTGAACTTCATTGTTAGACAGTAATTCTTTTGCTTTTTGTCTTAGTTTATCCATTGTTCACCTCCGTTTCTTCGTTAACCATCTTACGATAATTATCATAAGGGCCTAACTTTTTAATTCCATCAACAGTAGTATTTACAATTTCAGCCCATCTGGCACCTTCAGCAGCAGAAACCCATGAAAAAGTTATACGGTTTACATCTACACCTAAGAAATCAAGCATAGTTCTGAAAACCATCCAACGTCTTTTAGCATGGAAATTACCTGAAGTGTAATGACAATCATTTGGATGACATCCAGAAATGATAATACCATCAGCACCTTTAGCAAATGCTTTTAAAATGAGCATAAAATCTATTCTACCAGTACAAGGAAACCTTATTATTTTAACGTTAGGAGCATATTTAATACGACTTGTCCCTGTAAGGTCAGCTCCAGCGTATGTGCACCAGTTACAAACGAATGCAACAACTTTAGGTTCGAATTCATTCATTGTTATAAAGTATTTAATAACGCTTCAACTTCAGCATAAACTTGTTTATGGGTATAACCCAAAATATCAATTGATTTAGAGCGGCATAAAGCAACGCACGTACCACATCCCTGACAAACGCTCGGATTGACAAATGCTATCGTCTTTAATATTTTACCATCTCTTGATTTGATTTCTTCTTTTTCAATTGCTTGATAAGGACAAACACTCTGGCATAAGAAACAACCAACACATGTAGAGAATAATGGAGGAGCTGTACGATTAACAACAGCAACCGAAGGATCTCTGGTTAATTCATCATTTGAGAACAAACCACAAACTTTAACAGCTGCACCTGATGCTTGCGCAACAGATTCAGGTATATCCTTTACGTTCTGACATGCACCTGCTAAGAAAATACCAGCAGTATTTGTTTCAACAGGTTTTAATTTAGGATGAGCTTCTGCAAAGAATTTATGTTGATCATAAGAAACATGGAGTTTCTGTGCTAATTCTTCAGCACCAGGACTTGCAATTCCAGCAGTAGCTAAAACAACCATGTCAGCTTCAATCTCTACAGTTTTTGCATTCATTAAAGTATCTACACCAACCACGATTAATTTTCCATCACGCTCATATATTCTAGAAACTCTTCCACGAATATATTTAGCACCATCTTCTTCAATAGCACGTCTTGTAAATTCATCATAATTCTTTCCGGCAGCTCTTATATCCATATAGAATATATAAGCAGTTCCATCATGAACTTTGTGTTTATACAGAATAGCATGCTTAGCAGTATACATACAACATATCTTAGAGCAATATTCAATACCCTTAGCCGGGTCACGAGAACCTGCACAAGCAAGGAATACTATTTTTTTAGGAATTTGTCCATCAGAAGGTCTTCTTATTTCTCCTAAAGTTGGCCCTGAAGCAGAAGCAATTCTTTCGAATTGTAAACCATCAATTACATCTTTATATTTACCAAAACCATATTCTGGAAAGAAATCTGCTCTCTTAATATCAAAACCGGTAGCAAGTACTAATGCTCCAACTTCTACTTCTATTATTTCATCTTCCTGATCAAATCGAATAGCTTTTGTTGGGCATACTATCTCACATACCTTACATTTTCCTTTTATATAATAGGTACAGTGTTCTTTATCAATAACAGGTTTATTAGGTACTGCCTGTGGAAATGGAACATAGATTGCTCTTCTGTTACTTAATCCTTGATCAAATTCACTAGGAATATTCTTAACAGGACATTTTGTACAACATAAACCACAACCTGTACAAAGTTTTTCATCCAAGCTCTTTGCTTTCTTACGTATCTTAACTTTAAAGTTACCAATAAAGCCATCCAAACTTTCTACTTCAGCATAAGTATACAAAGTAATGTTAGGATGTTGGGCTACTTCTACCATTCTTGGTGTTAAGATACATTGCGAGCAATCTAAAGTTGGAAATGTTTCAGAAAGCTGAGACATGTGACCACCTATAGATGGATCTTTTTCGACCATTATTACCTTATGACCGCAATTAGCAATATCTAAAGCTGATTGAATACCTGCAACACCACCACCAATAACCAAAGCAGTTTTAGTTACAGGAACTTTTATCGGCATCAAAGGTTCGTTACGCTTTACTTTTTCAACTAAAGTACGAACAATGTCAATAGCCTTATCTGTTGTAACATCATTTTTGTCATGAACCCATGAACAATGTTCTCTAACATTAGCCATTTCGCATAGAAATGGATTTAATCCAGCCTCACCACATGCTCTACGGAAAGTAGGTTCATGCATTCGAGGAGAACAAGCTGCAACAACAACACCTGTTAATTTTTTTTTTTCAATATATTCTTTGATCATGGTTTGACCAGGATCTGAACACATATATTTATAATCAACACTTACTACAACACCTGGAATGTCAGAAGTAACTTGAGCTACTTTTCCGCAATCAACAGTTGCACTTATATTTTCACCGCAGTGACAAACAAAAACACCTATTCTAGCCATTATTAACCTCCTCTATTTGGGTTTTAACTTCTGCTTTCTTTTCAATTTCAGCTTTCTTTGGGAAATTAACAGGAACAAAATGACGATTAAATCCTAATTCCTTTTCAGAAATACCAACAGCCAAACCTAATGCTTGTGTAATATAAATTACGGGAGTAGTTACTTTCTTTCCAAGATATTTATTAATCTCAGAACGACGCATATCTAAATTAGAATGACACATAGGGCAAGCAACTATTATTACTTCTGCACCTCTGTGCTCAGCATCATCAACAATTTTACCGGACAATCTGGCAACAGTATTTGTAGCAGAAACAGATAAACCTGCACCACAACATTCAGTTTTAAAAGCCCAGTCAATTGAATCAGCACCAATTTTGCGCATTACTACATCCATAGTCTGAGGATCCTCAGTTCTATCGAAACCTAAAATATTGTTAGGTCTAACTAATAAACAACCATAATAACATGCAGCTTTATAGTTGAATTTATTGACTATTTTTTCTTCAATTTTATCAATAATATATTTATCGATAAACTGAATTACATTTAAAGTATTAATAGTCCCTTTATATTCCATTTCCATTACTTCGTTTATTCTGTGACGAAGATCATGGTTGTGCATTAATTCATGATGAGTTGTACTAAAACGACTGTAACATGCAGCACATGGAACAACGACATCTGTAAAACCTTCTTTTTCTGCAAGAGCTAAATTTCTGGCAGGTAAAGAAAGTGATAGTTCTTTATTAAGATTATGTGCAGCAGTAGCACCACAGCAATTCCAATCAGGGATTTGTACAAGCTCAATATCGAACCTTTTAGCTAAAGCAACAACTGAATCACTGTATTCTCTTGACATTCCTTCTAAGGAACATCCTGGATAAAAGCCTAGTTTCATTTTGTTTCCTCCTTTTTATCAATAGTCTTTTGAAATATCTGTTTGATATTCCTACGATTTTTAATTAATTCCGGTAAGAAATTTAGCTTATTCTTTGCAAGCATAGTTGGCACTATACTCATATCCTGCATTAGTTTCATTGATCTTACTTTAAAATCTAAAGTTAAGCCCAACTCATATAACCTACCGGTTTGCCTAATTGAGTCGAGGAATGCTTTATGAAAACTAATAATGTTTTTGGATGCAAGATTAGCTTTGTTTTGCTTGATTGATTCACCTCGTAAAAAGTCCATCATTGGAGGTATATCAACTTCCATCGGACAACGTGCGATACACATTTCGCATGTTAAGCAAAACCAAATACTTTTTGACCGTAAAACTAATTCTTCATCCTTTGGATCTCCAGTTTGAAGCATCCTCATGATTAAACTTGGTGGGTAATCCATATCTTCAGATACCGGACATCCCGCCGAACATTTCCCGCATTGGTAACATCGAGCAGCTAAAACACCGGTATGCTCTTTAACCTTACCAGCTAAGGAATTGTCAACTATATGATTATGATTATCTGACATAGTATTGAAATTTTCTACAATATTACTGTTTTTTTGCTAACAACATTCAAAAAAAAACATTTATTTTTACTTTTTCACAAACTTTTTTTTACTTGCAAGTAATACAAC
>Ga0118677_10004193_pt1 | contig 12504 bp, 17 predicted proteins | sample AliMusrvi5mmetaG_FD_86154 | JGI IMG/M metagenome (GOLD analysis project Ga0118677, IMG submission 86154)
GACTGACAAGCGCCGGCAAGGCCGGATCCTTGACGATGCGCTGAGCGAGCGATTCCTCCCAGTCGGCGGCGATCAGCAGGTCTACTCCCGGATTCAGTTCCTTGACTTCGCACGAGCAGGATCCGCAGACGAAGGCAGCCGCGTCGTCAATGGCCTCGGCGTTGAGCGCTGCACCGGTCAACCCCGTTAACAAGCGGCCACGGCCGAAGATCGGGAACGCCACTGGCCCGGTGGCGTTGGTCAAGGAGGGGACGGCACCGAGCAGCATGGCGACAAAGACGGACTCAGCCGGGTCCGTTCGCCGAACCGGCAGCATTGAAAACGCGATCTTCAAGTCGCCATTGCCTGCCGTGAGCGGGTCGGCGGGGTCAACCGGAGGGATAGCGATATCTTTTTCCAACTTCTGCAGTTCGCCGTCGAGCAGCCGGGTGGAGGCCGCATCGCCATCGAGCACCACCCACACGATCGAATCGCCCTTTACGAGCCGCCTCGCCAGCTCCCGGCGTGCCGGCGAATCGAGCAGCAACCGGCTCGTGTCCGCTGTAAACGGCCCACGCCAGACCGACGACTCCATGGCTCTGCCGACCGGAAAATCCACCGTCAGCCAAGGAAGGGGGACATTGGTCGGGCTCACGACATCGACGACGGACAGGCTGACGTTGGCCACGGATTTATCCGCCGCCTCTTTCAATGCATCAGCCACGGCTTGTTCGGCTGGCGGCAATGGGCCGTGATGGTAGATCGTCACATCAAAGCAGCCGGGCGGCCACCGTTCGAGTGCGTAGCGAAAGACCGGCACACTGCAGGCGAGCGCGTGGGATCCAGCAAGGACCATCAGCACGGCTAACCACGCGATTCCTCCACGAGCCTTGGTTCCCCGCATTCCCGTCTCTTTCATACTTGAAGCAGGCTCTATTATAGGCATGGTCGCGATTACATGTCCATCGCCAGACCGTGTGTTCGGCGCTTCCGAATAGAGGGGAGGGTGAGTTTCAGGTTGGAGACGGTGGCCGACTGGGGCATCCGTACGCGTGACACCGGATTCAGGAATAGGTTGGGGAGATTCGGGCAGCCGTTAACGGCTGCTTGGCGCCTGTCAACACCGCCCGCCCCTGCGACTCAGGCATAAGCCAAAGCCGGATGATGTACGGGGCGAGTCCTGGCGCCCGGCCCCGCGCGTTTGACCCGATGGGCCTCGATGTTAGTCGACAGCCCAAGATCCCGCTCAATCCTCTGGATCAGGCACCCAAGGTTCTCCATGGTCGGATTCCCCCGCTCGCTCAACATGCGATGAAGAGTCTTCTCGTCAAAACCGGTCTCCTCAGCCAGTCTCCTGAACGAGATGTGGGCATGCACAAGGTCCCGAAAGATGGACAGGGTTGTAGTCTTGTCTCCCTCTGTCAGGGCGGTCAGAGCCTCGGCGAACAAGGCCGCCGTAAAGCGCTGATCCTTCCGCAACCGCTCCACAACCGTCTCCCGATATTCGCGTGTCAAAGCCATAGTCTATCTCCCGGCTTGCGTCTCCATCTTCCGCCGCTTGAACCGCTCCCACAGGACGATCGCCTCGGCGATGTCACGGGACTGGCCGCGCTTGCTTCCGCCGCCCAGAAGGATGACGATGCTGTCGCCTTCCCTTCCGTAGTACACGCGGTATCCAGGTCCAAAATCAACGTGCAACTCCTGCACCCCGCCGCCCACGTGGCTCGAATAGCCGAAATTACCCTGCTCCATGCGGCGGACATAACGGTCAACTCTCGCCGCGGCGACTGCGTCCAACCCGTTGAACCAGTCCCCATACGGGGACCGGTCGCCATCCAAGCATTCCTTCAAGACGAATGGGCTCATCTGGATAGTAACATATAAACTACCATTGGAACGATCAAGCATCTTTGCAGGCCTTCATCTCGTCCATCCCTTTCCCGCAGATGACACCGCTGGTGTTCCTTCTTGAGGTCGAGGATCGTGCGCCTGGCGTAATGCTTGAGGGTGTCGAGCGGCTCGTGCCCGAGCAGTTCCTTGACGCTCGTCCTGCATAGCCCTGGCGACGCGGGATAGTGCATGTTGGCCCCGCCGCGCAGCAACGGCGGCGGAAGGTGTGGGGCGTGACGTTGGCCGGCAGTCCGGCCCGGCGGGCCGCGTCATGCAGCAGCAGAAAGGTGTAGTACGGGTAGCGGATCCCGACTCACTCACATTCCCGGTCAGGGCGCGCAAAATCGGAGGCCACGTTCTTGCACCCGTGGAAAGGGGGTATGCGTTTTCGGGTCTGCAAAAGACTCTGCAGGTGACCGGGCAGGCGAGGTTGTCAGGAAGTAGCCCATGGCGAATGTCACGCTAGTCCGCGGATGCGGATAGCGCTCTTGCTGGCGGTAACCAATTTCCCGGACAGATCACGATCCCGCAGTTGATCCAGGATGTTCCCGAGAACGGGGTGCAGCGCGTCCGCTGCCTGTTCGGCCAGTCGCAACCGGATGATGCCTGCGTGCGTGCCGACCGGGAAAAGCCGGATGTCACCGAAGTCGGCATTATAGGTTAGCAGAACACGGTCCTGTTTGATCGCACAGGCCAGAACCTCGTCATCCGGGGCCGTGGACAGGCCTACATTGCGCGTGCTGATGGCGTCGTGGCCGTGTTGACGGAGAAACTCCACCGTCTCCACCATGATGTTGGCGTCACAGAACAGGCGCATGAGACGCTCACGCTGGAACCAAGATCTCCTCGTCGCGCACGACTTCCCCGGCATACTCTAGGGCGGCATGCACATCTGCTTCGGTCAGTTCCGGGTAATTCTTGAGTACCCTCGCCACGTCGTAACCGCCGGCCAGCAGGCTGAGCACATTGGCGACCATGATACGCGTGCCCTTGATGCAGGGCTTGCCGTGGCAAATCTCGCGGCGCATCTCTATTCTGGGTTGCATGGATGGTCCTCCGTCCTGACTATCTGTAGTCTACTCCTGCTCTCGGCCCGAATCAACACGCCCTGATGCCCCGACTCGCAGCATCCCGCACTCCTGACTGGTGCCACAGCCGTGGGAGCAAGTACGCCTTCAAGTCTTCTTGACACCGTTCCCGTGGACCTGTCTGCGTGTAACCCAACGCCCGAAGGCTATGAGTATGCCTCCCGCGCCGATTAACACCAATCCCACCCGGCACTCGGCGCTCAACCCGAACCAGAATGCAACCGGCCTTGATTTTGGAATCAATCCATCAATGGTTAAGATACCCCCAATCATAATCGGAATGCAACCGACCCATATAAGGGCGTTCCCCGCGAGACGAATGACGGCCGGCAGGAGATTCATCATTGCAGCTTCCAAGGGCCGCCCTCAATGCAATTGCAGCACTTCTCACACCCGAGTGGAGAACCGCGACAACTGTATCCATTAATGTTGGCCAAGAAGTCGAGCAAAGAGTCGATCGGCGTACCGCCTTGGATGTTCTCATCTAACCATTCCTTCCATTCTCTGGGGATAAATGAGACTGAATCGACTCGTCCCTGGAAGTAACCGAAAAGCATATCCCTGAACTCTTTGGCCGCGCCCAATTCAATAGCGAGACGCAATGAGCAGTCCTTGGATATCTTGCACGACGCTAGACAGTGAGCATACTTGTCATTGTGGAACTTGCCGAACATCTTTAGCACATCGCCCAATGTACTGGCACACTGAGAGGCATCGGCAATTGCACGATGCAAGCGATCCCACGACGCCTTCATCCGCAGGAGGATTTCAACTATGTCCGCAATGTCGCCGTAATCAGCCATGCCCAGCAGATCGACCCTTCCGACAGGTCGATTCGACACGTGCAAGTATAGATTGCGACTTCCTAGTTCACCCATGGGATCCCGACTGCACCATCGTCCGCTCCCTGGCGAGTAAAACCGGAGGCCACGTTCTTGCACTTGTGAAAAGGGGGTGTGCGTTTTCGGCTCTGCAGGAGATCTTGCAGGCGACCGGTCAGGCGAGGTTGTAAGAAAGTAGCCCATGGGATCAGGCACGTACGCTTATGCAACTACAACTACGCGCGCGATTCTTCATATACGTCCTTTTGTGGTCAGGTGGTCAGGCCAGTCGCAACCAACTCGGAGTCAACTCATTGCGCCTATCCTTCCCGACTGGTCAGGTGCTGGACAGGCGGTGGTCAGGTGGTCGGGTTCACGGACTACCCCCGCCTTCCCGACCTCACTCGACGCACAGAACCGTACGGGCCTCGGCACGCAATGACTTGCTGATCCTCATTGCTTGGGCTGCATTTTCCCTTTGGGCCGACTCCCCAGGGTATCGAAATGCAACGGCAAACTGGTTGAGAACGCCCAAATCCGGACGGAAAGCATCCCATGTCGGTTCGACGGCAAGGACAAGATCAAGCAAGTGAATCAGATTGTGGGTTTTCTCAAAGGCGATGTCCGCCTCCTGAATGCGTGCCTTCAGGTACTTCTCCGTCGCTTGCTGAGCGTGAAAACACACGGCATCATAGTTCGGCTGGCGACGCACCCGCCATTCCCGGCACGCCGTGCGGTAATCGCCTTCCGCCTTGGCGATCCACTCACGCGTCAGGGGCTTCATATAACAACCTTCCGTTCGTGGCCTCTTTCAGGAAGAAATCGTTCATGGCCACACGGTTCTCGACATCGTCCGGCGTCCGGATGACCAAATCGACGGCAAACGACGGGCTCAGCTTCCGGATCATCTCGGCGGCCTTGCTGACGCCGCTTCCCTTGAACGCCATCACCACCAGCAAATCAACGTCAGAATCGGGCCTGGGCTCGCCTCTCGCATAGGAGCCAAACAGGACAATCCGGCGTGGCCGATACTCCACGGCCAGCCGTCGGCAAAACGCCTTGATTTCCCTTACTGCCACCATGTTCAGAATGCTGCCATACGCAGCCCGTTCCTGCAACCCGTTGTTTCGGTCTGCTTCAGTCCCTTCGCCGAACTGGCTGCCGGTGTCTTTCTCCCCGCAAGAGGCACCAAGTTTTGCTTGACGCAAACGACAGGAATTCGGCCCGCAATAAGTGGTCGAAAGCACTCACCTCCCCGCGTTTGGAAAGCACAGGAGAATTGACAAATGGCATTCCTCAATTCTGGATCTCAGGTCGCCGCCTCCCCCCAACAACCCAAATCTGAGCCCAAGGAAGGGGTCACGCTTGAGCATACTGTCCGGCAGTCCGAGGAAGAATGTTAAACAGTAGTAGCATAGCCGTGGTGACCGCCCCATCTCGCGTAGCGCGACTTGAATCAGTGATGGATAACTCACGCATAATGCGTGCATTGTCTCCATGCATGTGTTTCTTGATGGCAAACGGGTGTGCCGCCACCTCAATCTGATCAAGCACACCTCGAATATCAACAACGACCACGCATCAGGGCGTGCGCCGTGATGCGGCGATTCATTTCCCGTTCTATCTATCGTACTCATGCATCCCCTCAACAAGAACGTACGTTCCGTTGACCCACTGGCTAGAACCCCATCCAGTGCCAAACAGCCTCCCACCAATCAATCATATGGTTCCCGCCACCGACAGGAATTCTGTTGATTAGGCAGCCAGCACCGGCACCGACCGCCCCGGCTCCAGCTGCACAACAGCAGGTGGCGGTTACTTCTGCTCCGGCTATGTAGGCGGCTATAGTGGCAATCTCCCCGCTCAACTGCGCCCACTGTTGACCAACGGACGCCAGAATACTCCGATAGTTGGCAGCCTGGGCCAGTGTGATATTTGGATTCCGAAGAGCGGCTAAGGCGTTTAGCCTCATCTGCGCAAGGGCTAAAGCCTGTGTTTTGAGCCATTCCAGCCTTGCTTCCAGCCCTGCTAACGTATCGCAGTCGAAGTAAGGTATTCGATACAATCCCAAGTAATCGGTGCCGCTAATTGTACTATTATTCGCTAGCACGTACAGATTCAGACTGCCAACCTCATCCACCGGATCTCGACTGGTCCACCGACCCAGTCCCGGCGAGTAGAATCTTAAGCCACGTTCTTGCATCCGCGGAAAGGGGGTATGCGTTTTCGGGGTCGCGAGGGATGTCGCCGTCACTGCGTCTTCGGCCTCGGATATGAGGAAATAGCCCATTGGGAAATCGTCGCCCCCGATGGGAAGGAATGTACGCGAAACGGCTTCGGGAATGAAGACAAATCAGGAGGAAATTGGGCGGCATTTCGGGCCACGCCGAGGCGGTCGTCGGAGGCTACTTGGCGCCTGACAACACCGCCCGCCCCTTGTCCGTCAGGCGGTACCGCTGGAGACGGCTCTGGGGTCTTTCGGGAATGGTATACTCCACCATGCCTCGCTGTAGCAACGAAGCGATCGACCTGATGGCTGCGCCCGATATGCTCCTGTGACCGAGACTAGCGGCCAACTCGCTTCTGGACTTCACCCCTCCGGACAGAATCCGAAGGATCCTGCCCGCCACATCCGACTCTTGCCCCGACTCTTGCCTCGACTCTTGCCTCGACTCTGGCAGCGTCGCCGTCCCCAGCGGCACAACAACCGTGAACATATGCTCATCGGTGAAGGTTGGCGCCTCGGCGCCAGGCGCATAGAAGGGATGGTATTTCGTGACATTCCGAACCCCCGATCCCAATTCTTCGTAGAGCCCTATTTGACTCAGAAACTTGCAGATGGTGGGATTCTTCGCGAAGGGCGTGAAATGCTCGGGGTCAATCTGACCCCAGTAGTGCGGAATGTTCGGATTCTTGAATTCGACCCGGTCCCTGTAGATGGTCATCGAGGCTGGCGCCGGACTGGTGTATTCCCGGTGGGCGATCAGGTTGGCGACAAGTTCACGGAAGATGCGGGAACGAAGGCTGATGTTCTGGGTGCCCTCCAGATAGAACGGATCGTTGAGATGTTTCTCTACAAACCCCATGAGCAAATCATAGGAATCGATCAGGTTGGTGGACACAACGAGACGGTCGTCATAGCGGTCAATGTCATGACGGCGCAAGATGGCGTCAAACTTGAAGCCCGGCGCGACCTGTTGGATCGTCTCATCCTTTCCAAACATCAGCGCAGCGGCGAGCGTGTAGCCGATCCTTCCCGTAGCTCGATCCTTGCGGGTAAAGCCAGCCAGCATCAGCATCTTCTCTGGTGGAAGTTTCAGCCAGGGATGCTTCGGATTGTTCCCCTTCATCAGGACGCGGGCCCTCTTGAAGAGATCGGGCCTCAAGTCGGACATGCTCAAATACGGCATCACCCTCTGCTCAGAGAAGATGCCCGACTTTCTGTTCACAAGTCCCGCGATGCGGTTCAAGCCGCTGAAACGATAGTCCCCATCATTGCTGCGCAGGAACACATGCCCGCCAGTCTGGTGAACCTGGGAACTGGTGGGTACCTGAATCCTTATCACCCATCTCCCGTCTATTGCTTCTGCCTGCGGAAACAGGAGGTTGGGTGGGTCGAGTTTCGAGGGGTTGTTCGACAGGCTGGCAACCTCGGCGGTCAGCCCCTCCACCACCTCGGGCGCCACGCCCGTCACCGTTCCGTCATCCGCTACGCCAAGGACCACCAGCCCGCCATCCATATTCAGGAAGGCGCAGATGGTCTCGAAGAGGTTCTTGGGCAGGGTGTGCGTCGCCTCTTTGAATTCCAGGTCAACCCCTTCTTTCCGCCCGAAGGGGAAACTTCCAGGACTCGACTGATTCTTGACCCCCGTCTGTTTCATGGGTTCCACGCTATTCATTGACCTTCCCCCCGTCAAGGCAATCCCCTTCGCCATCATCCCTTTCCCGCGGATGGCAGCGCTGGTGCTCCTTCTTGAGGTCGAGGATCGTGAGCTTGGCGTAATGTTTGAGGGTGTCGAGCGACTCGTGGCCGAGCAGTTCCTTGACGTGGTACATGTTGGCCCCGCCGCGCAAGAGCTCGGTGGCGCAGGAACGGCGGAATGTGTGGGGCGTCACGTTCGCCGGCAGTCCGGCCCGCCGGGCCGTGGCATGCAGCATCCGCAGAAACGTGTAGTACGGGTAGCGGATCCTGACTCACTCACATTCCCGGTCAGGGCGCGCAAAATCGTAAGCCATAATAGTACAGTCCCGTCTCGTCATCGGAATACTTGGTGCTGAAGCGATAGGTATTGGCCTTGGCGGCGCTTCCTTCAGCCACCAGCGCGTTGCCGTAAGGGTCATACTCGTAATGGGCTACCATGGTGCCATTGGTCTCCAGCAGCACAGACACATTACCACTCGCGTCGTAACCGTACAAGACAAGTGTGTTGCTGGCAACGCCTGTGGCCGCCAGCAGGCCGCCGATGCCGCCGGAACCCTGGAGCGTGCCGCTGAGATCCAAACCCCAGACGTATGAGGAGACATTGGACCCTAGACCATTGACCTTAGACTCAGATATCATGTTCCAGCCGTCGTACGTGAAACGGTTGGTCGTTGCGGCTACCAAGGTTGAACCGGTCCAGGTCGAGACGGTTTTGGTCACCCGGTGGCCCATGTAGTCATACGTGAACAGCAAACGGACGACGGGGACACCCGTCCCTACCTTATTGGTGCCGTCTCCACGGAGACCAGGCGGTTCTCGCCGTCCCACGTGTAGGCAAACCGCCCGTCTGAGAGCAGGTTGCCGTCATCGTCAATGGCCTGCAACTGGAGGGTTCAGTTCCGGCCCGACCGGCGCAGGATCCAGAACGTCGCGAAAAGCATGGCGAGCACGCTGGCGCCAAGTGTAATCGCGAGACTCTGCGCCAGGTGCAATCGCGGCGCTTTCGGCGCGCCGACGTTGGGCGGCGGCACCGACACCGACAGGGCTGCTATCGGCGCATTCGTTGGCGGCACCCCGACAAAAGAGGGAAGCGTGGGTTCTGTCGCCGCCGAGGCTTCCGAAGTCGCCACCGGCCCCGGTTCGCCGGCGGCTTTCGACAGCGCGGCATTCCAGTCCGTATCGACGACAAGCTCGACGCCGGGATTTGCTGCTTTCACGATACACGAACAACCGCCACACAGGAAATCACACGCCGCCATGATGTTTGTCGCCGTCAACGTGTCATCCCATAGCACGGTCAACGCCCGTGCCCGGCCAAACACCGGGAAGACCGCGGGGGCGGCATGGTCAGGCAGGGTGGTCGCCACGGGACGCAACATGCCGCGCAGAAGCTCGGCCTCCAAGCCCTGCCCCGGCAGTTCCACAACGCCGAACTGCAGCTTGAACGGGACAGCTCCCGCGCCCGCATGCCCCGCGCCGGGCCACCCGGGTCGCCTCTCATCCGCGTCCAGTTCGGCTTCGGATGGGAGCCTATTCTTTTCTTGAACCTGCCGAAGCGCCGCGTCCAGCAACGCTCGAGCCGCCTTGTCCTTGGCCACATCGCCGCTTTGCAGAAGAACCCAGACGATGCTGTCGCCTGCCAGTAACCGCCGCACCATTTCGCTCCGTTCCGGCGACATGGCCAACTGCTGCAGGTATTCCATCCGCAGCGGGAGATATGTCGTCGTGGCTGACGCGCGCGAGTCAGGCGCGCGGCGGCGCAACACGATCACGGGCAACGGTGGCCGCCCCAGGTCGATCCACGTTTTCATGGGCGGCGGGTCGGCCGGCGAGGGCGGAGGCATGTTGATATCGACCATGCCGACGAAGCTGAAATCGGGCGCGTGGGACTGCCGCAAGACGTCCGTCATGGTCTGTTGTTGCTCGGGTGGAGGGGTTCCCTGACAGAGGACGCTGATCTCGACAGGGGACGAGACCCAGTGTTCCAGCGCATACCGGAAAACAGGCAACGGACAGGCCTGCGCCTGCATGGCATAAACGACCAGCAGGACTGCAGCGGCAATCCAGATCGAGCCTCCGCGGACTTTCCCCCTGTGTATCATCGCCGCCAAGTATAACGGACATCACGCGCGGTGTCGAACATCGCCCTGGGCTGAACGATGACGTCACCCTACGGAACCGACACGCGGTAACCGTTCTGCTGAAGAATCCGTTGTCCCTGAGCACCCTTGACGAATGCCAGGAATAGCCCGGCTGCCTCCGGATTGCGCGAGCCGGCGAGCCGGGCCAGGACGACATCGGAAACGATGGCCTGTTCGTTCGGGATGGCAATGGCATGAACGTCATTGGTCATGTTGGCGGCAATGGCGTCCCAGACAATGGCCGCATCCACGGCATTCATTTTCACCCATACGCCCAATTCATTCACGGTGAGCGCCTCCTGCGGCTTCCGTTTGGCCAGGTCGAAGCCGGTCTTGCTTAGGATTGCCGCCGATACCCGGCCGATCTGATTCGCCTCCGCCTTGCCAAGGCCAATGCGCAGGTCCGGACGCATGAAGTCGGCGAGGCCGTTCACGCCCTTGGGATTGCCCTTGGCCACAATGATGGTGGGCACGAAGTAGGCCACTGTGGCGCGCTCCGCCACGGAGCCAGCCAATTCCTGCAGGCGATCCACGTACCAGGCATCGCCCGGGAAGAACAAATCCGCCTGCCCGTCCTCGCGTGCTCGTGCCAGGATCAGGCCGCTCCCCCCGTAGTCGGGCTCCACCCGAAACCCGCTTTCCGCCTCGAAGGCTGACGCGAGTTTGTCCACTACGTGTTGCAACCCGGCCCCGGCGTAGAGGCGCAGCGCAGGTTTCGCCCGAACGCGGGGATAGATGGACAGGACGACAACGAACACAAGTACCACCACCGCCAGAACAATCAGAGACCATTTCTTCATGAGCGATTCCTTTCGCTGCGCCCTTCAAACCGCAAACCGAGAATTCAACTACGAAACACGCGAAAACCGCGAAAGCAAGCGAATTGGCAATGTTTGCCTGATCATCATCGACTTTCGCGTTTTCGCGTGTTTCGTAGGGGCCTTAATCACCGAATTCGGATGCCACCCAGGGACAATCCGGATCGGGCTCGCCGACGCGGCCCGTCACGGCCATCGCCACGGCATGGCACCCACCCTTGCAGAAACGAAGATAATCGCAGGACGCGCAGGGTTCGGGTGCCGATTCCGTCCATTGCCGGTACGCCTGCAATTCGGGCACGCTCGCCCACACGGCCGGCAACTGCTCGATCGTCACGTCCAGCACCGGCAGGAACGAACAACCGCAAACTCGCCCGTCGCTGCGGGCGCCGATCAGAAAATTGCCGGCTTCGCAGCCGCAGACGCAGAGCGCCTCCAGCAATGCCGCGGGCGGACGGTGGTAGCAGAGCATCGGTACGAAGGAACAGTCGATCTTGGTCTTCACGCCGAATCGCTCGGACAACTGCTGAAACACGGGATACGCACGCCGATTCTGCTCCGGCGTGGTCTTGAGCTGCCCGTACAAGCTGCCGGCCCGGCCGCTGGGCTTGAAGCGCAAAAATTCAATTTCGGAGACCCCTTTGCCCGCGGCATATTCGGCGAGTGCCGGCAGTGCGTCGAAATTGCCTCGGCCCACGACGCAGTTGATACCGGCCGGTACACCGGCCTGCAGCAGGCAGTCGAACGCCCGGTCCACGGATTCGAGATCCGCGCCTTCGCGGAACGTCTTGACAGCCTCGCCGACTCCGTCCAGGGAAAGATTGACCTGACCGAAAATGCGCAGGCGTTCGGCGGTCCGATCATCCACCAACCGGCCGTTGGTGGTCAGGTTGGGAACCAGACCCACGCGGCGGGCATGCGCGGCGAGTTCGAAGAGATCTTCCCGTTCCAGGGCCTCGCCGCCACCCAGAGCCACATGGAAGACTCCCAGGCGCGCCAGCGTGTCGAGGGCTTGCTTGAACTGTCGCGTGTCGAGGGTGTGCGCATCCTCGGAGCCGGAGTCCATGTAGCAGTGGGCGCACCCGAGCGAGCAGCGATTCGTGCAGGCAAAGTGAACCTCCACCGGCGCGCTGAGCTGGCCGACGGCTTCGCTTGCAGCCTGCCACAGCGGAGATGCCGGCAGGTCAAGTTCGCGCATATACTGGCGGTCGACGAACGCCAGGAACGGCGGATCGTCAGACGCAACAATTCCGCCGAACGTTTCAAAGCGGTGGCGCATCGTCACTTCGCCTTCTGGCGGCTCTCCAGAATCTTCTGGCGAAAGTCCTTGTCGAAAAGCGGAAGCATTTCGTCAGGCACATCCTCTTTTGCCGCGATGTTCTTGATCAAGAAGAAGATCCGCTTGCTCCCGGCATCATACTGGGCATCGGCATAACAGTAGCGGATTCCGAAGAGGCCCATGATCGAGCCCGCGACCGCCACCACGCCGAGAACAGCAAGGATCGCGCGGGTGGGCCTTCGCTTGAGCGTGGACACGGCCGTCACGATCGGCAGCGTTGCCAGGATGGCGCCCGCACCATACAGTAGGAGCGCACGCAGTGGAGTATCGCCCAACTGACCGAGGCATGAGTCGGACAGCACCGGCTTCGGAAACGCGTCCATGCCCGTCCGCGGCTGCCCCAACAACGCGGGCAGGCAAAAGACAAGCGCCACCCAGAGTGCCAGCGTCAGTCCATAAATCGCAACCAGGCGCCCCCAGGGAACGGCGGCGTCGGCACGCGCCAGGCGCCAGAGTGCCAGGACCAGCGACGCCACCAGCAGGGCGATCGCCGCCGCGGACGCGCG
>Ga0118677_10012412_pt1 | contig 12503 bp, 12 predicted proteins | sample AliMusrvi5mmetaG_FD_86154 | JGI IMG/M metagenome (GOLD analysis project Ga0118677, IMG submission 86154)
TATCGAAGCTGACCGCTCCAATCGCGAGGCACGTCTGGTCGCGGAATGCATCAATAAAGCGTACAAATCTCCATACGTCGGCAAAGTTGCTTGCTAGACCGATGGAGGCGCGAATGGCTCCGGCGCTTTTGTGGCCCCGGCCCTGCATCAATCGCAAAAAGCTGCGCAGATTCACGGCGGCGCCCAGGGAGCGCGCGGCCAGCATGTCCTCCTCCGTCAAACCCTCTGCCGCTTCGCCGGCGCCGGGATTGCAGAAGCACCCGGTGCGCAGCGAGATTCCTTCAAGTCCCGCCAGTTCCTCGATCCGGCGATAATCCAGCAGGTGGCTCCCAGGGTCATATAGGTTCAGTGTCACGGTTCCGCCGCGAGTCTCGTTAGTCGCTGGTCCGTAGATGCGGACCAGCGAGTGACCGTTGCTGTGGCGCATCGAAAGCAATTCTTCGAGCAACCATCCAGTCAGGCAGCATACCCGTTCCCCGATGACGTTCATGCCGATCGCCTGCAAGTGCCGTAGTCCGATTTCAACTGCGGGAATGGAAAGGTAGTTGAGCGTGCCGTCTTCAAAGGCGGCTTCTCCAGGAGCCAGCACGTGCGCCTTCCCCTGAACCGAGGCAAAATTGACCGTTCCGCCCCCAAACCACGGGCGCTGCAATTTCTGATAAGCCGGCTTGCGGACAAGCAGGGCCCCCACGCCGGTCGGATAACCGAACATCTTGTAAAACGAAACAACAACAAAATCCGGTTGCACCAGCTTCAAGTCAAGGCGGTTGGTGGGCGCAAACGCGGCAGCATCAAGAAGCACGTACCAGCCCTTGCGCTGCGCCCTCGCTACCAGTTCCAGCGGATGCTTGACGCCTGAGAAGTTGGACTGTGCAGGGAAGGCGAAGAGGTTCTCCCGCATCGGATCGGCCTGGTTAAGCAGGGTTTCAAGCCGCTCCCCGTCAAGGCGCAATGCCGGCGCAACGAGAGGCGCGTATTCGACGCTGGCGCCTTTTGCCCTTGCGAATTCGCGGATTCCGTTCACCGAGTTGTGGTTGTCAAAGGTGAGCAGAAGGCGGCCTTGCGCTGAGAACGGAAAGGACTCACCCACGAGCTTCAGCCCTCCTGAAGCGTTGGCTGTGAAGACCACGATGTATTCGTCCGCGCTGGCGCTGAAGTAGCTAAGCACCGCCCGGCGTGTGCTCTCGAGATAGCCCGTGGCCGCCGCTGAAGTCGGGTTGTTGGAGTGCGGATTGCCAAAGATGCCGGAGCGCAGCAGCTTTGAATGCTCTTCAAGCTGAGACTCCGCAAAAAGAGAGCCGCCGGTGTAATCGAGGTATACCTGTCCCTGCTCGTCAAGGCGGCCGTATTCGCTCGCGCGCAACTGGTCCAACGCCGCGGTTGCGGTGTATCCGGGATAGCGCTCGAAGAAGCGCACCAACGCTTCTTCCATCTGCGCTTTAGGCTGAGTGGCGATGGACTTCATGCGGGTCATTCTTTCCGATGCGATCTTGCGAACGAGGAAGAACTGCGGCGCCAGCTCAAAGAGCCTGCTTTGAAGTCTCCCATCGTCGCAGTTCTCGCCGGTCTACGTAAAGATGATTTGCGCGCCGGCTGCCTTCTCGTAGAACTGGCCCACCGAGATAACGCCGTCAACTTCTTCGCAAAAGTCATCCTTCTTGAGGTGGAACATATCCACTGTGGCCTTGCAGGCGTAGATCTCGCATCCCGCGTCGTGGATCATGGTGATGAATTCGCCGATCGGCGGAATGTCGAGCTTCTCGATTTCCTTCTTCATCATTGAGGTGGCGAAGGCTGACATGCCGGGGATAGCGCCGAGGATGGTCGGCATGTGCATTCCCGGGTTGCCGACGGTGGCAACCTTAAGGCTATTCATCCGCTTCTTGATAATTGCGTCGAGGCCAAAGAAGGTAAAAAAGAGCGAAGCTTCAATGCCCTCCATGCGCGCGCCGTTAGCCATGATCAGGCCGGGGTACACCCCCTCCAGCGACCCGCGAGAGACGATGATGGATACTTTTTGAATCGGTTCAGCTGTCTGTGTCATTGCGCCTCGCTCCTTAAATGCAACCTTTGGGTTTTGGTAGTCCCGCGATTTTGGCCGCGCGTTTTGCCGGCCCCTTGGGGAAGAGTGCATACAGCATCTTGGTATCCACGCCGCTCTCCTTGGTCAATCGCCGAATGCTGGGCGCATCGCCGTCCTTCTCAAATACCGTGCGCATGAAGTTGATCACCGCCCAGTGTTGCGGGGTCAGCTCAGCGATTCCATCCTGGGCGGCAAGTTCCCGCGCCAGGTCGTCGCTCCAGTCGCCGCGATTGGCCAGGTTTCCGTCTGCATCCAGTTCAATCGTCTTTCCTGCAAAGCTCATTGGTGCCATGTTTCACCTCTTAAGTGTTAATGTGCCGGCGAGACCGGCACATGTGCTGCGCGAACCCGCGAACTTGGAAACTCGGCCCTGGCAAATGGTTCGGCGGCTTGTGATGGAGGATCGTGCCGCTCATGCCTGCATACGTTTTCCGGCCATCGACATCTCCGCTTTCATGGGCATCTTGACTCCCCGCAGCAGCAGGTTCCAATAAACCCAGCGGAACATCATTTTCCCGTAGTGGTTGATGCGGCTCTCGCCCAGCAGCTTGAAGGGGCCGATGCCCGGTAGCGGGAACTCGCCCGGAAGCGGCTCCGTTTCGTAGTTGAAGTCAATGAGCAGGCCCTTCCCGAAGCCGGATTCGATAAAGCAGTTGGCGTGGCCGTCAAAGTGGGCGGTCGCAGGCCGGCCCTCAATGTGCTCCATGATGTTCTCGAAAAGTATCTCAGATTGGAAGTGCGCCACGGAGCCTGCCTTGGATGTGGGCAGGTTGGTCGCATCGCCCAGTACAAAAACATCCTCCAGCCCATCGGCCTGCAGAGTCTGCTTGTTGGTGGGAACAAAGTTCAATTCGTTTCCAAGGCCGCTCCGCCCAATGCAAGGGTCGCCCATGTTGGTAGGGACGGATACCAGCAGGTCGTAGCTGACCTCAGTTTCATCCCAGGCGACAATCTTCTTCTCCTGGTTGTCTACGCGTGCGATATCGAAGTCCGGCGTTACCGTGATTCCCTTGCGCACAAGAAAGTCGCCGAGCACCCGGTTGCATGTGGGCTTGGTGAATGCGCCCGAGAGAGGAGTCACCAGGTGCAGATCGACCTTGTCGCGGATGCCGCGACGCGTAAAATATTCATCGGCGAGGAACAGAAATTCGAGCGGGGCAACGGGGCACTTGATGGGCATCTCGGCGATGCTCACCACCAGTTTGCCGCCTTGCCATCCTTTGAGAAACTGACCTAGCTTTTCCGCGCCCGTGGGAGTATAGAAGTCAAACTTGCTCTGGCCCCATTCCTCGTCGGCCAGGCCCTCAATCTGTTCCGGATGGATATCGGTGCCCGTGGCGATGATGAGGCAGTCGTAGCGGAGCGGTTCCCCATTGGCCAGCTGCACCGTCTTCTTTTCCACGTCGATGCGGTCAATGCCGGAGAGGATGAAATTGATGCGGCCGGGCAGATATTGCCGGCGCGGCTTGACGATATCGCGCATCCGGTAGATTCCAAAGGGCACAAACAGAAAGCCGGGCTGGTAGTAGTGTCCTTCTGTCCCATCCACCACTGTAACGCGCCACTCGTGCTCGTCGAGCGCCGAAGCGAGTTTGTTGGCCATGATGGTTCCGGCGGTCCCACCGCCCAGAATGAGCATATCCCGCATGTTGAAGCCTCTTTTGCAGTGATCTCTACCTGAATAGAGTCCCGCCGGCGTCAGAGTGTTACATGCACAAGGCAGTTTTCTTGATTATTCTCGCAGCCGGAATTCGAAGCAGGGCGGCGTGCCTTTGCCGCCAAAGGCGTGGTGGTCAAATCACCGGCTTGATTGTGGGGGCAGGCTATTCAAGCTGCGCAAGATCGGCGGGCAGGTCAATATCGATCTCTCCGCCCGGGAACTCCACAGCAACCAGCGGACACGGAGGCTTCATCAATAATGCGCGTGCGCCTTTGTCGCCGCCAAGCGCAAACAGCTCTGAGAAAACCTCGCGGGGAAACACCGCGGGAACGCCCAGCGTGCCGGCATAGGCTGAGGCCGCAATCGCAGGCTCAACCTGCTGGCTGAATGCCTCCATCAACATGCGCAGATGATCTGCCGTAAGCCGTGGCTGGTCGCAGCTCAGAATCATCGCCCCAGCAGCTTCGGGCGCAGTCAGGTCCAGCGCGCGCAGTCCCGCATGAATTGACGTTGCAATCCCCTCATTCCAGCGATCATTCATCACCGGAATCGCTCTGCCGGCCCCATCGATCTGGATGGCTTTCGCAATCAACTCGCAGTGCGCGCCAAGTACTGCGATGACCGGACTCGCACCGGACTCGTTCGCCAGCCGGATCACACGCCCGATCAGGGTCTCCGCGCCATGCAGCAGCAGTTGCTTGGGCCGGCCCAGGCGGCTGCTGGCTCCGGCGGCCAGAATAATAGCCCCGATCTGCCTCTTCATGGCTGTCCTTCGGCATCCGGCTGAAGCATCAACAGCAGCACCAAGCCAACCACGGCAAACATGCGAAACGCCTCCTCCTGCCCAGTCCACAGGTGCGACTGCCACATCAGGAACCATTCCCCGCCAACCGTGAGAAAGGCCACCAGCCACATCAGCATCGAGAGGGTCAGCGCCATCACGGCAATCCGCTTGGCCGCGTTGAATACATCCGCCCCAAGCCGCAGCGCGCGCAAAAGCCGCCACGCGCCCCACCACAGCAGGATTGTGGTGACGATCTCCCACCAAATAATGCCGGTGTAAAAAGCGAGATGCGCCGCCGGAGTGGTCAGTGCGCGCCACAGGCCATGATTGCCCGCAAAAGTCGTGTCCATTGAAAGCACGTGGCGCACAAACTGGTAGTTAGAATCAAAATCGGTAAGGTTGTTGAAGACGACCAGCGAATAGTAGAGGGCGATCCCAGATAGCAGTAGCAGTTTCGCGGCGCGCGTGACCATGGCCCATCCTAACTTCACGGGCCATTTTGTCTCAACAGGAATCATCCGGCTCGCCAAACTGCCCGCTCATTTCGTAATTCAACTTCCTGAGCGAGAATAGTCCTATGGCTGACCTCGAACGCATTTTGCCGCTGTGGATAGAGTTGGAAAACTCCCGCGCAGACTACGTTCTGGCAACGGTAACTGCCGCCGAAGGTCCCAGCTACCGCAAACCCGGCGCATGCATGCTGGTGGCTCAGGATGGGCGCCGCGCTGGCACGGTCAGCGGCGGATGCCTTGAGGCTGAAGTCGCCCGTCGGGCCTGGTGGCTCACCGCCAGCGGCGTAACTCTCCAGCGTTTCTCTACAGTTGAGGAGGATGGCGACCGCCCATATGGCTCCGGCTGCGGAGGCGTGGTTTGGCTGTTGCTTGAGCGCCGACCAACCGCGGCCCCCTTGCTCCTCGCGCTGCAGCATTCCTTTGAGCGGCGCACTCCGCTGACGGTGGCGACGATTGTTGAAGGCGCATACCTGGGCCGACGTGCATTTGCCGGGGTCGAAACGGGCCATACCGGCGATCCCAAATTCAAGGCCCCCGATACGCTGCAGCACCTGGCGGAGCTGGCGCTGGCAAGCAAAGCCTCCATGCAAAGCAAAGTCTCGATTAACGGAGCCGAGGCCCGCGTCTGGACCGACTTTCGTCCGGCCCGTCCCGGCCTGTGGATCTTTGGAGCGGGCGACGATGCGCAGCCGCTTCTGCGCCTCGCAAAAGAACTGGGCTGGCTGGTTGCCGTTGCCGATGGCCGCTCTCACCTGGCAACCCGCGACCGCTTTGCCACCGCCGATGAGCTCCACATCCTCAAAATGGAAGAGTTCGCTGCAACCCCGTCAGCCGAAGCGCCGGCGGCCCTGGCAAACATTCGCTCCCAAGACGCCGCCGTGGTCATGACGCACAGCTTCGAGCAGGACTCGCGCGCGTTGGCCTCGCTGCTTGCGCTCAAACCGCAGCCAGCCTACATCGGCGTCCTCGGCCCGCAGCGCCGCACCCGCGAACTGCTCGCTGAAGCCGCCCGCTTGCTCAACAAGCCCGCGGACTCAGCCAACGAAACGGTCGAACGCTGGCTCTCACACCTCCACGCCCCCACCGGCCTCGACCTCGGCGCCGAGTCGCCTGAAACTATCGCTCTCTCGGTCATTGCGGAGATTCAGCAGTGCTTCGCCAAGGCCAGCGCTCTGCCGCTCCGCCAAGTCCGCGCCATCCCGCCGCCACCTACAACGCGTTAAAGCCTTTCCCTGAGCGCAGCGAGTGGAAGAACCTGCGTTTGCGATGCTCAATTCGCACAAAGGACGGGTGCCCCATCCATTCCACGTTTTTTGCGGAATGGGTGGGATACCACAGCACTCAACCAACCACGTTCATCAGGACCGGGTCCCCGAGCCAACGAAAAATACTCCACGTGTCGCCATGGATCGTGCCACTGGATTCACTCCGCGCATTACACTGCGGGAAGAGGCAGCTAAATACCGTTGAGCTCTGCCATCGAAATCCGCGACGTTTCCTTTGCGAATGCGCAAGGCCGGCTGCTGCTCGACAATATCTCGCTCTCGGTCGAAGAAGGAACCACAGCCGCCATCCTTGGGCGCAGCGGCTCTGGAAAAACCACGCTGCTCCGCACGCTCAATCGCATGGTTCAGCCCACCAGCGGCGAGATTCTTCTCCACGGCAAGAATGTTGCCAGTTTTGACCTCATCAAGCTGCGCCGTAACATGGGTTACGTAATCCAGGAGACGGGCCTTTTCCCGCACTTCACCGTCGAGCGCAACGTAAGTCTCGTGCTGGAAGCAGAGGGCCGTTCCCGGCAGGACTGCCTCCGGCGCAGCCACGAACTGCTTCAGGTCGTCGGTCTTGAGCCTGCAAGCTTTGCAAAACGTCCTCCGCACCAACTCTCCGGAGGCCAGCGCCAGCGCGTGGGGCTTGCCCGCGCCCTGGCCGCCGATCCCGAATTCCTTCTCATGGACGAACCGCTCGGGGCGCTTGACCCGCTCACGCGCGCAGAAATGCAGGACATGCTCCGCGATCTGCTGAGCCGTCTAAAGAAAACTGTTCTGCTGGTAACGCACGATCTGGATGAGGCACTTTATCTTGCGCATCGCATCATACTTCTGAACGAAGGCAAGTTGCTCGCCTGTCTTTCGCCGACTGAGTTCATAGCTTCGCGCGAGCCGCTGATTGAATCCTACGTGCGCGCCTTTCGTCGCGGCTGGCACAATGCCGCGCCGGAGATGCCGCCCCCGAAGTGAGGTGTATGAGCGCTGGCCTTGTTGCGCAATACGGTGGCGAAATTGCCACGCTGACAATCGAACACCTCTGGCTTGCCGGAGCGGCCGTGTTGTCAGCCACTGCAGTCGCCGTGCCAGCGGGCGTCTGGCTTGCCCGCTCGCCCAGATGGGCCAGGCCGGTCATCGGACTCGCCAATATTCTCCAGACCATTCCGTCCCTTGCCATGTTCGGCTTCCTCTTGCCCTTGCCCTGGCTCGGCGAACACGCCGCGCGCATTGCCATCGTTGCCCTCTCCGCCTACGCGTTGCTGCCAATCCTGCGCAATACCTACGCCGGAATTCGGGGCATCGACCGCTCCATCATCGAGGTTTCCTGCGCCCTCGGCCTCACCGATGCGCAGCGCCTCTTCAAGGTTGAGCTGCCTCTCGCCGCGCCCTTCATTCTTGCAGGCCTCAGAACCGCCACCGTCACCTCCATCGGCATAGCCACGATTGCGGCGGCAGTGGGTGCAGGCGGCCTTGGCGAACTCATCTTCCGCGGCCAGTGCATGTCCTGCCACACGTGGGATGGCTACCGGGGGATGCGCAATCTTTTGAAAGGGCGGGATCGCAAGGGTGTGGCCAACATCGTCAACGTCCTGCACGCCTACAGCCCGGATTCCCCTTACCGGCCCTTCATGCCCCCCTTGGTGGGCACGCAGTCCGAGGTCGAGGCGCTTATCGATTATCTGTCCTCGGAGGTTTCGACGCAAAAGCCGGCGCAACCCAAACCTTAACTGGAGTAATCCTATGAAATTGCCCTGTCTTTTTAAGACGGTGGATTCGTTTGGCCCTGTGGTATTGCGCATGGGGCTGGCCCTTGTGCTCTTTCCGCACGGCGCACAAAAAGCGCTTGGCTTGTGGGGTGGCCACGGCTTCAGCGGCACGATGGGCTTTTTCACCAGCATGCTGCACATCCCTGCGGCGTTTGCCTTTTTGGCGATCCTGACAGAATTCCTTGGCCCCATCGCGCTCTTCTTCGGGCTCTTCACGCGGTTGGCGGCGTTGGCCGTCGCCGTGCTGTTTGTGGTGGCTCCCATCCTCGGCGGGCACCTTGCCAACGGGTTCTTTATGAACTGGTTTGGCAACCAGAAAGGCGAAGGCTTTGAGTATCACATCCTCATGGTGACCATCGCTTTGGGCCTCGTGATTCTCGGCGGTGGCAAATGCGCGCTCGACACCATGATTGCCCGCATGCTCGACGGCAGCCCGCGCCGCCCCTGCGCATAGGAGTAGCGTTGTTTCTCCTTCATTCGGCGCGCAATCGGGTGTATAAGGAAACGGCCACGCCGCCCTTCCTCCTGTGCCCAAACGCCGCCTCGATTCCAAAGCTTCAAAAAGTGTGAAGAACCGCGCCAGGATTTCTGGCGCGAAATCGAGCGCGCCCAAGCGGGGCACATCGAGCGGTCGAGGCTGGAAGGTGCGCTTGGTCTTTCTGATGCTCCTGGCCGGAGGGGCGGTTTGCGCGGTCTATGCCACGTGGGCCAGTTTGTTCGATCTGCACCGCCTCGATGTGATTCCCCAGCGCACCTGGATTTACGATTGCACAGGCAAACCGTTCAGCCGCCGCGCGGGAGAAGACCGCATCGTGACGCCCATCGACAAGGTCTCCAAGTATTTCATCGACGCCCTGCTCGCGCGCGAAGACACCCGCTTCTTCTCCCACTGCGGCGTGGACCCCATCGGCATTGCGCGCGCCATTTTCCGCAACATCAGCCGCCTTCACGCGCGCGAAGGCGCAAGCACGCTCACCCAGCAGCTTGCGCGCAATTCATTTGAGGAGGTAGGCAATGGCAAGAACCTCCACCGCAAGCTGCTGGAGGCGTTTGTGGCGGTGCGCATCGAGCGGCAGCGGAGCAAGGCGCAGATTTTGGAGAGCTATGTAAACCGGATTTATTTTGGCTCGGGCATGTTTGGCGTGGAGACCGCCAGCCGCGCCTATTTCGGCAAACCGAGCGCGAAACTGACGCTGGGCGAGGCAGCGATCCTGGCCGGGTTGATCCGCAGCCCCAACCGCTTTTCACCGTTCAGAAACCTGGAGGCCTCCCTCAAGCAGCGGGACACGGTGCTGGAGCGGATGGTGACGCTGGGGAAGATTTCGCAAGCCCAAGCGGACGCCGCCAAGGCGCAAACGGTGAAGGTTTCCTCCTGGCGGCCTCCCGCAGCCGAGAGCGGCTACGCCATGGCCTTGATCGAAGAGGCGCTCAGCCTGAACCTGGACACTGATCAACTCGCCGAGGGCGGGCTGCGCATCTACACCACGCTCGATCCCGCATTGCAGAAAGTCGCCGAGGCGGCGCTCGACGCCGAGTTGACCAAGGTGGAGCAGCGCCCCGGTTACGCGCATCCCACGCGGGCGGACTTCGGCGGGCGCACCGACGGCGTACCGACTCCCTATTTGCAGGGCGCGGTGGTTGTTTTGGACAACGCCACAGGGGGCATCCGCGCCATTGTCGGCGGACGCAACTACTCCGAAAGCACTAACAACCGGGCCTATGCGCGGCGGCCAGTCGGCTCCACCTTCAAGCCCTTCGTCTATGGAGCGGCCTATGCGGGCGGGCAGGTGACGCCCGCCACGCCGATCAGCGACGGCCCCATCGAGCGCAAGGAAATCCAGGGAGCCCCCAACTGGTCGCCGGGCAACTCGGATGGCACCTTCAAGGGCGTCCTCCCCGCTGAAGAAGGCCTGATCCTTTCGCGCAACACCATGAGCGCGCGCGTGGGCAACAGCGCCGGGCTCGAAGCCGTTCGCAAAGTCGCCGCAGACGCCGGGCTCACTGGGGTTCCGCAATTCCCGTCGATCTACCTGGGCGCGTTCGAGGCCTCCCTGCGCGAACTCGTCTCTGCATATACAGTATTCCCCAATGGCGGCGTGCGGCGGCAGCCGTTTCTGATCGAGCACGTGGAGGATTCCCACGGGCAAACGATCTACCGCGCCCCCACCTTAGAATACAACGCGCTTTCCCCCGGCGTCTGTTCGATGGTGACCGATGGATTGCAAAAAGTGATGGCGCGCGGGACAGCGGCTGGGGCGGATTTCCGTAAACCGGCAGCCGGAAAAACCGGCACGACCAACGACTACAAGGACGCCTGGTTCGTCGGCTTCACACGCACCCTCACCTGCGGCGTCTGGGTGGGCTTGGACGAGCCGAAAACCATCGTTGCGCACGGATACGGCGCAGCGCTGGCGCTGCCCGTCTGGTGCGACATCATGAACGCCTCACTGGATCGCTACCCGGCGAAAAGCTTCCGCCAACGCGAGGGGTTCAATGCTCCCGGCGCTTCGGATAAACCGCTGCCCTCCCGTGTCATCAACTCCTTCCGACACCTTTTCGGCGGCGGAGAGTGAAGCCGAAATCGCTCTATTTTACAGGCGCAGCAGGTTGCTGAACCTTGATCACGTGGAAGGGATAGGCGATAATCTTTTCGTCGTTGAGCGAAATTTCCACGGTGTAGACCCCGAATTCCTTGAACTGCATCCCCGCGAAGAAATTGACGTTGGTGGCCGGAGCCAGGACATCCTTCATTTCGAACTCGACTGCGGATTCGCTCAGAACGGTTTTGCCGTCTGGAGCAAGGAGGCGTGCGCTCTGCTTGTATTTGCCGATGCCGCCCACCCAGCGCGTCCAGATCGCCATTTTCAGCATGCCCACGGGCGTGGCGGCAGCCGGAATGACGTGGAGCACGCCCACGAGCGACTGCATGCCGTTGTTTTCCTGACGCACATCTTCACAAATGACGGAGGCTTGGAGGGTGGGGAAAACGGGTTGGGTAGACATGGTCACGGAGGATGAGCGGGGGGAATCTCGCCCGCAAGCCAAATCAGGGTTCACGCATCTAAATGCATTTCACCACGAAGGACACAGAGGACACGAAGGAAAGACTCGAGTTTTTATTTCCTTACGCCTTTCTTCGTGCTCTTCGTGTCCTCTGTGGTGAATCCTTTTCTTTTTTAGATGCGTGAGCCCCGCAAGCCAAATTCATGGCGTGAAGCAAAACGCCGTGTTAACATCGGCTCAATTCCTGCTCCATACAGGCAACCACCTATTCCCGATCATGAAGATGCTCTCCTTGTCTCGTTTGCTTTTTACCGGTCTGCTGATGCTTGCCCTGGCGGGGCTGCCCGGTTGCGCTTCGCTGAAGAAAAAACCGCGCATCCAGAAGTCCTCCGCCACCGACATGGCCGACCAGAGTGGAGACACGGCTTTCCAAGCTTTTCAAGGCCGGTTGCGCAAAGCGGTCGCCCGGCGGGATGTCGCCACTCTGGTTCCCATGATGGCTCCGAATTTCGGCTATAGCTGGGAGCCGGGCGGAGAAGGCGCGGGCGTATTCGACTACTGGAACCGGAACAATCTCTGGCCGGAACTGGACTTGGTTTTGCGGGAGAGATTCGTCCCGAGCGGCAGCTTCATGGTGGCCCCGGCGGAGGCCACTTTCGATCCCGACTACAAAGGCTACCGGGCCGGGCTGCAATTGGTGAACGGTTCCTGGCGGTTTGGGTATTTCGTCTCCGCCCCGCCCGCATCGGAAGTGCCGGGGCAGTAACTGGGTTGCAAGATCAGCCGCAGCCGTGCCCCGAGCGACGAAACATGGGGAGGGGTGGGATGATCGAAGCGCGAAAAATCCGGTGGCTGGAGCGGCTCTTCGTCTGGGAAGTGCGCCGTGTGATGCATCGCCGTTTTTATGGCGTGTATGTGCGCGGGTTGCCGGAATTGGAGCGGGCGGCGGCATCCGCGCGTCCGCTGGTGATTTGCACGAACCATTCCAACTGGTGGGACGGCTTTGCCGCCGCGCTCACGATCCCGCTTTTTCGCGAACGTCGGCTCTACCTGGCGCAATCGGAGACGTTGCTCGCGCTCTACCAACCGCTCCGGTGGCTGGGGGCGTTTGGGCTGGATATCCACGGCTCGCCGCTGGCGGGGCTGAGGTATGCGTTGAGGCTATTGGGCGATCCGCGCAACGCCATCTGGATGTTCCCGCAAGGCGTGCTCGTGCCGCAGTGGATTCCTATTGAGGTAAAGCCGGGGGCCCTCTGGCTGGCGCGGCAGAGCGGGGCGCTGGTGCTGCCGGTGGCGTTCCGGTACGAGTGGATGGTCGAGTCCCGTCCAAGCCTTTTCATCCACTGTGGGGAGGCGCTGGAGCCGGACGCCCCGGACGAGGCGCTGGCGCGCGCGTTGCAAACGCTTTTTGATGCCATCGGCCCCAC
>Ga0118677_10012413_pt1 | contig 12502 bp, 17 predicted proteins | sample AliMusrvi5mmetaG_FD_86154 | JGI IMG/M metagenome (GOLD analysis project Ga0118677, IMG submission 86154)
GCAACAGCGTCCTGAGCCCCGGCTCCGTGATCGGGCGCGATACCGTCCTCTACCCCGGCAGCCAATGGCGCGGCGTCGCCCCCGCGGGCAGTGTCATCAAACACAAACAAGAGTTCGAAATCGTCGACCGCCGCAAATAGACCCGTTTCCCCGCGCAAACCGCTTGAGTTTTTGCTCCGCCTCTGAAAAGTTATCCCCCTTTCCTAAATTTATGCCGACCACTCCCGCCGAAGCCGTTCATCTGAGTCCCCTCGAGATTTGGTACATGTACAAGACCAAAATCTTGACCTATGCCGGCATCATCGCCGCCGCGTTGGTGATTTTCGCCGTTTACCAACTCCAGGATTATCTGCGCACCAGTGGCTCGCAGAACCTCTACCAGAACGCGGAAACCGCTGACAATTTTCAATCCGTCATCAAAAAATATCCCGGCACGCCCATCGCGGGGAACGCCGCTCTGCGTCTGGCCAGCAAATTGCGCGAGGAGAAAAAATATGACGAAGCCATCACCGTGCTCCGCACTTTCGTGGAAAAATACCCGGCTCATCCTCTGGCAGCAGGCGGTTGGACCAGCCTGGCAGCGACGTATGAGCTGCAAGGCAAGTTGGACGAAGCCTTGGAAGCCAATAACAGCACCATTTCCAAATATCCGGATGCCTATACAACCCCCATTGCGATGATGTCGCAGGCCCGGATTTATCTTCTCAAAGACAAGAAAGACGATGCCCGGCGCGTCTATCAGGACGTCGCCGCCCGCTTTGGACAGAGCTTTTACGCACGCGAGGCGATGCGTGAGCTGCACTTCATCAAGAAGTAAGCTCCAGCAAAAGCCGGAATCCCATATCCAATCTTGCATTTCTGCGGGATCGCAGGGAACTTAGGATTGATGCAGGACGACCCTCTTCAAGAACGCGCTCGCAAAGCGGAAAAAATCATCGCCAAGCCCACTGAATACAAGGTGTGCGAAGGGTGTGAATCCATCGTGGCTGCCCGCGTCACCACCTGCCCGAATTGCCACGGTTACCGCTTCGAAGCAAGCCCTGAAGCCGTGGTAGCCCAAGCCCGTCTGCTGGCCTCCCGTGCGCAGACCAGCGTCGTGGAAGACGACCTGTTTTAGGCTATTCTCCCTCCAGATAGTCCTTCAAACGCTCCCGCAACTCCGTCCGGGCGCGGAAGAGCACGCTTTTCACAGCGGGCACGCTCAGTTCGAGAATCTTGCCAATCTCTTCATACGAAACATCCTGATAGCGGCGCAAAATCACCGCCATCCGCTGCATGGGCGGCAGCGCGTCAATCGCCTTCTGGATCGCCGCCGCCGTCTCCTCCTCCACCAGATAATGCGAAGGGAGCTTGGTTTGGCTATCCGGAACTTGGAATATGCCCTCATCCATCTCGCAATCCTGGCTCGTCGAGGGCCGCCGCTTGCGCCGCCGTAGTTCATTGAAGGCAAGATTGCGCGTGATGGTGAAGAGCCAGGTGGTGAACCGGGCGCTCGGCTCGTAGCGCACAGAGGAATTCCAGACCCGCACAAACACCTGTTGCGCAATATCTTCCGCATCCCCAACATCCCCAAGCATCTTCGCAACCGTCCCGATGACCTTTGCCTGATGCTTCTCCACCAATTGCTCGAACGCCTTCATGTCCCCCTGCCGCACACATTGCATCAAAGCAATATCCTGGCGGTCGTCGGCGCTGAACTCGGGGGAATAATCAGACATTGAATAGAGGAAAAACCATTATGCCCCCGAACCGGGGATTCGGTCCACAGGGAACTTGCCAATCCCATGAAAAGAAATCCAGAATGGCCCCAATCGTTATGAAAACTTCTTTTGGCCCCAAAACGCTGCTTTACCCCACCCCAGTCCTCGCAGTGGGGACGTATGACTCCAACGGCAAACCGAACGTGATGACCGCCTCTTGGGGCGGCATTTGCTGCTCACAGCCCCCGTGCGTGAACATCTCCCTGCGCAAAGCGACCTACAGCTACCAGAATATCGTGGACCGCAAGGCGTTCACCCTGAGCCTCCCTTCCGAAGAGCAAGTCCGGCAGGCCGACTTCTTCGGCCTCGCTTCAGGTCGGGACACCGACAAATTCGCCGCCTCCGGCCTCACCGCTGTCCGAAGCGACCTCGTGGACGCTCCTTATGTCGCCGAGTTCCCGCTCATCCTGGAATGCAAGCTGGTTCACACCGCCGAACTCGGCCTGCACACGCAGTTTGTCGGCGAAGTGCTTGATGTGAAGATCGACGCCAGCGTGCTCGACCCGGAAGGCAACGTGGACATCCGCAAGCTCAAGCCGATCCTCTATGCAACCGGCAGCAAGGAATACTATGGAGTAGGAGAATTCCTCGCCAAAGCCTTCTCCGTGGGCAAGGAGAGCTAGGAATCCGCAGACTTCAGGTATCGGTTGGCGGCGCGGGAAGGGCTTCTTTCGTCGAGCCGCTCGAGCCGAATAACCGGGTAAACACGCGCTTGGGGAGGCTGCGCCCAGCGTCTTCATCGGCCAGTTCCGCCTGCGCGGTCGCCTTGGCGTTCTCCCAAGCGGGAGCAAAACCGGGGACATTCACCATCATCCGCTTTTCCGCGCGGGCAAAAACTTCCAAATCCTGCTGGAGCCGCCCCTCGGGCATCGCGTTGAACCCCGCCACACGCATGCGCAGTTGCTCGTTCTCGCGCCGGAGATCCTCCAACTCCTGCTTGGCTTTCCGGGCAGAACTGGATTCCAGTTCCAGCCGGTCACTCAAATGCGCTTTGAAACGGCCCAGTTCCATTTTGAGCCGGATCACCCGCCAGAGCGCCAGCACCGTGAGGAAAAGCCCGAGTTCCAGCCCCAACGAAAACGGTTTGAGAAGAAGAGAGGTGTCCACGGCAGGTAGGGTAGGTTGAAAAATCGAAAAAGCTACTCCGAGATGTCCGGGCCTTGGTAGGAGACAATCTCGTTGCGTTCGTTAAGGCGGACAATGCGAGGCTTGTGTATCGAGGCTTCCTCGCGCGTATATTGGCCGAAGTTCATGATTGTCATGCGGTCACCGATTTTGCCCAGATGCGCCGTGGCGCCATTGAGTTCGATCACCCCGCTGCTGCGCTTCCCGTAGATCACATACGTCTCAAAGCGTTCCCCGTTGGCCATGTTGCTCACCAGGATGCGTTCATAAGGCAACAGCCCCACTTTTTCCGCCAAATCCTCCGCAATCGTCATGCTCCCCTCGTAGTGCAGACTGGCCCCTGTCACGGCGGCCCGGTGGATTTTGGACTTCAAAATCGTCATTTGCATTTCATTACCATGCGCCAAGCGGCGGAAAATCGCAACCCTGAGAATCAAGCCCTTTCCGGCTATCTCATCCCCTCCATTGCATCGGCCACCGCGCCGGGCAACATCCGGGAGCCGTCGCCTCCCAAGATGGCATCCGCTTTTTCCAGACGGTGGATCAGGTCAATCACCTCTGCACGGGCGTATTGTCCCCCGGCGGCGGCGCAGAAATGCGTGCGACAGCCGAATGGGCGATCCTCGTAAATGATGCATCGCCCGGTGGTAGGATGCAGCAGCGGACAGGCGCCGTCCTTCCGCTCCAGGAGTCGCTTATGTCCGGCAGTCCGCACCGCGCGCGCGGCTACCAACGCCTCGCCCCTAGTCAAATAGGGCGTCGCCCCGGTCAGCTTGAACCGGCAACATTCCGCCCGCAGCGTGCAATCACGCTCCACGGGACGCAGGGCGAGTTCCTCATAAACGGCACGCACGTCCGCCAGAGCGGCTGCCCGGGCAATGGCCAGGGGATTTAAGCGCCTCGCTTTCATACGCCAACCGGAGGGACAGGACGCGGCGCGGGCTTGTTGCGCCGCATGGCATTCCAGATCAGCCACGCGCCGAAGAGAATCATGAACAGCGAGAGAAACTGGCCCCGCGTGAGCCCCAACGTGAACGGGATGCCCATGTCCGGCTCGCGGAACTGCTCGCCCAAAATGCGCACCAGCGCGTAAAGCACAAAAAACGCCCCCGCCGTCACTCCCTCGGCCACGCGCGTGCGGGTGCGGATCAGCCACAACACCGCAAAGAGGAGCAGACCCTCCAGTCCCGCCTCGATCAGTTGAGAGGGATAGCGCGGATTCAAAATCTCGGCCAGCGCCGCTCGCACCGGCGCGCTCGTTTGGGCCACGTCCACAATGGCGTCGGTGTTTTGCAACGCCGGATCGATCTTCGCGCAAGCCTCCAGCGCGCGATCTGCCAGCAGCGAGTCCTGAAACAATTCCTTGGGAAACTGCATCGCCCAGGAGACATGAGCGATCCGTCCGAACAATTCGCCGTTGATGAAATTCGCGCAGCGGCCAAAGAAGATGCCCAGCGGTGCGGCGACGACCAGATTGTCCCCCAGCCCCATCCACGACACCTTATGCCGTCGCGCATACCAATAGGTGAAAATCACGATGCCGAGGATGCCGCCGTGACTGGCCATCCCGCCTTCCCAAACGCGGAAAAAGCGCAACGGCTCATGGAGCATCGCGCCGAAATCGTAAAATAGTGCGTAACCAAGACGCCCACCCAGCAACACGCCCCAGAGCGCCGTCGCGGCGATAAAATCGCCCACTTTCTCCTCCGGTAACTCAGCAAACCCATGCCGGGAAAACCAGCGCAGCATCTGGTAGCCGAGCAGGAACGCCAGGACATAAGCCGTCCCATACCAGCGGAGGCCGATGCCGTGTCCAAACTCCACGATGAACGGACTAAAATGGTCGATGTAATAGGCAAGCATGGGAAAGATTTACCTTGGCAGAAAATCAGTTCGCTGCACATCAAGAATCTCCTCACTTACACCCGCGTTGATCAACTGGATTAAACAAGGGGTTCACCCTAAACCTAAGGCCGTGAAGCCGCAGTAGCGTTTACAAACCGCCTTAAATCCTCCGTGCGGTTCAGCCAGCCCTTGAGAAATTTCTGGAGCCCCGGGCGAGCCGTTACCAAGCGCCTGTAAAACGCTGCCTGCTCCTCCAGAAACGCCGACGCCGTGTGTGGAGCGGGCGTTGCCGCGAGAATCGCACGCGCCCGGCCCACTCCACAATTCACGCACGCATTAAAGAACACCTCGCCCAACGGCTCCGCATGCCACTCGCAGCCGTATTTCACCCAATACTCGCGCCAGTAAATTTCCATCGCCCCTTCCTTAGTCAGGTGCTGGATATCCACATCGGGGTGGCTGCGCTTATCAATCCCGAAGTTTGTCTCCCCGCCGGGATCGTCCGGGTCATTCTCATACCCACCCTCCCACCGAAATATGAATGGGATGAACTCAAGAAACCGTTGGGTCATCATAATGCTTGGGCGCATACACGCGCTCGATCTTCTCCTCCGCCTCATAGCGCGTGGTCGAACCGTGCCGCCAATCCACGCAGCTCTGACCCGCCACCAAGCTCGAAATCAACGCCGAGAGCGCCACCGTCGCCATATTCGCCACCCCTGCCAGATGCGCCGCCTTCTCCGGCCCGGCGAACAGCGTCGCCCCCACCGTCACCACGAACACAAAGAGCACGCAGCCCGTCCCAAACACCGCCGCCGTCCATTTCTTCGATTTCCAATGGTTCATCCCACGAGCCCTCCGCACAGCGCCCACAACGGTTTGCGTAGCGTCCACACCCCCAGCGCCAGAGCCAGCAAAGCCAGCTTCCACGCGCTCGCCCTCCAGAAATCGCGACTCGCCTTAAGCCGGTTCTCCTCCTCCTGCGCTTTCGCTAGTTCCCCGCTCATCGCGCGAAACTCCCCTTGCAGCGCCTCCATCCGCCCGGCGGAATCCGCCAGCGCCCTATCCGCCGCCTTCCACTGCGCCTGAGCCGCGTCTAACTCCGTGCGAGTCGTCTCCACCGCCGCTTCGAGTTGCGCCACCAACGGGCGTTCCGCCACGCTCGCCACCGTCATCAACTCCAGCGATTTCGCCGCCGCCACTTGGAGCGCCGCCTTCGCAGCCGCCGTCCGCTCGGTCGCCTTCCGAGCCGACAGCGAAGCGCATTCCACCGCAGACCACGCCGCGACAACCGCCCCGCTGTTTCCCGCCTGCGGGCCGCTTGCGCACCCACACAACACCCAAGCCAATAACACGAGCCGTTTCATCGATGCAAAATGACCACCCCGAGCACGGCCACCAGCACCAGGCTCAACGCAATTCCCACGCCGCCATACACGAGCTTCTGCACCGGCGAAAACTCCGCCCGCATCACAAAGCGCGACTCCGCAAATTCCTCGAACCGGTCAATCCGTTCAATCAGATTGTCGATCCGTTCCGTCAACACACTCACCTTTTCAGTTTCCTCCACGCTCATCGTTTCTATTGGGGTTTGGGAAGTTCCACCTTGATCTGAAGCCGCTTGGCAAGCGCAGCCATCTTCTGCGCCGCCCCTTCCGCCTGAATGGCAGGGTCAGACGACGCCAGCTTCGTTTCAGCGTCGGCCAGATCATAGACCGACGCCTCCACCTCATAACGCTTCGCGCGAGCCTGCTGGCATTCCGCCACAAGCTGCGTCAATTCCGGCGCGAGGCATTCCCGCCACGTCTCCGGTCCATGCTGACGGACGATGACGAGCGTGCGGAATTTCAGATCCACCGCAGCTGAAACAACGAACCCGGAGCCTTTCGGCCCCATGTAAACATCCGTGCGAAGCGTGGCGTTGTAACCGATCGCTTGCGGCGCGGATTTCGTGACGGGGGCGGCTTGCGCCAGAGCGGTTTGAAAAGCGGCATCCACCGCCGCGCTAATTTGAGAAATAGTCAATGGGTTCATGCTGTGAAGGGATAAGTTTTACCGGTGCCAGTGTTATAGAGAGCGGCGATTTCATCCGAAGTGAGAGCGCGTTTCCAAAGCCCTGTTTCGTCAATCGCGCCTACGAGCGCATCGTCAGCCCTGCCGATGCGAATGCCTCGCGTCCATGAGCCAATGCTCCCGCTGTTTCCACTCGTCGCCAGCACTCCATCAATCCAAAAATCATTATTGCCGGAAGCATGATCCCGCCGAACAACGTAGTGATGCCAAGTTCCGTCCGTGGGTGCCGCTGCTAAAATTTCCCCGCTCCCACCCAAGTAAAGATTGAGGGTGTTTCCACTGGGGACAAACCTCAAATTATAGGCGCCCCCGCCGCTCCAACTATTAACCAAACCGGGCGTTCCACTTTGAGCCGATGGATCGAACTTCGCCCAAAATGCGACGGTGAATGATTGGCCATCCATCACACCGCTCAAGTCAGCGGTGTTGAGGTAGTTAGTGCCGTCGAAATTCGCGGCATTGCCGATCTTCCCTGCGACGCACCCGACCCCGTTATTGTCCGAAAGATCGTTGCCGCTGCTGGTGGAATCCGCACGGACGCCGCTCGTTTCATGGAGCTTCCAATACCCTACCAAATCCGTCAAAAGCGAACTACTTCCCCCTTCACTCCCTTCGGTTGCCGCGCGCGTACCGATTTGCAGCCATCCGGTCTCATGCGCCAACAACGTAGTGTCGAGCACTTGATAAACCGCTCGCGTATCGAGCTGCTCCACCTCGTCAAATCGATTGACCTGCGCCGCCGTCAACGCCAGCCGCGCGGCGGCATTACTCACGGTGAGCAGCTTCGCCAGCAGAACAACTCCAGCCTCGCTCTCCGTCGCCGCCTGTTTGATTGCCGCGAATGCCGCCACGGGATCAGCCACATCGCCCAGGTTTTTCGATTTCTGGAGAAAATCCCGCATCGGCAAAACCCAATTGCCACCGCAAATCAACGCCGGGAAATCATAACTCTCCGCGTCGCTTGGAACTTCGATCAGTAGCGTGTCTGTGTTGCCTGTGATTCCTGAAAACCGCACGGAATAACGCCCCGCAAGAAGCGTCACATTCCCGTTTCCCTCGGCATCAAGCCGAATCGAACGCGCCCCGGAAACCGTCAATGCGGAGCCGTTGAAAAACGGCGTATCCCCAGGATAAAAAATCACTTCGCACCCAGCCACCGCCACACCCAAAATGTCATTCAGACAAATATGAACGGTACTCATGCAGGCACTTAGAAGAGCCCAGTCGAGATACCGCAAGAATGCTCAGAGCCTGCCGCGTCAAAATTCCGCTTACTTCCCGTTCTTCGCAGCGTGTAACTGCCGATTGATCGTCGCCGCCGCGTAAGCCGCGCCAAACCCGTTGTCGATATTCACCACCGTCACCCCGCTTCCGCAGCTATTGAGCATCCCCAACAACGCCGCCAACCCGCCGAAGCTCGCCCCATAGCCCACGCTCGTCGGCACCGCCACCACCGGCTTGCTCACCAACCCTGCAATCGCGCTCGGCAGCGCCCCTTCCATCCCCGCCACCACCACCACCGCATTGCACGCCTCGATTTGATCCCTCACCGCCAGCAACCGGTGAATCCCGGCCACTCCCACGTCAAAAAACCGCGCCACCCGATTTCCAAAAATCTCCAGCGTCACCGCCGCCTCTTCTGCAACCGGCAAATCCGACGTGCCCGCGCAAACCACCGCTACCTCCCCGTCCAGCTTCGGTAGCGCCGCCCGTTCCACTGTCACGGTATGCGCCCGTTCGTGCACTTGTGCATCGGAAAATGCCTCGCGCATCGCTGTAGCCTGAGCCTCGCTCACGCGCGTCACCAGCAACACCCCGTGCCGATCCACAATCATGCGCGCAATGGACACCACATCCTCCGGCGTCTTGCCCGGCCCGAAAATCACCTCCGGGAATCCGCAACGATCCCGCCGCCCCACATCCACACGGGCCACGCCAATATCCACAAATTCAGAATGATCAGCCATAGATTGAAGATTACTTATTCTCCATCCCATGCAGCCGGTCCAGTAGATACGGCAATAGCTGCTTCTTACGCGAGACCACCCCGTCGAGCACCCAGCGATGCGCTCCCTCTCGCGGATAATCAATCCGGCTCAAATACGCCTCTGCGCCACAGAGCAGCAGCATCGAAGTCTGCGAAATAATATCCGTAACCAACAGCGCCGCGAATAAAAACCGCCCCGCGCGGCAATATGCATCGAGCGCCTCCGTCAACGCCGCTTCCTTCTCGTAGAAATGCGAGAAACTCAGCTCCTCGATCTGCGCCACGGAAAACCGCGCCCCTTCCTCCTCATAAGCCTTGCAATCGGCGGAAATCGCCTGCTCTGCGCTCATCGTCAACAACGGCGATCCCACAGAGAAAATCTCCTCCGCCAGCTTTGCCGGTTCTGTCTCCGCGATCTCCGCCAACCTCGCCAACAACCGCACATCCACGGCCGTCGCCGTCGGCGAACTCAGGTTCAACGTATCCGAAATCAGCCCCGCCATCAAAAGCCCTGCAATCGGTTTCGGAATCGGCACCCCCAACTGCTCAAAACAAAGCGCCACAATGCTCGAAGTCGAGCCCACCGGATTGTTCCAAAACAGAATCGGCAAATCCGTCGAAAATCCACCCAACCGGTGATGATCCAGCACCTCCACAATCGGCGTCTCGTCAGCCCCCGCCACCGCCTGCGAAAGCTCATTGTGATCCACCAGAATCAACTGACGTGGCACCGTCTTCAAAAAGTCGCTCTTCGAAAGAATCCCCGCCAGTCGCCCCTCCTTGATCACCGGAAAAAGAAACTGCGCATTCGATGCCGCCTCCTCTCGTGCTCTTGCAAGCGGCGTATCTGGCGCGAAACTCAGGAACTCACTGTCCAGTTTGCGACCCACCTTCACCGCGCCGCGCGCCAGCAGCACCGTCGTCGCCGTATCGTAGGGAGAGGTTGCCAGCGTCACCCCTCGCTTCTCCGCCGCCTCGCGCACTTCTGCACTCATCGGCGTATCCCCAGTCACCACCACTGCCACCACGCCGTCCCGGATCGCCGCCAATTGAATCTCCGCGCGATCCCCTACAATCAACACCACGCGCTGCTTTTCATATCGGTGAAGCCGGTTACGAAACGACTCCAGCCCCATCGCCCCCACCAACAGCAAATAATCGTGCTCCCCAAGCGCCGGTTCCCCTTGGATCATTCGGCCTCCAAACGTATGAAAAATCTCCTCCAGCGCAGCCGTTACCACGCGCGCATGGGGAGTCTCCTCACGCGATGGCACCAAGTGTTGCAACACCTTAAACGCCGAAAGAAGCCCCAGACAACGGAACTGCCCATCAATCACCGGAACCCCACGCATCTGATTGCGCTCAATCAACTGGATCGCCTCATAAATCGATGAATCCGCTGTGATCGTAATCACCTCATCCTCCATTACATCCTCCACGCGGGGCGAAACATCCGTCACCAGCGCCGGTGCTTCCACTCCGAATTTTTGCAGCACATAATCGATCCGCTCATTCGTATTCCCAGCGCGCGCCGCGATGACCCCGGTGTGTCCCGTCAACCGCTTCAACTCCGCGTAGCTAATCGCCGCGCAGATTGAATCCATATCCGGGTTCTTGTGACCAATCACAATCGTTTGCATAAGGCGGCAATCTACAAAAAATCCGGGCCATAAGGAAGCCAGAAGAATGAAGGAATATGGCACGAAAAAGCCGCGCCCTTCTCACGAAAGGCGCGGCTTAAAGAAACAAGCGTGTCCGGAACGATTACTCTGTCACCACACCCGCCTTCACGATCTCCACAAACGCGCGCGGGTCAAGGCTTGCACCGCCCACAAGCGCGCCATCAATGTCCGGCTGCCCCAAAAGCGTCTTGGCATTGTCCGGCTTCACGCTACCGCCGTATTGGATGCGCACCTTGTCGGCCACAGCCTGATCGGCAATCAGCGCAATCGTCTTGCGAATAAATGCGTGAGCCGCCTGCGCCTGTTCTGGCGAGGCAACGCGACCGGTGCCGATGGCCCACACGGGCTCATAAGCAATCACCGTCTCCGCGATCTCCTTGGCGTTGAATCCAGCAAGACTGCCGCGAAGTTGGGTCTCCAGCACTTCCTCCACCCGATCCGCATCGCGCTCGGCGAGCGTCTCGCCCACGCACAGGATCGGCTTGAGGGATGCCTCGTGCGCAGCGCGAACCTTCTTGTTCACAATCGCATCGGTTTCCCCGAACAACGTGCGCCGCTCGCTGTGGCCAAGCACGACGTAGCGGACATACAAATCGCGCAACATCGCTGCGCTGATTTCGCCCGTGAACGCGCCGCCCTTTTCAGACGACATATTCTGTGCGCCGAGCTTTACGTTCGACGAATTGCTAAGGCGCTCACCCACTTTGGCCAGCGCGGTGAACGGAGGAACGATGACAACATCCACGCCACCCTCGTCGCCCATTTCGAGCAAAAAGGTGTCGAGGAACGCATCGGCCTCGCCGACCGTCATGTTCATTTTCCAGTTGGCTGCAATGATCTTTTTACGCATGAGATTTGATAGGGAATGCTACTTGTTGGTCAACGCCGCCACGCCGGGCAGCTCGCGGCCTTCGAGCAATTCTAGGCTCGCTCCGCCACCGGTCGAGATGAACGTCATCTTGTCGGCAAGACCAAACTGCTTGACCGCTGTGACGGAGTCGCCCCCACCCACGATGGACTTGGCCTTGGAATTAGCCACCGCTTCGCCCACCGACTTGGTGCCGACAGCAAACTCGGGAATCTCGAACACGCCCACAGGACCATTCCAAAGCACCGTGCCCGCACTCGCGATCTCCGCGTTGTAAAGCTCGATCGTCTTCGGTCCGATATCCACACCCGCCCAGCCATCGCTGACGGAATTGAGCGCGGAAATCTGCGTCGCGGCACCGGCCTTGAACTCCTGCGTCTCGATAGAATCCACCGGCAGAAGGAACTTCACGCCCTTGGTCTTGGCGTCAGCAAGAATCTCCTTGGCTAGATCCACCTTATCGGCCTCCACGAGGCTCTTGCCCACCGTATAGCCAAGGGCGAGATAGAACGTGTAAGCCATCGCGCCGCCGATGAGAATCGTGTCTGCCTTCTCCAAAAGCGACTTGATGACCGTGATCTTCGAGGAAACCTTCGAGCCGCCGAGAATCACCACAAACGGGCGGGCAGGCTTGGCGAGTTCGTCCACAAGATACTTCAGTTCCTTCTCCATAAGCAACCCCTGCGCCGCGATGGGCAGATAGGCCGCAATGCCCGCCGTGGAGGCGTGCGCGCGGTGGGCGGCGCCAAAGGCGTCGTTCACATACACATCACCGAGGGCGGCAAGTTTCTTGGCAAATTCCGGATCGTTCGCTTCTTCTTCCGCTTGGAAGCGGACGTTTTCGAGCAGCGCCACATCGCCCGGCTGAAGTTTCGCAACCACTGCCTTGGCCGATTCGCCGACCGTATCGGTCGCGAACGCCACGGGGGCATTGATGAGCTTGGAAAGCCGCTCGGCCACGATGGCCAGCGAGTATTTCGGGTTCGGCTTCCCCTTCGGACGTCCGAAGTGAGCCATCAAAATCACCTTCGCTCCCTTTTCGCGCAAAGCCGCAATGGTGGGAAGACTTTCGACGATGCGGGTGTCGTCGGTGATGCGCTGGGCGCCGTCTACCTCTTCGGTGGGAACGTTAAAATCGACGCGGACGAGCACGCGCTTGCCC
>Ga0118677_10012414_pt1 | contig 12502 bp, 9 predicted proteins | sample AliMusrvi5mmetaG_FD_86154 | JGI IMG/M metagenome (GOLD analysis project Ga0118677, IMG submission 86154)
TCCATTTTGTGTAAGTTTTAGAGCTTGAGTTCCATTGCCTTTTGGATACCCTCCAGGAATAACCTTTGCTGTATAATGGTTAACTTCTCCATCTTTTGGTTCAAAAGCAACGTTTGTCATTTTTCCACTTTGAGCATCTTCTTTTCTTACAGCGAATGCATCACGTGTAACAGTAAAGCTCATTTTAAATTTTTTATCTTCTTATTTTTTTTTCGGTTGCGGATAAAAATCCACACGGCAAATATGACAAACAATAGTAATCTCAGTTCCCCTTTAAGGGCTAGGGGTCCTATGACTCACAAAGAACGCTTTTTTGCCACTATCGCCAATCAACCGGTGGATCGTCCTGCTTCGTGGTTGGGCTTGCCGGTGCCTTCGGCTGTGCCTGAATTGCTTCGATATTTTCAGGTAAATTCGGTCGATGCGTTGAAAATTAAACTCGACGACGATATTTATCCGATTGAAGTTCCTTACAACTTTCCTCCATCGAATCATATTGCCTGTGCGTTCAAATTTGCAAAAATGGCGCACGACGACAAACCCGATGAACGGACATTAACCGCACCCGGTTTTTTCGAAGATATCGACGACCCTGCTTTGGTGGATAGATTTCCATGGCCCGATCCTGCATTGTACCTTGATGTGGAAGAATCGCGCCGGCTGGTAATGGCCGCCGACCAAAGCTACATCCGTATGGGTGTGATGTGGAGTGCTCATTTTCAGGATGCTTGTGCGGCTTTTGGTATGGAAAAAGCGCTCATGGTAATGTTGATGAATCCCGAAATGTTTCAAGCGGTGATTGACCGGATTACAGATTTTTACCTGAAAGCGAATGAGATTTTTTACGAAGCTACTAAAGGTTATCTGGACGCAGTGCTTATTGGTAATGACTTTGGCAGTCAGTGCGGGTTAATGGTTGATCCGGATTCATTGCGTACTTATGTTTTCCCCGGAACCAAAAAGCTGATTGATCAGGCTAAAAGCTACGGTCTGAGAGTGATTCACCACTCCTGCGGATCTATTTATCCGATTATTCAGGATTTGATTGACTTGGGTGTAGATTCCATCCACCCTATCCAGGCATTGGCTCAGGATATGGATGCCCCGACTTTGAAAGCCGGATTTGCAGGAAAAGCATCGTTCTGTGGTGGCGTGGATGCACAACATTTGTTGGTGAACGGTACGCCTGAACAAGTTACGGCCAAAGTGCAGGAGCTGAAACAATTATTCCCAACCGGATTAATTGTTTCGCCCAGCCACGAAGCTATTTTACCCGATATTCCACCGGCTAATATCGAGGCAATGTTTAATGCATTAAAGACCCCTAACCCCTAAAGGGGAATAAGAGAGATTAGTATTTAATAAAAATATTAAATGGAAAACATAGTAAACAATAGTAATATTTGTTCCCCTTCAGGGGCTAGGGGTAAACGATTCGGACAAACAATACTCCTCAAACCCGAATGTGCCAACGAATATGTAAAACAACACGCAGCCGTTTGGCCGGGGGTTTTGGCAATGATATCAGCGTGCAACATACAGAATTATTCCATTTTTAAAAAGGATAATGTTCTGTTTTCTTACTTCGAATATGTTGGTAATGACTTTGAAGGTGATATGGCTCGCATGGCTGCTGACCCCGAAACCCAACGATGGTGGGATGTGGTGAAACCACTTATGCAACCTATCGAAACACGAAATGTCGGAGAGTTTTGGGCTGACATGGAAGAGATATTTCACTTAGATTAATGCCAACCACATAGGCACATAGTACATTAAAGAATCTATGTGACCTATGTGCCTATATGGTTCAAAAAATACAAACATGGTAAACTCAAATCCAATTCTCGGAACTTTCTTTCACGCAGTGGGCGGCGCATCAGCATCGTCCTGTTATTTGCCAAGTCAGAAAACAAAACAATGGTCGTGGGGCACATTTTGGTTGGTGCAGTCGGCTTTTGCATGGCTTATTATGCCATTGTTGGTGGGCTATCTCACTGTTCCCGATTTCTTCTTTATCCTGAAAACAGCTCCGGCATCAGCATTTTGGGGAGCATTCTGGCTCGGTGCAGTATATGGATTTGGAGGTATGTCGTTCGGGTTTGCCATCAAACACATTGGTTATTCGCTGACGTATTCCATCAGTATTGGACTATCGGCTATACTGGGTACTATGACACCTTTGTTATTGCATGGTGAGGTGCTGCATTATTTTTTACGTCCCGGAAGCAGCATTGTTTTGGTGGGGATGATCATCGCTATTTTCGGGATATGCTTTATCGGATTGGCCGGTTTCAAGAAAGAAAAAGACTTAGGCGAATTGAAGAACGCTGCTCATTTCAATATGACAACAGGTTTAATCTTGGCTATTATCGGTGGATTACTTTCAGCAGTTTTCAATATCTCATTGGAAACAGGAAAACCCATTGCAGATATGGCAGCCCTGCATGGTGCCGGCGAATTTGAAGGAAATGCCAAACTGATTGTTTCTACTGCCGGTTGTTTTCTTGTAAACGTGATTTGGTTTATCGTTGCCGGAATAAAAGATAAATCATTGAAAGAATTTACTGCTTCCAGTGGTATTTCCATTGGTCAGCGCGCCAAAAACACGATGTGGTCTGCTCTTGCCGGAACTATGTGGTGCGGACAATTTTTCTTTTACGGCTTAGGTCATGTTCGCATGGGGAATTTCCAGTTTATCAGTTGGGTATTGCACATGTCCATGTTGATATTCTTTAGCTACGGCGTTGGTCTGCTGATGAAAGAATGGAAACAAGTTTCCAAAAGAACCTACTATATTTTGATCTTTGCATTAGTACTTTTATTGGCTTCGTCCGTCATTATATCATACGGAAGCTATTACGGAGAACAAATACTGAAATAGATGTTAGAACCAAGAGTCAAGAATCAAGATAAAAATAATATAAATATGAATTCAGAATTATTGGAAAAACTATCCGAATGTGTAGAATTCGGAAAAATCAATCTGGCATCGCCTTATCCGCCTCAAATGAAAGGGCAACCCGGTGCTGACGAAATTACAAAAGAAGCATTAGAATCAGGGGTTACACCAACTGAAATACTAAATGATGCTTTGATTTTAGCCATGAATAAAGTCGGACAGAAATTTACCGAAAATAAAATCTTTGTTCCCCAAATGTTGCTTTCGGCAAAGGCTATGGGTGCATCTATGGTGCATCTGAAACCATTTTTCGCCAATGGTTCCGTGCAACGCAAAGGCGTTTTTATTCTGGGAACGGTTTTCGGCGATTTGCACGATATTGGTAAAAACCTTTTTGGTATGATGGTAGAAGGTGCCGGTTGGGAAGTAATTGACTTGGGTATCGACGTAAAAACAGAAAAATTCGTTGAAGCAGTTCAACAACATCCAACTGCCGTAGTGGGTATTTCTGCCTTGCTTACCACCACCATGGTGAATATGAAACCGGTAATTGATGCTATCAAAGCAGCTTCGCCCACAACAAAAGTGATTGTTGGAGGAGCACCATTATCAGCCGATTTTGCTACCACTATTGGTGCCGATGGCTACGGAAAAAACCCACAGGAAGGAATTGTTTGGTTGGATAAGATCTCTGCATAGACCCCCTAAATCCCCCTGAGGGGACTTTGAAAAAGATGAAAGAATTTATAGATAAAATACTGAAAAGCCAGAAGACACTGGCTTTTCCTATTATGACTCATCCGGGCATTGAAGCACTCGGGAAAACAGTGAGAGAAGCTGTGACGGATGGACAGGTGCATTTTGAAGCCATCAAATATCTGTCGGAAAACTATAATACGGTGGCTTGTTCATCCATTATGGATTTGACCGTTGAGGCTGAAGCTTTTGGTGCTACGGTGAATTTACCTGACGACGAAATTCCTTCGGTAACAGGTAGATTATTGAGCGATGCTGAATCCATTGCTGCATTGGAAGTTCCTACGTTGGAGGCAGGTCGTATTCCACAATATCTGTTGGCCAATAAACTGGCTGCTAAGGCAATCAAAGACAAACCGCTTTTCTCGGGATGCATCGGTCCGTTTTCGTTGGCCGGTCGATTGTTCGATATGTCGGAAATTATGGTGGCCATTTACATTGAACCGGATGCAATACTCCAACTATTGGGAAAATGTACCGAGTTCCTGGTCAATTATTGCAAAGCGCTGAAAGCAACAGGCACGCAGGGCATTGTCATTGCCGAACCGGCAGCGGGATTATTGTCGAACGACGATTGCCAGACGTATTCCACCGATTTTGTGAAACAAATTGTAGAGGCTGTGCAGGATGATTCATTTACAGTGATTTTGCACAATTGTGGTAATACCGGTCAGTGTACGCAAGCTATGGTAGCCAGTGGAGCGCGAGCCTTGCATTTCGGAAATGCCATCGATATGGAAGGGGTGCTCAACGAATGTCCGTCGGATATTCTTGTTCTTGGTAATCTGAATCCGGTTGGTGTTTTTAAACAAGGAAGCGTTGATTCGGTGAAACTTGAAACACGCGCTCTGCTTACTAAAGTAGGGAAACACAAGAATTTCGTGATTTCAAGCGGTTGCGATTTGCCACCACATGTGCCCGAAGCCAATATCAGAGCTTTTCTGGAAACGGTAGAAAATATGACCCCTAACCCCTAAAGGGGAACATAATTAGCACTAATTTGTATTAGCTCAAATGAAAGACAAGGAAAGTAATAAAGACGTAAGTAACTCTGTTCCCCTTCAGGGGTTAGGGCTAAACTCCCCTTTAGGGGCTGGGGGTACTTTTCAATCCTTTCACTTCACCTTTGCCGAAGTAGCTCCTACTTTCGACGAAATTCTGGACTTTATCCAATCCACCGATTTGGAAGAAGAGCATCCGGCTATCGTCTTTATACGCGATATATTGGAAGAACTAAACTTCGATACAGGCATCACCGGTGGTTATGTAATCAAAGAAATTGATGAGTTGAATGTAAAATCAGGATGGCTGCGCATTGATAATACGGAGTTGAATCTGGGACGTCAGGTTTGCGGATATATCAAAGAAGCTACTCAGGTGGCTCTTTTTCTATGTACTGCCGGCGAAGACTTTACCCGCATGACCAATGCACTGAACGAGCAGGGCGACATTATGGAGGCTTATATCCTGGATGCCATTGGTTCATTGACCGTTGAAAATACGATGGATAAAATTCAGGAAAGCCTGAAGAATGAATTTTTCAAACAACAGTTCAAAATCTCCAACCGCTATAGTCCCGGTTACTGCAACTGGCCATTATCGGACCAAACAGCATTGTTTGAATTAATAGGTGAAAATCCCACCGGCATTCAGCTCAGCGACTCCTGCCTGATGACTCCCCGAAAATCGGTCAGTGGCATTATCGGTATTGGACAACACCTCCGACACCATAAATATGGCTGCGAGATATGTACCAATGCAAGTTGTATTTATCGAAAGATATTACATGAGTGATTTATAAGACTTACTTTAGCCAATCTGAAGAGTATTGCGTCTTAGTTTTGTCGGGAAGCAGGATTGCTGAGTATTTTTATAAGATGGTTTTGTCAGGGACATTCTTAGTTTTATCGAAAACCAGAAAGTAGTCTGTTCAACGAATTACTTTAAAAGTATAGAGAGACTGATTTCGTCGAATCTGTAGCAGGTAAATCGCTTTTTGGGTTATCGGCAGTAATACATCCGACGAAACAGAATGAACAGTTGTGGTTTCCCTTCCGGTTGCATCCAAAATCACAATCTCAGACGAGCCTGACAGATGTTGAAGCAAAACTCCATCCGGTGTTACCGACCAACTCAGTGTAAGTTTCTCCAGTTGATTTATTGCTGTATTCACAGTGGTTTGCACCGCAACCTGATTGGACACCAAACCGCCATTGCCAATGGGTGTAACCGTATAATAATAGGTTTTGGAACTTTGAAGTCCGCTCACCGGATAGCTAAGTATATTTCCCAGCGACTTAGGATAACCCGAAACAGATACCGGTCCGGTAGCCGGAAGTTGTTCAATTACATTCATATAATCGATATAAACACGTTTGCCGGAAACAGTTGCAAGCGCAATTTTCGATGCAGCGGTCGACACAGGCAAATTGACTGTGAAATCCTGACTGGCAACAGCAGTTGTCCATGTGGCAAGGGTTTGACCATCCAAAGTGGCTGTTAGTGGTGCGCCGGTATCGTTACTATATTGTTTTGCTCTGACCAGAAGCGTGGAAGTTCCTTTGGATAAGTCGAGTGCCGGTGTGGTTATTTTGCCATAAGTACTTGCCGTTCCCATTTTAATAAATCCGGCCAGACTGTTATCGGTATAACCTTCTTTAGTCCACAGATTTGGCAGAGCCAACGAAAAATCCTGTTCCAACACTGTACTTGAAGTTGTGCCTGTATTTTCTATACTATATACATTCAGACTGTACCCGACAGCTCCCGATGAAGGTGTCCATGTTGCTGTAAAACCGCTGTTGGTGGCATTTGAAGCCGGCAAAGCCGAAAACTGATCGGTCGTGGTGGTTTTTATGCGGAGATTAATAGCTGTAATTCCACCTCCCGAAATAGTCAGAATGGCCGACTGATTGCCTACAGCATTAGCCGGATAATGCAATTTAATACTGATGCCTGCTTGGGCTTCGGCTATGCTGAGCGAAGATTTATCCAATGAAAAGTTAGTTGAATTAATTCCTCCCAGCGTCAACGTCAGATTTCCGGTCAGATTATTTGCTTTTAAATTGATGATGGTATCTTTTGCCAACTGATAAAAAGTATTGCCCAAATTGATGGTATCATTATCGTTTGGCCAGTTTAGATACGGAAAAGTAATACTTCCATCGAGTCGATACGGTACGGTGGTGAGATTTCCCCAGATATATTCAATCAGTTCGGGATGGTCGATAAAAGGGTTGCGATTCTTTTGAATTCCGTAAACAGTTTCATTACGGGTAGTTTCTTTCAGACTGACCACATCTTGCCGGTGCCATTGCAACAATAAGGTCAATGCCCAGGGTTTAAACACCGGATAGCTGTTATTCTGCATCATGTTTTCGGGCTTACTTGTGTCCCATTTTCGGGCATAATGCTCGTAAGCAGTGGCCATATAGAAATAAGATCGGGCAAAATCACCTTTATATTTATCGCCCGGCTCAAATACATTTCCCACATAACCATCGTAAGTTGCCGGACCAACTTTGCTAGCACCATTGTCCGAAGTCGGAATTCCCGTGACAACGCCCAGCGGGTTATCGTTTTTAGCCATGTTCATTTTTCCATCGGCCGGATAAAGATGGTTTAAATCTCTGGCCGGGCAGTCAGGATGTGTAATGTCGCAACCCCACCAGCTTTTGGGAACGGAATGTTCAATTTCGATGGTGGAACCAAAAGCAGTAAAATTTGGATTCGGGTTTGGATAGTAACGTATGGAATCGGAGTACATGTCAATCACGGCATTGCTAGTCGCATCGCGGTCGGTATAATAAAATCCTTCCCAGGTGTTTCCTTTGCCCGAACCATACCCAAGGTAGTGTGTGGTGTCCTGACAAATAATGTTATGCAATTCGGTTTTAAGTGCAGCAGCCTTTTTTCCTTCCAGGCTGTTGTAATAGCCTGTAGGAATTGTTGCATAAATACTGTATCCTATCAGAAAAAAAAGACCGCAAAAAACCAGTTTTTTGTTCATTATATGTCAAATTTTTCGTTCCGGAATTAATTTATTAAATCAGCATTTTTCAAAATGAGATACTACTTAATAAATGATTTTATACGTTCTGAACTCCTGATTTCTTTGCAGTTGAAGCAGGTATAATCCTTTCTGAGATAGTTTGAAATGTACAATGGAAGATGTGTTTTTAATCTTAATTTGTTTTCCCAACAAATCCGAAATAGTCAAACTACAGTTTTCGGGAATACCCGAAATCTCAAGGCCCACACCGGAAATTATTTTGTAATTGAAATCTAAGTCAAGTAGTTCAGTAATTGAATTTGGCGAAGCAGTGTGTACTTTTATTTTATCCGAAACTGTGGTTGAATTACCTTGCGGTGTGACTGTATAATAATAAGTTGAATCACTTTGTAAACCTGCGACACTGTAGGTCAGCACATTCCCAACATTGCTTGGATAACCACTTATCGAAACCGGAGTTTGCACAATTCCCTGAGTAGATAACTTCACATAATCTACATAAACCCGATGTCCCGAACCTGCCAAAACGGATAACGAAACGGTTGAAGTGGAAGTTTTAGCTGGAATATTGACCGTGAAATCCTGGTTTGCAGCCCCTGTTAGAAATCCCGCAACAGAATCTGCATTCACCTTTACTGTCAGTTTTGCGGTAGCATCAGTACCATATTCTTTTGCCCGAATCAGTAAAGTAGTGGCTGTTGACATATCAGTCACCGGTGTGGTGATTTGCCCTCCCTGACTACCCGAGCCCATACGAACGTTACTTGGAGTTGTTGTATCCGTATAACCTGACTTAGTCCAGCTTGTTGGTATACCCGTTGCAAAGTCTTCTTCAAGCAGGGTTTTAGGAACTGACCCGGCACTTCCGGTTAGTGAAAATACGTCTAATGTATAACCGCTTGCACCTGCTGAAGATGTCCAATTGGCCGTAAAGCCAGTGCTTGTAATGTTTGTAGCAGCCAATGCGAGGAATGAATCGGTTGCAGTGGCATTTAAAGTTACTGTTACGGCAGTTGTTCCACCACCCGAAATGGTCAGCGTGGCAGTGTGTGAACCGAGAGCCTGAGCCGAGTAATTGACAACCAGTTTATATCCTGCCTGCGCATCGGCTAAAGAAACGGTTGATACAGGTAAAGAAAAATAACCTGCATTGGTGCCACTCAACGAAAAGTTCAGGTCGCCGGTCAGATTCATGCCTTTAATATAAACCGTTGCAGTGTCGGTTTGTTGAAAAGCTACTTTTCCAAAATCGACCGTAGAACCCGCTGACGGAAAGCTGATATAAGGCGTAGATGTACCGTTAACAGAAAATGTTGTGTTTGTTTTGTTTCCCCAAATATATTCTTCTAATCCGGGGTAATCAATAAACGGATTTCGGTTATTCTGAATACCATAGACTGCTTCATTTCGGGCAATTTCTTTGGCACTTACCGGATCTTCACGACTCCATTTCAAAAACAGATTCATGGCATAAGGTGTAAATCCCAGATTTGAAGTACTGTAAACCACTTCAGCACCACTCGACCAGCTTTCGCAAAGTCCTGCATAGCGGGTTGCCATGTAAAAATAAGTTCGGGCAAGATCTCCTTTGTATTCATTCACCGGTTCAAAAACTACTCCGGTATAACCCGCAAAACTACAAGGTCCGAGTTTACTTCCATTTGCTGAAGTATAGGTGGGTGAAGCCACTTCGCCATAAACATAATTGCTTCGCTCTCCGTTTACTTTTCCATCGGTAGGATAAACATTAAATAAGTCGCTTACCATGGGCGAGGCGGAATTAAACCAACTTTGAGGAGATGTGTGTTCGCGGTTATAACAATCACATTCAGCAGAATACGATCCACATTGTTGTGACGAATAATTGAAGGTGCAATTGGAATAGATGTCCCATATTTTTCCGGATGAATTTTCATCAGTTGTTGCATAAGCAGTCCATAATCCGGAATAAGAAGTAACACTGTGCCCGTTTGTAATTATTGATTGGAGTGCAGTTCGTAAAGCAGCCACGTTTTTTCCATCTGCCGTTGTGTAATATCCGGTCGGTTGAACCGCAAAAGAGACTAATGAAAAGAATAAGAATAGAAATGTTGCTAATTTCTTCATAAAAATAGTCAGTACTAATTACAATTTTGAATAATTTACTTTTTTTTTGAAAGCTTGCAAATGTATAGAATAAGTTTTGAATTTTATGCCAATTTTGCAGTTTTAAGTATTTTCTGAATAAAAATACAGCAAGGATTGACACAAACCGTTAAGTTGTTATATTTATATATGACATTTATATTTCTGTCGTAAACCTTATGATTATGAAAGAATCCACTACATTTGCACTTCATTTAAAAATTTGAATGAAAATGAAGGCAAAACTAATCCTAATAGTAATCGCACTGATGGCACTATCCAAAAACAAGGCTCAGGAAAATCTGGTCTATCAACTTCCTCCCAAATCAATTCTCCAATTGGCGGACTACGAGCGTGCTCCACAGGTAAGCATTGATACAAAGAAAGAATATCTGCTGCTAAATTACCACAGCACCTATAAATCGCTGGAGGATTTGAACCAGCAGGAAATGAGCATGGGTGGATTACGCATAAATCCAATAACAAATATAAGTTCGTCAGTCAATTACATCAACAATCTGAAAGTACGGAAAGTTTCGGCAAAAGAGCCGGTTCAGGTAAAAGGTTTGCCTGCAAATCCCCGAATCGCCTTCATAACCTGGTCGCCCGACGAAACTAAGATTGCTTTCACCAATACTGCTGAAACAGGTGTTGAACTATGGGTGCTTGATGTTGCTTCGGCACAGGCAACCCGATTGACTGATGCTGTGGTGAATGCCAATTTGGGTAACCCGCTAAACTGGTATCGCGACAGTAAAACTTTACTGGTACGTTTATTACCTAAAAATCGCCCGACACTGATTAACCCGAAAAAGCAATTGCCTGCAGGTCCTACTGTTTCAGTAAGCGATGGTTCTAAATCGCAAAACCGCACCTATCCCGATTTGTTGAAAAATGCCACCGATGAAGGTAATTTTGTGACTTTGGCTAGTTCCGAACTTTTTAAGGTTGATTTAAAGGGAAAAACTGAACTTTTAAAAGCTGAAAACATGTACAGCTTTGAATCTTTTTCGCCTGACGGCAATTATTTATTGTCGACGACTTTGCATAAACCTTTTTCGTATGTGGTTCCGTTGAATCGCTTTCCAATGACTTCAGTAGTATATAATTTAAAAAATAATGAAGCGAAAACTGTGAATGAAGTACAGCTGTCGGAAGTGTTGCCCAAAGGTTTTATGGCGGTTCGAAAAGGGAAACGGCAACTCAACTGGAGACTGGATGAACCGGCAACTTTATTCTTTGTGGAAGCACTGGATGGTGGCGATCCACAAACGAAAGTCGATTTTCGCGATGCTGTTTATCTTTGGAAAGCGCCGTTCGACAATGAACCTGTTTTGCTGACTAAAACTGCCCAGCGTTTTATGAACATACTATGGGGAAATAAGGATGTTGCAGTTTTGCAAGACGAATGGTACGATACGCGTAACGAAAAAACGTATCTGATTAATCCGGCAAAACCAGAAATGACTCCGAAAGTGATTGACGACCGCAATTATCAGGACATTTATTCCGATCCGGGACATTATGAAACATGGAAGAACGAATATGGAAAATATGTACTCGCCATTGCCGACGGCTCTCTGTTTCGCATTGGCGAAGGACATACTCCAAACGGACAGTTTCCTTTTATCGATGCATTAAATCTGAAAACACTCAAAACCGAACGCCTTTACCAGTCAACTTACACTGACAAAATGGAGGAAATTTTTGATATTGAAGATTACAAAAAAGGGGAAGCATTGGTGCGTATTCAGTCGAAAAACGAATATCCGAACTACTATTTCCGAAATTTCCGTAAAAAAGACGAAATTACGCAGGTTACGCATTTCGCAAACCCGTTTGAAAGCATAAAAGATGTGTACAAAGAAGTGATTAAATACAAACGGGCTGATGGTGTGGAACTTTCGGGTACACTTTATTTGCCGGTAAGTTATGATCGAAAAGCTAAAACAGAAAAATTGCCTTTGCTTATCTGGGCTTATCCGGCTGAATACAAGGATAAGAACAGTGCCGGACAAAGTTCAGCCAATCCGAACGAGTTCACCTATCCGTATTACGGGTCGTTTGTGTATTGGGTGACGCGTGGCTATGCTGTTCTCGACGATGCAGCTTTCCCGATTATCGGCGAAGGAAAAATCGAACCAAACGATACTTTTATCGAACAGTTAGTAGCTAATGCGAAAGCAGACATTGATGCGGTAGATTCACTTGGGTTTATCAATCGCAAAAAAGTGGCTGTGGGTGGACATTCCTACGGAGCTTTTATGACTGCAAACCTGCTGACACATTCCGATTTGTTTGCCTGTGGAATAGCCCGAAGCGGTGCTTATAACCGCACACTTACACCCTTTGGATTTCAGAGTGAACAACGCAATTACTGGGATGTACCGGATGTTTACAATAAAATGTCGCCTTTTATGACAGCTGATAGAATGAAAACTCCGATTTTGTTGGTTCACGGTGAAGCAGATAACAACCCCGGCACATTCACCTTGCAAACCGAACGGTATTTTCAGGCATTGAAAGGACTTGGTGCACCGGCTCGCATGGTTATTCTGCCCAAAGAACAACATGCTTATGTAGCCAGAGAAAATATCCTGCACTTACTTTGGGAGCAAGACAAATTTTTAGAGAAATACCTGAAATAATTGAAGTTTATAGAATTACAAATTAAAGAATACAATCTGAAACAATTATGATACATGTCA
>Ga0118677_10012418_pt1 | contig 12500 bp, 10 predicted proteins | sample AliMusrvi5mmetaG_FD_86154 | JGI IMG/M metagenome (GOLD analysis project Ga0118677, IMG submission 86154)
ACACCAAGTGGCACGCCAAGTGCAACCCCTACAGCGCCATTAGCAGCCGCAGCAATGGCTATGGGATTGCCTGAATTGGCAAAGATGTTCTATTACGGCAAAGAGTTTGGAGTTAAAAAGCAAAAGATCAATGCTAGGGGAGAGTTAGTACAGGAAGAACCCAAGCCTTTGAGTGTGACTAAAGCAGGGGCTGAGGGGGATGAGGCAGACTACACAAACGAGGCGGTTTTGCCAGTTGCTAAAGACGACAAATCAGGGGAAAATGCCACTAAGCAACCGACAGATCCTGCTACTGTAGATGCATTACTTCAGCACATCATGGGTACATCAGAGAATTCAGCGTCATTGGATGACATATTAAACATTGTAAAAGGGGCATAGTATGGCAATAGTAACTTATAGCGATCCAATTAGTGGGCAGGATATAACATACGATGACTCCATCGATACAAGTACTGTATATAACCCAAACGGCACAAATGGTGGAACAACGGTCTATAGTGCCTCTACTGGATTGCCCATTTCTACGCCAACAGATGGTAGTGGTTTTAGCCTATCTAATCTTGGTACAGATATCAAAAATCTATTTAATGGAACTTCTTCTGCCGGCGGAGCGGGGCAACTTGCTGCTATTGCTGGGCTAGGGGGCTTATTAAACAGTGTTCTTGGAGGTCAAAGTTCTGCTTATAAAGGCTATACAGGCGGTATACCATCAGTAACTGCTAGTAGAACGCAATATGGCACACCTCAACAGCAGATTGGAACATTTGGCGATACGGCTCCAAAGAACTCTTCAGTAGGCGCAGGCGCACCTAATATAACTCCAGATCAGCTTAAATCTTATTTGGGAACGCCAGGCTTGGAAGACTCTCAAATTGCTACTGAGATGAATAAGTATGGGATAACACCAGCTCAAATGGCTACTATTACTGGAGTAGAGCCTGCCGCGGTTCAATCTAGATACAATGCTGTAATGGGGCCTAATGCTACTCTCGGCCCATATAGACCAGGGCAAGGAGGCATTACATACTTTAGTCCTATGCAGTACCAACCCACAAGTAGTACTGCGGCTGCAACAACTACTCCAACTCCAACTCCAACTCCAACCACAGCTACTACTCCTGTCGATCCCGCTACTTATGGTGGTACTCTTGCTGCTGCAAGCGGAGGCATGATGGGGTATGCCACAGGTGGTGGAATTAGTTCTCTTGGTACGTATTCTGACGGAGGTCATTTGCTCAAAGGCCCAGGAGATGGAGTATCTGACTCAATTCCTGCGACCATAGGCGGTCATCAACCTGCTCGATTGGCCGATGGCGAGTTTGTTATCCCAGCCAGAATAGTTTCAGAGATTGGCAATGGCTCTACAGAAGCTGGGGCTAGAAAGCTTTATGCCATGATGGAGCGCATTAAGCACGCCAGATCCAAGGCTAAAGACATAGCTGCGGATACCAAGGTCGATAAATACTTACCAAGTTAAGGAAAAATTATGGCAGACACATCAATACCAACAGCAGGCCAATCAGCAGTATCCACGCTATCGGACTGGGCGGGGCCGTATGTAACCAATATGCTTGGCAATGCTGCTGCGGTAGCCAATCAGCCTTATCAGACTTACCAAGGCCCATTGACTGCCGGCCCTTCAGACATACAAAATCAATTGTTTTCTGGAATAGGTGGGCTTACTTTACCGCAAAACTACGGCGCAAGTATGAGCAATGCAGGGGCTTATGCCCCTCCAAATACCAATGTTCCAACGCAAGTTCAATCTGTTAGCCAAGCTGCAAATGGTACTCAAAACACCACTCCAAACCTAAATAACTTTGGCGCTAGTGGAGATCAAAATAGTTTGATCAACCAGTACATGAACCCTTATTTGCAAGCGTCTTTGACTCCTCAGTTGAATATGCTTACACAACAAGCTCAAACAAATGAACAAAATGATTTGGGTAAGTTGACTTCACAAGGTGCATATGGTGGCAGTCGGCAAGCTGTATTACAAGGCATGGATCAGAATGCGCTATTGGCCAATCAAGCCAACATGATTGGCCAAGGCTACAACACCGCATACAACAATGCTTTGGGTCAGTTCAATACAGAGCAGACTCAAGGGCAAAACCTTGCTAATACGATGAACACCATTGGGCAAACTCAGCAAGCATTGAATCAAGCTGGCGTTACTGCTGACTACAATGAGTTCTTAAATCAACGTCAATACCCACAACAGCAGTTGCAGTTTGAGCAATCAATGTTACAAGGTTTGCCAATTTCTACTGTTAGCAATGCGCTTCAACCACAGACGGGTTTATCTAGCTTAGCCACCACCATAGGTGGACTGGGTTCATTGTTGACTGGCCCAACGGGTTTAACTTCAATCATGGATAGCTTAAACAAGCTTGGCGTAACTAGCTCTGGCACAACGACTGGCGCAAGTTCAGGAACAACTGGTAACTAGGACAGATCATGCAAACATTATTGGGTACGGTACATCACTTAATTAATGCTGTTAATGGCTTGGATCCTACGATGCCGCCAGTACAGGCTTTGATTGCTCTTAATAAGATCAAGTCACAGGTAGCCAATAGTGGTCAAGGTGGGGGTGGACAACAGCCTACTGTAGCAGCAAAAGATGTTAGCGGTATCATGTCCATGATCAACGGAGCTTTAACCAAGCATCCTCCTGCAATGCCCGAATCTTCTCCTGCTTCTGCGGAAGCTGAACCAGCGGCAGATGGTGGAGTTGCTCAATTGCCGTCTCATTTTAACTTTGATGGCGGTGGCATTGTTGCGTTTAGTGATGGCACTGGCCCAGATGGGGTGGTAGATAGTGGTTTATTGCCAATACCAGAAAAGTCTCAATCGACCGCTGGATCTGCATTGGATGCATTGGGTTTACATTCTCTTGCCAATTACTTAAGTGAAAACAAAGCAAAACAAAACTTATATAACCAAGCGCAAAGCTTAAAGCCAGGATTGTTTGAATCGCTTACTCCCACAGAGCGTGCCAATAGAACAGCGGCTGTTAATAATATTAATCAGGGCGCACAACAAGGGTTGGGTATAGGAGCACCTGTTTCCGATCCAGCTGGTATTGCTGCTATTGAGGCAAAGATTGCACAAGCCAATCCCAATATAAATCAAGCTACGCCTGCCGCACCTGTTGCGCCAGCAGCGCAGGTAAAACCACAAGTTACTCCTGTCGTGCCAGGCGCCCCACAAGGGCAAAGACCTAGTGGCATACCTATGGGTCAACCCCCACAAGCGATCACATCATCTCCACCCCCATTGGGAGCAGGTGGACAGTTCTTGGCTAATCAACTTAACGCTACTGAGCCAGTTGGAAGCACCTATGAAGAGCGTCAGAAAAAGTATTACGATGAGCATCCAGAGCTGAAGAAGCCAGCCATGTCTGAGCTTGAGACGCATTTGGAAGCCTTAGAAAAAAATGATCAAGAGGCTAAGAAAGATAGGGAAAAGCGTGAAGCGATGAGGAATATCTCCGACTTTTTCCATAATCTATCTATGGCCGGCAGAGCATCGGCTGGGCAGACAGGAATTGGTGCATTGCTTGGCAACTATGGACAAGTGTCTCATCAGTCTGCTATGGATGCGCTTGATAGGCAAGATAAGTATGAACAAGCTGACAGGGATCATGCCATCAACATGGTCAAGTATCAATCTGAGATTGAGAATGCTCGTAGGGCAGAGGCTCGTGGCGACTTTACTGCTGCTGAAGCGGCAAGGGCTAAGGCTGAAGAATATGCTCTTAAACTTAAAGAGAATAAGGTTCAAGCCGCAAGTGCTTTGTCTAGAGATGAAACCTCTACTCAGAACGAAATACGCAATAGGCAATCACAAGAAACTATTGCAAGAGAAAATCGTTTGGCTCAAATTGCTTTACACAATATGCCTGGCGCTGAGCAGAAAATGGTTGACAAGTATATTGCCGACTATATGCAGAGAAATCCTGGTGCAACTTATTCACAAGGCTATGATGCTTTCAAGCAAGCACCTAGTGCTGACAAAACTGATATTGCTGCATTGAAAGCGATAACAGATATTACTAGTGGCGCTACTCCAGAACAAAGAAAAATGGCTCAACAAAGGTTGACAGAATTGGCTGGGTTGAGTGGTGCATCGGGCGCCCCATCTGTTCCGCAAGCCGCTATTGATGCCTTAAAAGCGAACCCGAGCTTACGCCAAGCTTTTGAACAAAAATACCGTGTGCCTGCATCCACCTATTTAGGAAAATAAGATGGCCAATCCTTTTGACCAGTTTGATACGGTGCAGAGTGGTAATCCATTTGACCAATTCGATCCTATTTCTGATGAGAAGAAGAAGCGCTCGGTTGGTGAGGCTTTAAAGGATATACCTGCATCATTCTTAACTGGCATAGGTTCTTTGGCTAAGGAGCCTGGTCAACTGTATGGTTTGGCTACAGGGGATATGAATCCCAATTACACCAAGACGGGCAGATTGATTAGCAAGTTTGCAGAGCAGATGAAATCACCTGGGCTAAAGGCTAGGGAGGAAGATCGAGCACGCAAGGTTGCTGAAGCGGAAAAAGAGGGTCAATTATCTGCTGCGGCTACGGCGGTAGGGCAGACGATCAAAGATCCGTTTGGTTTGGGATTGTCATTCCTTGCACAGAATGCGCCTAGCATGATACCTGCTCTGGGTGTTGGTCGTGCAGTTAATGCGGGGGCTAAAGTTTTAGGTGCAACGCCTGAGATTGCATCTGCTATAGCAGAATACGCAGTTAAAGGAACAATGGTAGGTCAACAGGGTACAGACGTAGGAGCACAGGCCTACGATGATATCTATCAAAAGTTGATTGACCAGAAGGTTCCGCCAGAACAGGCCAAGAGGCAAGCCATAGAGTTGGCGAGGAAGGCTGCTCTTGCGGGTGCAGCGGTATCGGCTGGATCCATGATGTTGCCTGGTGCCAATGCTTTTGCCAAGTATGCAGCCAAGGTTCCGGGATTGACCAAGGAAATTGAACAAGGTGGCATCAAGAGCTTGATTCCTGAGAGTCGTCTTATGGGCGCTGTTAAAGGTGGTTTGGGTGAAGCCACACAAGAGGCGGCAGAAGAGGGTGGTGGTCAGGTCGCACAGAATTATGCTATGCGTCAGATTGATCCTACTCAAAGTCTTACTGGTGGCGTAGGTCAAGCTGCGGGTCTTGGTGCTTTGGGCGGTGCATCTTTGGGTGTGATTGGTGGTCATGGCCAAGAGCCTGCCAATGTACCTCCTACTGCAACAACGCCACCTCCTGCCGCGCCAACTACTCCTACTGCGCCATCGGGGCCAGCACCAGCGACATTTCCTCCTACGCAATATGGTACTGTTCAAGGCAATCCACCTGAGCCACCTCCGCCATTGGGCTTGCCTGCGCCTGAAGTTCAAGGCGAATTGCCTGCTCCGCCCAATGCTCCTAAGTTGGGGTATAAACCATTTACGCCAGTATCATTGCCAGATGGAACTATTGCTGCAACGCAAGAGCAATTGGACGAGTACAACCAACACAAGGCTGACGTTCAAAAAGCTTTGACCGAGAAATTCAGCGCTGATCCTCTTATTGATAGGGTGATGAGGCAAAAGCGTTTGAACGAGCTTGGATATGTAGCGCCAAAGTCTAAAGCTGATATGTCTCAAGATGAGTTGGATCATTGGAATTCAATGACCAAGCCAGAGCAAGAGGAAATTATACGAAGGGCAGAGTTAAAAGATAGGGCGGGAAGAAGATGGGCTGGCCCAGGTGGAACAAATGGTGGTGGCGGTCGATGGACTAAAGCTGAGCTAGATCAAATGGGCATAGAGACAACTGAAAAACCTGTTCCTATGGATAGAAGCCTACATCCTGACAATCTTGGCAAAAATGGTGTGCCAATTGCAAATGGTGGTGAACACTTTGCCACTAGGGATGAAGCTGCGGCAATTAAGAAACAATCAAGAATGAAAGATTATTTGGTTGCCAAGACGCCGCAAGGATATGTCTTATCGCCAAAGACCGATGAGGATATTGCTAAATCTTATGCACAAGGAATAAAGAATCTTACTACTTTGGGTATGCAGCCAGGCGATATTATGGGTGCTGGGCAGTTTATTGCGAGCAAAGGTGGGCTACGCCCCAAAGAAAAATCTGACATGAGGGTTGACCCAAAGGAAAATATCTATCATGGTGCAACAAGCTTGTTTAGACCGGGCGGTATGACCATTGAGGAGGCTACTAAGTTACTCAAAGAAAGTGATTACATACAAGACGATGACCATGATAGTGCTAGAGAAGCTATTGTTGGCAATAAATATAACCAGATGGGCAAGCAAGAGGATGCTCAACGTAGGCTTGCCGAGAAAAGAATGGAAGAAGAAAGGCAGATAGATGAAGCGAATCTTCATGGTGGCTTTTCTGAGGAGATGAATTACCCAACTTATCACACCTATCAAGAAGAGGCTGATGCGTTGCGTGAAAAGGTGCGTGAGCTAGGATTTGATGATACGGAAGTCGTATTAAAAGCGCATGAGGAGACTCTGAATCAACCCGATGAGAATTACCATAAGCGCTTAGCTGAGTTGTTACGCCCCTATGTGACTGGCAAGATTAATCAAGAAATTAATGCCAAAAGAACTGGCTTTATAACTACTGAAGAAGAGCGCATTAATGCAGAAGAGTTAAAAGGTAAGACTTTTATTCAAGCCGCGCAATGGCTGGTAGATAAAGCGCCCAATCGATTTGCAAAGATTATTGCTAACAAGATACTGAATAGGCTCAAGGAATACGAGAGGGCTGGTGTTCATTTGCGGTTTGAGATTGCTACTGACGAGAAAAGAGATATCAGGCTTAGGAATGCTGCGGGCTTTACAAACACTAGGTTTGGGGCTAATGGAGAACAAGGCGCTATCCTATTAATGCTCAATGGCCCGACAAACTATAAAGAACAGGCTAACTTTGGCCCTGGTACATCTTATAGAACGGTATTCCATGAGATGCTACACGCCGCCACAGCCGCTCACCTTGAGTTTTCTCATGGTAGTGATCCTTTGATTAAGGAGTTGAACCGTATCTATGATATTGTTGCTAGGCATATCAAGGCCAACAGATCCAACAAAACCATGTCGAAGATTGAGGAGCATTTCTTCCAAGGTACTAACAATGCTTTTAGTGATCGTGATGAGCTTATATCTTGGGGATTGACAGACCATGATATGCAGGTGTTTTTGTCTGGAATTAAAGTTGGGGACAAGTCGGTCTTCAATATGTTGACTGAGATTGTGCGTAAGATTCTCGGTCTTAGCCCGTCATACGATAGTGCTTTAGATGCTTTGATCAGGACTACCGACAGCATTTTAGACGAGCGCATTGAGGTAATGGCTTATGGGGCAAAGAGCAGAGGCTTTACCTTTGGTCACAAGGCCATTGATGTTACTGCCAATAAAGCTGAGAGTGTTAATCAGAAGGCGGAGAATGCGGCATTTGAAGGCCCAACTGAGAAGACTAGTGAGCTATTTAATGCTGCCAAGAAGAAGGTGGGGCAGGCTACTCAAACGGCGGCCAAGGCTATCCATAAAGCTGGGCAAAAGAACATCAAGCCAACTAGTGCATTTAGGGGCATGGATACTACGCTAGTTGATTCTTTGGATAGTGTTTTCTATCCTGAGAACAAGACAATCGTATCCAAGATTGAAAGCCTAAAGAATGACTTTTGGGAGCGACTAGCCCAGAAGACAGTTGATCAATTCCGATCCATCAAGAATATCTATAAACTTGGCGAGAGTCCTATTGGATATATGAAGGCTAGATTGTCTCAGTCCATTGATGGGGCTTTGGAAGGTTTGGTGTTTAGTGGCCATGTATATGACGATGGTGGAGCATTAAACATCAAGACGGGTAATAACAACAAAGGTTTGATTGAAACATTAAAACCATTGGGTGATGAGGTAGATCGATTCCAAATATGGATGGCGCTCAATAGGGAGGCTAATCTACCAAAAGATAAGCAGTCGCCAAGCCTTGATAAGTTCAGGGGTCGTGCAGCAGAGTTTTCTGATGGCACTATGGAAGACGGCAAGAATCGTCTGGATGTATTTGAAAAGGTACAAAAAGATTTCAATGCTTTGAATAAATCTGTTCTCAAGGTTGCGCTTGATAAGGGATTGATTGATCAAGAAGCATTTGATCGTTTCTCTAACGATATCTTTTACATTCCATTTTACAAAGTTATGGAGAGCGGAGATATTGGTGACGTACAGGTTTCGGCCATGAAGACCGCATCTACTTTAACAAATCAGTACTTCTCTAAGGCGTTAAAAGGCAAGAGTGAAAAGCCATTTGGTGACCTGATGGGCAACACCTTGAAAAACTGGAGTCATATCTTATCGGCAGCACAAAAGAACGATGCCGCGGTGACTGTATTACACGATGCTGAGAAAGCTGCTATTGTTAGCAAAGCCAAGCCAGGTCAAGACGATAGCAATTTGGTCAAGGTGATGGAGAATGGTAAACAGGCTTACTATGACGTTCACGATCCATTCTTGTTGGAGTCAATTACCAACATTACATTCTTGACAAAGAACAGTCCATTCCTAGATGTAGCGCAGAAGTTTGGTGGTCTGTTGCGATTTGGCGTGACGATATCGCCTGCCTTTAAGGTTGGACAGTTGTTTAAAGATACGATACAGAGCGCTGCATTGGCAGAGGTCAATGCTTTGAATGATACATTTGCTAACTGGGCTGATACAAAGCGTGGTCAACCTGCTTACATTGAGGCGTTGGCTGGTGGTGCGATCTTTAACTTTGGATCTGCCTATGAGGGGAATCAGTCTGCTTTAATCAAGAAACTTATTGCTCAGGGCGTGAATAAGACAAGCATTCTTGATTCGCCTGAGAGCATCAAAGAGGGTTTAAAAACCTTATGGCAGGCTTATGAGGACTTTGGCACTCGGACTGAGGCGGTTAACAGGATGGCTTTGTATAAGCAATTAAAGGCCAAGGGTTTGTCTCATTTAGAGGCTAGTTATCAGGCTAGAGACTTGCTTGACTTTTCTATGCAAGGATCATCTGGTGCGTTCAGGTATGTGACTCAAAGTGTGCCGTTCCTCAATGCTCGATTACAGGGTCTTTATAAGCTTGGGCGTGATGGCGTTATGCCGACCAGTCGTGTGATTTATAACACAATCACAGGTGAGCCCATTGAGGCTGACGATGCGGCAAAGGCCAAGCGTTTCAGTATGGTCACGGCCTCTACCATGTTAGCGTCCATGCTCTTGTATCTTGCCTTTAAAGACGATGATGACTTTAAGCGTAGGGAGCAATGGGATAGGGATAACTTCTGGTGGATTAAGTTACCGGGTATGGACTCTGCCTTACGGATTCCTAAGCCGTTTGAGCTTGGCGCATTTGGCACTATGGCTGAGCGTATTCTTGAGCAGATTGTGGACAAGGATGTTGAGGGTAAGCAATTTGGGGATAGTTTGAGTAGGATGTTGACCAATACGTTCTCGCTAAATCCTGTGCCTCAGTTTGTTAAGCCTATGGTGGATCTGTATGCCAACAAAGATAGCTTTACAAGCGCTCCAATTGAAACCGCCGGCATGGAGAAACTTTCTAAGCAAATGCGTGTTACCGATCAGACAAGTCCTATTGCCGTTGCTTTGGGTGGTATATCCCATGCTGTAGCCAATGTGACGGGTGAAGGTACTGAGCTGTCGCCTGTGCAGATTGACTATGCCATCAGATCCTATCTTGGATGGATGGGCGGTACGGCTATTGCCGCATCGCAGTATGCTGTTATGCCGTTTAGGGAGGGGTCATTCCCTGATGCCAACTGGCGTGATCGTATAAGTTTGGGGTATATCAAAGCATTGCCAGCAAAAGAATCTGCTTACATGACCTCGTTTTATCAGAACAATCAGGCCATTCAACAAGCCTATTCTGATATGCGGCACTATGCTGAGCTTGGTCAGTACGATAAAGTGATTGAGGTGCAGCAAGAAAAAGGTGACTTGATAGCCTTGCAAAAGGTCTATGACAAGACGTCTAAGGAAATTGCTAAGGTACGTCAACAGGTAAGACTTATTACCAGTGATACAGAGATGGATGGCAAGACCAAAAAAGAAGAGATAGAACGCCTTAAGTTACTGATGAGCGATCTATCTCAACAAGCTGAGTCGGTACGCAAGAGTCTTAAATCCTAGACTTGTGCAGCGCCTCAATGGTCATGGCTACCAGGTTCCATTCGGTGAGTTTGTATCTGGTGTAAAAGCCTTTAGTTCCCAGCCCATGAAGCCCTGAGTTACCTGTGTGGTGCTCAGGGCATAGGGGTACAACAAGCCAATCAGAAGCCCTTTCGCCCCCTCCCGCGGCATTGCGTGGGTGGTGCAAGTGAGCTGGTGTAGGCCCATAGTCAAGATGCCGACAAAGGATGCATCCAATGTCAGCAACTTGGCTCAAGTACTTTTTTAAGTCCTTGGTCACAGTCTTCTCTTTCTTTCTTTTAGCATTGCATAGGCTCTATCGTAGGCCATTTCTGCCTCTCGCTCATAGTCTCCTCCCGATACTGAATTGATCATACAAAAGCAAGCAATGAAGTCTACTGCCGTAAGATCATCAAAGGGTACAGACGGTTCTTTTACAAGAGTCTCCAGTCCTTCAGGCTTTTTTCTTGTCATCTTTTTCTCCCTTTAGCTTGTCGATCTCGTCACAAATAATCTTTGCTAGAGATTTACCGCCAACGTGGATAGTAGTGATCCTGTCCTGTTTTTTTACGATTGCCTTGGCATCTTGCAACGCCTTTTTGTAGCCTGCTGTATAGGGCTTATCGCCCTTGATAAACAGATCTATGGCATCTCTAACCATGCTTGCAGCCTTTCTGTCCTTGGCCGCGCCTTTGATCTTGTTGAACGATTCTTCGGTAAGGTACACCGAGTATGGGATCATACGTTTTGGTGTTTCCATGCTATGAATTCCTCCTGAATGCTAAATAGTTTAAGGCAAGCGTCTTTGTTGTCCTTGAGTTCTGCCCTTGACTGTATGCCAAGTTTATCTCTGAGCCAGACCACAGTAGGGGTTTCTGATTGATCACCAATGTGAAATGCTCGAAATAGATACTCTTGAAACAATGGATCTTTACAGAGTATGCCAGCAATTTTGACTGGATCTCTGTATAAATCACGATTGAGTGGTGTGTTATCGTCATTGAGGCGAACCATGACGACTTGGTATCTAGACCCAACAAAGTCCCTGAATATCTCTTCGGGAACCTCATCGGGGTGGATAGCAAGGGTTAAGACGTAACCGCCCCTATTTTGGGACATATTAATCTTAACCGCCTCGAATTGATTGGTCTTCATCCTAGAAGGGGATATCCCCATCTTCAACAGGTGTTGGCTTAGTCTTAGGTATTTCTTGAAAGTCATCATACTTAAGGCTAATAAAATCACCATATTCGCCTTTGCGATTCCAACCAGAGAGCTTGATAGTGATGTCATCTTCATCGGTCAACTCCAGTAACTTCTTGAGAAGTGATCGCTCTAGCTTAATAGCACCCTTGTAATCGGGTTGCTTATCTGTTTTTTTCCATTTGTTTGGGGAAAATTTACCTGAATTCTTATACTCCATTTAGCGCCTCTTTTCTTTCTTTAAACATACCTAACAATGTAACGTGTTGTCTAGCGTCAATCTCATTGAGCTTGTCGTAGTGCTTGCGGTTCACCTGATAGATCTTCATCAGATCTTCTTGGGTGTGGGCATTCAGGATCTGCATTTGAGTAGCATCAAATAGGATCTGAATGTAATCTTCATTCTTGAGTTCCGGGTTCTTGGTATCGATGTGGATAGCAAAAGGATCTTGTATTGCCCTTTGCTCAGGAGAAGCTTTCTCTTCTTTTTCTACCTCTTTGTCGGTCTTAACAATGGGCTTTGGTATATCCTTTTTGGGGATAGGTAAGGGTTCTGCTGAATCAATGGGGTCAGTTTGCGTAAGCTCAAGGGCGGTCATCCATAGATAGCGTCTTTGGTAAGACTCTACGGCTCCAAGGTTCTGAATGTCGTGCGCTCCTTTCAAGGCGGCAGTTGCCATAGGGGAGTGAATCACAATTACCGTACCGTCTTCTACGTCTGTGATGCAAAGTGTTGCTTCATCTGGTGAGTAAGATACCACCCCACAAAGGTCGTATTTGAGGAATAGTTCCATTGCTTGGGGGATAAAGTCGCTCAACTCAAAGTACTTATAGCCAGCAAATTTATTGTGGCCAGTTCTTTGTAGCCCTTGTCTGGCTAAATCTACCCTGACTTGCATTAGTTTTTTATGTACGCTCATGTTTTTTCCAGTTCAGTTAAATAGTTTTTATACTGTTTGCAGTGTTCTGATACCTGACAATAGGATTTACATCTCGTCCTCTCGCCTGGTCTGTGTTCGACAAAGTAACCCTTGGTAAGGGCTGCCATTGCCTCTGCCTCATTGTCGTAAACCTTCTTTGCTCGTACACCTCCTTCTTTCAT
>Ga0118677_10001468_pt4 | contig 12499 bp, 8 predicted proteins | sample AliMusrvi5mmetaG_FD_86154 | JGI IMG/M metagenome (GOLD analysis project Ga0118677, IMG submission 86154)
CTGTGGCGCATTGCCAGCAGTTCGTCAAGCATCCATCCTGTCAGGCAGCGCACCCGTTCGCCGATGATATTCATTCCGATCGTCTGCAGGTGGCGCAGCCCAATCTCGACGGCAGGGATGGCGAGGTAGTTAAGGGTGCCGTCTTCAAGAGCCGCCTCGCCTGGGGCCAGCACATGTGCTTGTGCCTGAACCGAAGCAAAGTTAACTGTGCCGCCCGCAAACCAAGGCCGTTGGAGCCTTTGAAAGGCGGACCTGCGGATGAGCAGTGCCCCCACTCCCGTGGGATAACCAAACATCTTATAGAAGGAGACGGCAACGAAATCCGGCTGCACGACGCTTAGATCCAGGGGATTGGTAGGCACGAAAGCAGCCGCATCCAGGAGCACCCGCCATCCTTTGTCTTGCGCGGCCGTCACCAGTTCCAGCGGATGCTTGACGCCGGAAACATTCGACTGAGCTGGAAAGGCGAAAAGATTCTCGCTGGCCGGGTCGGCCCCACTGAGCAGTGTCTCCAACCGCTCCCGATCCAGGCGTAAAGCTGGCGCCACTAGAGGCGCGTAGTCGATTCTCGCACCCTTCGCGCGCGCGAATTCGCGGATACCGTTCACCGAATTATGGTTGTCGAAGGTGAGCAGCAATCGGCCTTTCGGAGTAAATGGAAAGGACTCACCGACAAGCTTGAGCGCACCACTTGCGTTGGGCGTGAAGGCCAAGATGTACTCGCCCGAGCTGGCGTTGAAATAGTTCAGGACCGACCGGCGGGTTCTTTCGAGATGCTCGGTCATTGCCGCGGATGTTGGGTTGTTGGAGTGCGGATTGCCAAAAACACCGGAGCGCAAAAAACTCATGTGCTCTTCGAGCTGAGATTCAGCGAAGAGAGAGCCGCCGGTGTAATCCAGATACACTTGACCGAGTTCGTCGAGGCGGCGGTATTCGGTGGCGCGCAATCGGTCAAGTGAGGCTGTACCGGCGTAGTCGGGATAGCGCCGAGCGAAGTCAGCAAACGCCACTTCCATCTGTGCGTCATGCTCGGTAATGCTCAATGTAATACCCGCTATCTTGTCCGGAATCTTTGGTTTGGGAAGAGATTCACTCGAATTATACCGAAGCGCAGGACAGTTGCCAAACCAGAAAGATTCGGTTAGAGCACAACCGTTTCTTGAATTCCTAGTGGATGCAGTGCGCGAAAGGTGCTATATCCTCCGGAGAGATTGCGAGCGTGGAAGCCGTGCTGGGCAAGTATCCGACACGCATAGTACGCGCGCTGACCGACGCCGCAGGTTACCCAGATCTCTTTTGATTGCGGCAACTCGCCCATGCGTTCCCGCAACTTGCCGAGCGGTATGTTGACTGAATCGGGAATGGCGCCGGCGCTGAACTCGGCGGGCTCACGCACATCCAGAAGGAATGCATTGGTCGAGTCGAAATCGCTCCAGGGCGCAAGTTCCGCATCACCTCGCAGCACGTTGGCGGCGATCATGCCGGCGAGATTGACCGGGTCCTTGGCGGCTCCGTACTGTGGCGCATAACAGAGCTCGGCTTCTTCGAGATCGAAGACTGTAGCCTTCATCTGGATGGCGTTTGAGATTACGTCGATGCGGCGCGCGACACCCTCTTCACCAACAGCCTGGGCGCCCAGCACAAGCCCGTCCGATGTGCGGAACAGCAATTTCATGTGAATGGCCTGCGCTCCAGGATAATAGCCGACGTGCTGATTGGGATGCAGATAGATGCACTGGTAATCCTTCATTTCCGCACGGCGAAGCGCCTTTTCCGTTGCACCGGTAAGCGCGACAGTGAGGCCAAAGAAGCCGCATACCGCCGTAGCCTGGACGCCATCGAAACACACTTCTCTTCCGCAGATCGCATCGGCCGCGATGCGAGCCTGGCGATTCGCAGGACCCGCCAGGGGAATCAGTTCCCACTGGCCAGTAATGCGGTTTCTAACCTCGACAGCGTCTCCGACGGCCCAGATGTGCGGATCGCTGGTGCGCATCTGGTTATCGACTCGGATGCCACCCCGTTGACCCATTTCAAGATTCGCGTCGCGCGCGAGCTTTGTCTCCGGACGCACGCCGATGGCAAGGACAACCAAGTCTGCGTTAAACGCCGCTCCGCCTTGTGTGCGCACAACCAGGCTTCCATTGGCGCCTTGCCTGAACTCCGCAACTCCGTCTCCCAGCAACAGGTTTACTCCGCGCGACTCCAGCCGTTGCTTCGCGTACTCGGCCATCTCCGGATCGAGTGGCGGCATCACCTGGTTGGCCAGCTCCACAATGGTTACTTCAATTCCACGATGGGCAAGGTTCTCCGCCATCTCCAGCCCGATAAAGCCACCGCCCACGACAACTGCCTTGTTTGGCTTTCTGGTCTCGATCCAGTTTTTGATCTCCCGGCTATCAGGGACTGTGCGCAGTGTGAAGATGCCCGCCAGATCGATCCCCGGCCAAGGCGGGCAGATTGGAGCGGCGCCCGGTGACAACAACAGCACGTCATACGGTTCGCTGTATTCGCGGCCGGTTTCCAGATCGTGCACCGACAGCGTTCTCGCCTCGCGGTCAATTCCTGTGACCTCGTTCAGTGTTCGCACTTCGATGCAGAAGCGGTCCTTGAACAAAGCAGGTGTCGCCAGCAGGAGCTTGCTCTCATCCTGAATCACGTTTCCGACGTAGTAGGGTAGACCGCAATTGGCAAAAGAGACATAGGGGCCGCGATCGAGCACGACGATCTCCGCGTTCTCATCCATACGCCTCAAGCGCGCCGCACACGTTGCTCCGCCCGCGACTCCTCCAACAATCACTACCCGCTTCTTACTCATCATCTTCCTCGGCAAATCAGCTCTCAGGATTCCCGCAGAGGCATAGGCGACTCGGAATGCGCTGGCTTCGGCATTGGCCTTTGGCCTTGGTCAACACGGAATCTACATCAATACTAGGCTTTTCGCCAGCCGCCTGGGTAAGCGGATTTCAATTGCAGGCGGCTTTGTCCCCACGACCTGGGCCAAAGTCAGACGGGAATTAGATTATGAGAAACGCGCGGCACGGGCTGCCCGGGGTACTTTCCACGCAGCATGAGAGACTGGAAGGCCAACCCTGCGCGGGCGCTCGCAAACTTGGACAGGAGCGAAACGGTTCGATAGAATCGCTGCACGTTTTGAATGTGCAAATGCCATTTTCCGGTCCGAACTTGCGGCGTCTTATTTTAAAGGCGGCGCCCGCGCTTCTAGCCGCGCCGGCGCTGTGGTTGATGGACAGTCTGGCAAAGCGCGCAGGCGTGCTGCCTGAAAATGCCAACACTCTGCTTACGATTCCTATCGTCCCTGGCGCTGGAGTCCGGTTTTACGACAGAGCCATTGTGATCACCACCGCGGAAGGGGTGGCGGTACTTTCTTCGGTCTGTCCACATCTAGGTTGCCGCATCAACCGCGTTGAAGACGGCGATCTGGTTTGTCCCTGCCACGGCTCGAGGTTCAACGCACGCGGCGAGGTTTTGCACGGCCCGGCCAGCCGCAACATGCAACCATTGAGTTTTGAACTGGACCAGGCGGCAGCAGTTCTACGCGTCACCCTGGGCAATGGAGAGGCGCGAAGCAGGTGAAAGAGAAGCTTTGGCGCCGAATCCCTCCCTTGGGAATGGCCACACTTGCGGCCTTTGTCATTTGTGCCTTGACGGGGATCATGTTGGTGCCGGCTTACAGGCCCGACGCAGCGCTGGACTCGCTGGCGCTCCTCCTTCTCAAGAACCCCGCCGGCACGTTTGTCCGCAGTTTGCATTATTGGTCGGCACAGGCATTTCTGGTTTTCACCTTCGCGCACATCGTGGATCACTTTCTTCGCAAGAGCGAGGACAAGGTACAGTTCGGCATCTGGCTCCGGTTGTGTCTCTCTGTGCCCGTGGTTGCAGGCGTCATGCTTTCGGGATTTCTCCTGCGGGGAGACGCGGCTGGATTCCAGGCTTTGCAGGTTTTGCGGGCTATGCTCGGTTTTGTTCCTTTGATTGGAATCGAGTTGTCGCGGTTGTTGACCGGTTCAGGCCCAGACCTTACTACTGTCTATCTTCAGCACGCATGCACAGCCACATTGATGATCTGGCTGGTGACCGTTGATCACTCGCGGCGCATGATGCCGGATGCGCGGGCAGTCTGGTGGACGCTGCCCGTCGTATTGCTGCCCGCCTTGTTCCTCGTGCCAGGATTGGAATGGCGTGCTTCGGTGGTAGAGAAAGGGCCGTGGTATTTAGTCGGCCTTCAGGAGTTACTGCACTGGATGCCCCAACCGCAAGTTGTCATCTGGCTGGTGCTTGGCTGTCTGACGCTCTTGATTCTGCTACCTAAGTTTCCTCCTTTGTTGCAGTCGCGGCTCAAGTGGACAATGGCTATTGCAACTTGTTTCTATGCAGCTCTGACGATCGTGGGGCTTGGTTTTCGCGGCGATGGATGGAGATTGAAATCTCCGAAGGCAGTAAATGGAGAGCCGGCAAACTATCTTTCCTACAGAGCCTATGTTTCACCGGATGCAACACTGGTGAAACAGACTGTACCGATGATTGGCGGTCAACGCGAGGGCTGCCTTGCCTGTCACCAGGGCATGACCGGATTTTCGAGCGCGCACGAGCCGAAGACGCTGGGCTGTGCGGCCTGCCACCTGGGCAATCCATTCACGCTTAACAAAGTCTTGGCCCATTCTGGAATGACGCGCACGCCGGCCAATCTGGACGTCGTCAATCAGACATGCGGCACAGCCAACTGTCATGGCAACGTGTCGGAGCGGGTGCGTGGATCATTAATGAACACCATGAGCGGCGTGGTAGCGGTAGACAAGTGGGTCTTCTCCGAGAGCCGCGATCTGGGTGTGCACTTCAATGTTGCGGCGCTAAAACACTCACCGGCCGACACGCATTTGCGAACCCTATGCGCCTCCTGTCATCTGGGGCAGAACAAGCTGGAGCCTGGACCCATTGACGAATCAAGCCGGGGTGGCGGCTGTTCCGCGTGTCATCTCCGATATGGTTCCGAGGCGAGGGCTGAACTGGGGCGCCGTGGCGGAAGTTCAGCACCACTACATCACCCCGATATTTCAGTGAACGTGCCAAGGGAGGCTTGCTTCGGTTGCCACAGCCGTTCCGGACGGATCGCCACCAGTTACGAGGGTTGGCACGAAACGTTGATGGACGAGGCTTCGGCGAAGGCCAACTCGGGCTGGCCAACGCAATTCCGTGAGCTCACCGATGGCCGAATCTTTGAAAAGCACCCCGCCGATGTGCATTTTGAAAAAGGCATGGCATGCATTGACTGCCATGCGGCTACCGAAATCATGGGCGATGGCGTCGTGCATGCGCACGAGAGAAATGCCGTGCGAGTCTCGTGCGTGGATTGCCATGCGGAAGGTGCGACGCCCGGTAGGGATTTCGCGCAACTGGATGCGGAGACGCAGATCATCATCTCCTTGCGCAAGATGAATGCGCCGGGCCGCAGATTCGTGGTCTCTCCATCGGGTTCGGTGGCTTATACGAATATGTACGTGGATGCCGACGGCCACCCGCTGCTCGCTCTCAAGGAGTCGGCAAAGCTGCTGAAACCAAAACCGCTCTCGGCCGTTTGTGCGCGCGACAGAGCCATGCACAAGCGACTGGACTGTGCCGCATGCCATACCGCCTGGGCGCCTCAGTGCGTTAATTGCCACACGTCGTTCGATAGCAAGGCACAAGGCTGGGATCATCTCGCCGGGAGGTTTGTGGCTGGTGGTTGGCAAGAACAAGGTTCTGAATACCTGGGCGACGCACCGGCAATGGGAGTGGAGCGTGTGACCTTGCCCGGTGGCAAATCAAGTGAGAATGTCACTCCATTTATCCCCGGGATGATCCTGACTTTGGAGATTCCCAAAGGCGACGCAAAGGACCGGAATGAGTTTCGCCGCCTGTTTGCGCCAGCATCGTCGCACACCATCGGCGCGCGGGTCAGAGACTGCCGGTCATGCCACGCAAATCCGGCGGCGCTGGGCTATGGCCGCGGGCGTTTGACTTACCTGGTCAAAGACGGCGCTGGTGCTTGGGAGTTCACTCCCGCATTTGAGAGGCTCAGCCAGGATGGACTTCCGCAAGATGCCTGGATTGGATTCTTGCATGAGCCGCCAGCAGGCAGTACGACGCGAAATGGTGCCCGTCCGCTTGCCTTGCAGGAGCAGCAAAGGATTCTGCTTGTTGGCGCATGTTTGCACTGCCACAGCGAAAAGGAACCCCGCATCGCCGCCGCTTTTGCCGACTTCAAACGCTTTCGCACGTATCTGAGACCGCAGTGCCTGGTGCCCAACTGGGCAGACTCGACGAGTCATTGACAACGAGCTTCGTTTCAATATGTTGATCGAAACGCTTCATCGACAGAAGTGATCTGCATCACTGTATGCATTTTACATCTAAGCTCAAATCGCTATTGAGAGAATGACAGCTATGGATCAGGTTTCTCGAAGGCGATTCCTCAAGATCAGCGCCGGAGTCATCGCTGCGGCAGGTGCGGCAGGAGCTGCCGCCGACCGGGTGTTAGCGGGCGCTCGTAGTGCCGCACAAAGCGGTCTGAAACGAATCCCGACATTCTGCAACGTCTGCTTTTGGCAGTGCGGCGCCATTGCGAGTGTGCGCGATGGAAAGCTCTGGAAGATTGAGGGCCACCCTCTCGATCCGCTCTCCCACGGACGCCTTTGCCCCCGAGGTACCGGTGGAATCGGCGCGCATTCCGATCCGGACCGTCTACGGTCGCCGTTGATTCGCGTGAGCGAGCGAGGCGAGGAAAGATGGAAGGCGGTTACGTGGGACGAGGCGCTCACTTTTATTGCCGAAAGGATGCAGAAGATCAAGGCTGATTACGGCCCGGAATCCTTTGCCGCTTTCATCCACGGCCTGGGCGGCACTTTCTTCAAGCACACGCTCAGAGCTTACGGCACAAACAACATCGCCGCGCCGTCGTTTGCGCAGTGCCGAGGCCCACGCGATGTGGGATTCACGCTCACCTTTGGCGACGATGCCGGTGCGCTGGAGAGGACCGACATTGAAAACGCACAATGCCTGGTGCTGATCGGCTCGCATCTGGGCGAAAACATGCACAACACCCAGGTGCAGGAGTTCGCGACCGCGGTGGGGAAGGGCGCCAGCATTATCGTGGTTGACCCACGCTTCTCTGTGGCGGCCAGCAAGGCGAAGTTCTATCTGCCCATCAAGGCCGGCACCGATATTGCCCTTTTACTGGCATGGATGAATGTCATTGTCGGCGAGAAGCTGTATGACAAGGAATATGTCGATAAATACGGATTTGGTTTTGAGCAGTTTGCTGCCGAGATTCAGCCCTACACGCCGGAGTGGGCTTATCCAGAGACCGGCATCGATCCTGAAACCATTCGCGCCACCGCCCGCGAAATGGCGCGCTACCGTCCCGCGACTTTGATTCATCCCGGGCGCCATTCCAGTTGGTATGGCGACGATGCGCAGCGCGGCCGTGCGATCGCCCTGCTCAACGCGCTGATGGGAAGCTGGGGGCGCAAAGGCGGCTTGTATGCGCCGTCAGCAGTGGCAGTTCCGGCTTATCCGCATCCTGCGTATCCAAAGCCGGCTAAGCCGGAAGTAGACAATCCGAATAACAAGTATCCTTTCGCCAACGAGAACATCAGCACCGGCATCCGGGAAGCCACAATGACAGGCAAACCGTATCCGGTGAAGGGGTGGCTGGTCTATGCCACCAACCTCATGTACTCATTGCCTAACCAGGCGGAGACGATTCGCGCCATTCAGCAGTTGGATCTGCTGGTGGTGGTGGATGTGATTCCAAGTGAAATCGCGGGCTATGCCGACGTGGTTCTGCCCGAGGCCAACTACCTGGAGCGCTACGACGACCTCCATGCGGAGCCGTTCAAGGTGCCGTTCATCGCGTTGCGCCAGCCAGTGGTAGAAGCTCCGGACGACCAGAAGCCGAATTGGTGGATTGCCAAAAAACTTGCAGAAAAGCTTGGACTGGGCGTGTACTATCCGTGGAACGACATAGAAGAATATCTTGCTGCCCGGCTCAAGGCGGGCGGCTACAGTTATGAAGACCTGAAGCGCGACGGCATCATTCTCGGCAAGCAGCCGCCGATTTATTTTGAGGACGGCGCGCCCGCGATGTTCGACACGCCGTCGAAAAAGATCGAGTTCTTTTCCACGCAGTTACAGAAGGCCGGATTCGACCCAGTGCCAAAATACACGCAGCCGGAAGTGGGCGCGGCAGGCTCATACCGGTTGTTGTTCGGCCGTGCGCCGGTACACTCTTTCAGCCGGACGCAGACGAATCATCTGCTCATGGATCTGTTGAGCGAGAATGCCGTGTGGATAAACGCGACCGAGGCCGCAAGGCTGGGCTTGAAGAGCGGCGATCACGTGCGCCTGCGCAACCAGGACGGCGCGGTGAGCAATCGCATCCTGGTCAAGGCCACTGAGCGCATACGGCCTGAATGCGTGTACATGGTACACGGCTTTGGCCATACCGCGAAGGGACTTCGCTTTGCATTCGGGAAGGGCGCCAGTGACTCGGAGCTGATCACGCGCTACAAGACCGATCCGCTCATGGGCGGCACGGGGATGAATGTGAATTTTGTAACCATTGAGACGGAGGCCTGACGATGTCCCGCTTTGCTATGGCGATCGACACCCGCAGATGCGTGGGCTGCCAGGATTGCGTCGTGGCCTGCAAAACTGAAAACGGTGTGCCGGAGGGTTACTGCCGCGACTGGATTACGGAAGAAGTGCATGGCGCATTTCCCACGGTGCAATTGGAAATTCGCTCGGAGCGCTGCAATCATTGCGACAATCCGCCCTGCGTGACATGTTGCCCGACAGGCGCCAGCCATGTTCATGAACGTGGCGGCGTGGTGCTGGTAACGCACGAGAAATGCATCGGCTGCAAGGCGTGCCTGGCAGCTTGTCCCTACGATGCGCGTTTTATACATCCGGACGGATATGCGGACAAATGCACGTTTTGCATCCATCGGGTCGAGCAAGGCTTGAATCCGGCTTGCGTTTCGGTCTGCCCGACCCACTGCATGCACTTCGGCGACCTCGACGATCCGCAATCTGAAGTGAGCGTGCTGCTCAGTTCGCGTCCGCATCATGTTCTGCTGCCCGATGCGGGCACCAAACCATGCATCTTCTATCTCACGTGAGTGACATGATCGCATTGACCGCACTGACCGAACTGACCGTCTCGCGCCACAATCCGCTGGTTGATCCGCACCTGCATATCTGGGAGTGGCAGATCCCGGTGTATCTCTTCTTTGGTGGCATGGTTGCCGGGCTAATGATTATTGCGGGTGTGCGCCTGATCGCGCTCCGCCCGCAACAACGCGAGGCATTGGTCTGCTGTACGATAGGGCCGCTCATCGGACTGTTTTTCCTGAGTCTGGGCATGTTCACGCTGTTCCTTGACCTCTCGCACAAGCTCTATGTGTGGCGGCTTTACACCACGTTTCAAATCACCTCGCCAATGTCCTGGGGTTCGTGGATTCTTTTGTTGGTCTATCCAGCACTTGTGGCCAATGCCCTCGCGCACCTGCCAGAAGCGATTCCGGCGCTGGCAAAGCGATTTCCCATCTTGGTGACGGTGAGTGACTTTATCCTCGCTCGTGTGCAGTGGGTGGTTGGCATCGGCGTTGCCAACGTGATGGTGGGGATTGCACTAGGTATCTATACCGGAATCCTCCTTGGCGCGTTGGGTGCCCGTCCGTTATGGAACAGTGCGGTGCTCGGTCCGCTTTTTCTCTTTTCCGGACTCTCGACGGCTACAGCGTTGTTGCATGGCATCCTCGTAATCACCACGCCCGACGAAGAACGCCCTGCCTTTGCAGATTTCCTGCTCTCGGCCTTGGCCCAGCTTACGCAGGCGCGCCCGCTCGACAAGAATGTCGGACCCGTACTGGCGCGTGCGGACAACAGCTTTCTAACCATCGAACTGGCGTTGCTCGGCCTGTTCCTGCTCGGTCACATGACTTCTACCGGCATCCATCAGCAGGCGGCCAGCCTGCTCCTGACAGGATCGTACGGGGCAGTCTTCTGGGTCTTCGTTATCGGACTGGGCATTGTTCTGCCCCTCGTGCTCCAGTCGCTGGAACTGCAAAACCGCATTCGACACACCATTGCACCAGTGATCCTCGTGGTGTTTGGGGGAATCGCACTGCGATTCATCCTTGTCTATGCCGGTCAGGAAAGTCACTGGTTTCAAGCTCTGAATTGAGTTGAATTGAATTGAAGAGATGAGTCGCCTATGAACTCTGTTGAACATTCTGCAAAGCCTTACTGGAATCCGTACCTGTCCGGGTTCGGTCTCGGCCTGGTCCTGCTGGCATCGTTTGTCATCATGGGCCGCGGCCTAGGCGCATCCGGCGCCTTTACAACGGCTGTTGCCACCGCTGTGCATCAAGTGGCGCCAACTCACGCAGAGAACAACGCCTTCTATGCCGAGTACCTGGGCGACGGCTCGCGCAGCCCGCTCAAGGACTGGCTGGTCTTCGAGGTCCTGGGCGTATTCGTCGGAGGATTCCTTTCCGGCGTGCTAGCCAACCGACTGAAACTCACTGTCGAGAAGGGCCCACGCATTGGCAAGCCCTGGCGACTGATATTCGCCTTTATAGGTGGTGCACTGATGGGAATCGGCGCCAAGATTGCCTTGGGCTGTACCAGCGGCCAGGCGCTTACCGGCGGCTCACTGCTCAATGTCGGCAGTTGGGCATTCATGATGTGCGTCTTTGGTGGCGCTTACGCTCTGGCTTACTTCTTCAGAAAGCAATGGATCTGACATGAACGCTCCCTTCTATAAATTCGCACTCTTCGGCGACGAGGCCAGCTTCATCCTAGCTTTCGTCATTGGCATTGGCTTTGGCTTCTTTCTTGAGCGCGCCGGGTTCGGCAACGCGCGCAAGCTCGCGGCGCAGTTCTATCTCCGCGACCTGAGCGTTCTCAAGGTAATGTTCACCGCTATCGTCACGGCGATGACCGGGCTCTACCTGCTCTCGCGCATGGGCTTTGTAGACCTGTCGCTGGTCTATCTGGTGCCGACATTTCTCGTGCCCCAGATAGTCGGCGGGCTTCTGCTCGGGTTCGGCTTTGTTATCGGCGGATATTGTCCGGGGACTTCGTGCGTTTCCGCGGTAACAGGCCGCATCGATGGCATGGTTTATATCACCGGCATGATTGCCGGCCTTGTTGGCTTCGCCGAAGTCTATCCACGTTTGCAGGGCTTCGTGAACATGACGCCGATGGGCCAGATCACTTTAGCCCGGCTCTTCAACCTGCCCTATGGCCTGCTCGTCTTCGCCACGGTCCTCATGGCTGTAGGCGCGTTCATGGCCGGAGAGTGGGCGGAGAAGAAGTTCGGCGGCAAAGAGCCCGATCCAAAAGGCTCGCTCATCGGCCGCCCCTGGCGCCTCACTTCCGTGCGCGTTCTCGCACTCGGCTTGATTGCAGCCGGGTTTGTTGCTTCCGTTGCGGGCGACCCTTATCGCGGCAGCCATGCGACCATCGACACCAAGAGTCTCGAGCTACGTGTCGCCAGGGGCGCCGATTCCATCCAGCCTGCCGATCTTGCCAGTTGGATCATCCAGGGCCGCAACGATTTCACGCTCGTTGACCTGCGTCCTGAGAAAGACTTCGCCGCCTATCACATTCCCACAGCTCAGAATCTGCCGCTGGCCTCTCTGACCCCCGATTTCGCCGCGCACAATCAAAAGATCGTTCTGTGCTCTGACGATGGCATTCAGGCGGCCAAGGCCTGGTTCCTTCTCGAAGCGCAGGGTTTCCGTTCTGTCTATTCATTGAACGGCGGGATGCGCGCATGGCAGGATACTGTGCTGTTTCCAAGGAAGTCGTCCGGGGCCGATACTGCCGCATCAGAGAAGCAGGCGCAGGTGGCGAAATACTTCGGCGGCGCGCAACAGGCAGAGGGCGCAACCGCGTCCACTGTCGCTGCTCCGGTCTTGCCCGTTGTGACGATGCCTGCGGCGCCGGCAGTTACAAATACGATAAGCTCGAAGCCGCAAGCAAGAAAGAAGAAGGAAGGCTGTTGAGATTCGAAGACTTGTGTTTGGGTTGTTCAAGAACTGAATTCCACATACAGGAACCCATCTGCATGAATACGATCACAATTCGGCATTTGTTCATCTCTCCCGGCCACAATTTCTTCGGCCATCACGGCGAAGAGGCCGGCAAGCATCCGCTGCACGAAGTGCGGGAGATCGAATGCGTCGCAGGACACGGCATTCGTGGCGACCGTTTCTTCAATTACAAGGAAAACTACAAAGGGGAGATTACCTTCTTTTCGAGTGAGGTGTTTCTGGATGTTTGCCGTTCGCTGGGTACAAATGTTCAATCCGCCGGCGTCACCCGGCGCAATGTTATAACCGAAGGAATGGATCTGAACTCTCTGGTTGGCAAACGCTTCAAAGTGCAGGATGTCGAGTTTGAAGGAGTTTGCGAATGCAAGCCCTGCTAC
>Ga0118677_10012420_pt1 | contig 12498 bp, 7 predicted proteins | sample AliMusrvi5mmetaG_FD_86154 | JGI IMG/M metagenome (GOLD analysis project Ga0118677, IMG submission 86154)
TTTGTAAGACTTTATTAGAATGAGCAAACCATTTTTCAAAATGTTTATCGTCCGATGTATTATAGCCAGTAACTCTATAGCAATAAAGTTGTGGATAGTCAATCACAAAAATAGGATAATATCTCGAAATCCAATCAGTCACGGCACTATCTTCCCCTTTTTTTATCGATGGATATATCGGCATCACAGATCGTCGCGCAAGTATACTTCCCTCCCAAACCCTTGAGGAAGAAATAGATAGCTGTCCCCGGCTCTCCCACCATAGTAACAATCGGCAAAGAAAGACCGCATCAACTGATGACCCAATAAGAACTTTCATAGAAATAGAAATTCTGTCAGGATCATACAAATCATCATCATCCCATTGGCAGATGAATTCACCTTGTGATCTGGCTACAGAAAGATTTCTTAGATCACCAAGAGTCAAAGTCCCGTCCTCAATTTCAACAAGTCTAACCTCACGTTCATCATCTGCAGCAAGGTTCCTGAGCTCATCTGAAACATGAGCACAGACAATTACGAGTTCCCGATTCTTCCATGTTTGAGATTTAAATGAGCTATAAGATTGCCTGATGAGGTTCATATTCCCCCGGGTGACCATGAGACATGAAACTAGTTGGTGCTCTTTCTCCGACTCTTTGAATACACATATTTGATGCCCTGAAACAATTGGAGCCGATCCAGCAGAAAATCTCTTGAATGGAATATTTTTCATCAACGGCTATGAAATAAACTATGGAAGTACCAACCCCATCGACCTTTCTAACTTCAGCGCCAACTGAACCATTGAGCTGACACCAATCTACTCCTCATCAATCCGCCAGGCAACAACCGACTACATAATAGGAAACAAAGTAAATAATACATTCCTTTCCAGTTGAAGCAAAAGACAACCACTATACACCAACTTACTAATCGCCAGCAGAAGCAAACAACGCAGTCTTCCTCAAAACCTCCGCATAAGTCAGTTTTTTAACCGCACAAAAAGCCCTTTTTTCAAGGTCATGTCGTTTAACATCATCAACAAGCAACTCCACACAGGCATTAACAATATCATCATAAGCAACCAGACACAAGCCATCCCGAAAATGCGGATATACTTCCGTATCAGAAGCACATTCACAGACCACAGCCTTCGAATTTGCCATTAAGTACGAAACCCTCACAACTTCAAGAATATGACTATCATATAAATGAACATTCAACACTAATTTAGCACGACGAATCAACGAGTCCCGTTCTACCCCATATACCCCACAACTGACACAAACGTTATAACCTTTATCTTTAAGTGCGTCACAAATTTTTTTTCTGCGAAAAGTCACACCACCATAAAACAACACATCAATATCTTGTTCAACCGATTCCACCCTACTCAAACACGATGCATAGCCCACAGGAACATACTCCACATTACCCTGTAGTACATAATCTAACGGTGTAGCTATATTATTTAAACTGTAATCCCAACGATGATGCACCCTCAAAGCATTTATATATGCAGGACGATTACAAATTGATGAGGACGTAAACTTAACTAACTGTTCTAAATTGTAAATGATGACATTACTCGGCAAAGCTTCAAGAGCCTCATCCGAAAGAAGATGTGCACCTATAAGTATATTATTTTGCAATAAATTAACTTCATTAATGGCCACATTAACATGGACGCCGATTTCTTTAAGTCCAGCAATTAATCCCTCAACAACCTCATCAAAAGCCCTATAATAAATCTCTTTATCTATACGAAAACGCACAAGGGTAACACGACGACACCCCATCCAGCTTATCAGTAAATTCTTCTGCGAATCCTCAACCTTCACTTTTGGTAAAACCGAAATCGATTGACGTTCAAATAATGGAGCACGTAAAAACAGCTTTAAGAGAATGTGCTCAGGCGGCAAATCCGCCAGATACCGTTCATACATTGCCATATAGACCTTTTCAATATCTCCGGTAAATAATCCGGTATCAAACAATGGGGTCGTCAACCTGTTCTTTTCCAGTTTGTGCTTTATAGTATGCAGCTTTTTAGGATTAGTGGCAAGCTCTAATGCAAGAGCTTCATACTCTGCTTGTGTAGAAGTAATAAGTTCAGGCAGTTGAATGGCATTGAGCAAACTTGCAGCGACTCTGCTTGCAAACGATTCACCAATACAGGTTAACACCGGCAATCCGGCCCACAAAGCATCACTTGCAGTTGTGTGAGCATTATATGGCGACGTATCCAAAAACAAATCAGCCAACCTATGCCTGGCCAGATGGTCTGGTAAAACCATACGCTTTGCAAAAATCAGCCTCTCAGACAACACACCTCTTCGAACTGCTTCCCGCCTTAAATGCTCAGCAGCTTTTGCATTATCCTCCAAAAGCCATAATACACTACCCTCAACCTGCTTGAGAAGACGCATCCAACCATCAAACGTACTTGGCGTGATTTTATAGTTATTATTAAAACAACAAAAAACAAACCCGGTTTTCGGCAAGCCAAACTCTTCTCGAGTAAACACCCTATCAGAAATCTGGCGCGTTCTGTCGTTCACCTGATAACTGTTCGGCAGATAAGCAATTTTTTCCGTGTAAAACTGCCGACTCTCTTCAGGAATAAGTATGTGATCTGCAATCAGGTAATCAATATATGAAGCGCCCATCGTTCCAGGATAGCCCAGGTAATTCACTTGAATAGGAGCAGCTCGCAACGCAAAAATTCCTGTCCGACAATTTGTAGTAAATCCTTTCAAGTCCACGGCAATAGCAACACCCAACTCTCTTGAAAGTAAAGCAACCTCCTCATCAGAATAGTTACGAACATCAATAAACCTGTCAAATGCCGATACAACCCTTTTCCTCATACTATCATTGTGCTGATCCGGCCCAAAAGAAAAGGCTATAAGCTCAAACCTCGACCGATCATGATGTTCAAATAACTCCGCCATCAAATAAGCCGTGGCATGATCATGAAAGTCAGCTGAGAAGTAACCGATGCAAATTTTATCCTGAATAACCAGTTTATCAATTTCTGGAAGCGAATACGTTGAAGGAAATTTATCTTCCACAAACGTCAACGCAACCTGTTTCTGTAAGAACAATGAATCCACTAAGGCAATTACAGGAAATGGTATAGATGATTTAGCATGGCCATATATTTTCTGCAAAAGTAGATTAAGATCACTATCAAAAGTTGTCCAATCGCAAATCTGTATTCTTGAACGCACTCTTTCACCAAATAAATAATCAGCTTCAGGGTTTATGGCAAAAGCCCTGTCATAACAGTGCAGTGCATTTTCATACTGCTTCAACTTCATGTACAAAACCCCACAATCAGCATGAACACCCGCATAATCAGGATTGATTGCAATAAACTTCTTATAAACACGTAAAGCCGCTTCAAACTGGTTCCTTTCCCCTAACAACGCTCCCCAAGTGAGGTATGCATCTGTATAGTCAACCTTGGTAACTGTTGCCTTTTCATAACTCAACAAAGCATCTTCATAACATTTCAACTCCTTTAAGGCATTTCCACGGTTAAAATAAGCTTCTGCGTAGTCAGGTTTTACTGCTATTGCCCTATCATACCAGCTAAGCGCCTCCTCAAAATGCTTTATCTCAGCTGACAACACACCTCGATTAAGATATGCCTCAGCATAATCATGCTTTTCAGCTATTGCCTTATCAAAACAGAGAAGCGCCTCTTCATAACGTTTCAACTCTTTTAAGGCAAGACCACGATTATTGAGGATACAAGGTTGATGATGATCGATCGTAAGTACCTGATCAAACAACCGAAGAGCCTCAGCGAAATTCTTTTTTTGCAGAGCAATTGTTGCCAAAAGTTGCAGTGCATCAAAGTGATATGGATCCAAACATAATATTTCTCTGTAGAGAGCCTCAGCACCATCTAACTTACCTTGTTGATGAAGAGTAAACGCTGACTCAAATTGAGCAGAAAGCACATCAGAAGCCAACATGGTGTTGTATCGCTTTGGCAGATGTCTGATAAGCTGGGCATCTTAACTGAAAAACAGATGATGCTTCTAATTGATTTACTGTAGGATTATTTGTATACATGGCACTCCAACCTTTTATATCCATGTCGCATTATCATGATACCCACTATATCCTTTATCAAAGAGGGAAGATAAATTCTAATCAATTTATTCTCCTCTCCACCCCTGGCATCACAACCAATCGACTTAACTAATATTTCACAGCACAAATGGAGGGTTCTCCAGATTTCCAAGCAGAGTCTTATTAATTCGCAATGCTCAATTGAGCAACATGAAAGATCGTAACAAAATAATTACGATCCCTCATGTCGTTTATTCAGGGTATACATCCATAGCTTTTTTTAAGCAACAAGCTGTATATCGGTATAGCTCACAAGAGGATGACTCGTTATACCAATAGTTGCAACCAGAACAGGCGCTGAAAGGTTACCGCTTCCATCGGCATCATAATACAAGTTTCCTGAAGTAGTGTTATAAACAATTCGATCATTAATATCATGACCAGCTACCACTCCAGCGCCCGACCAGAATGCATCTGAGTTCCAACTAGTAATCGCAGTAAACACCGCTTTACTGAACTGCAAAATGTCCGTACCATGAATAAAATCAGTGATAATATCATGATTCGTAACAGCATTCGGTTTCATAGTAAAAATAAACTTATCTGCACCTAAGCCTCCAGTAAGGGTGTCATTTCCACTACCACCAGTAATAGTATCATTATAAGATGATCCAATAAGAGTCACTCCGATTGCACTGCCGTTCGTGATTGTCCATCCGTTGCTCCCTCCAGCTAAAGCCAAACTAACATTATGTCCATTCGCGTTGATTGATCCAGTCCCTGCGTTAGTAGTTCCACTCGTTGCTGTAAAGTTACCATAAGCCGTTGCTGTCACTATCGCTCCGGAAGATATTTTGAGAATATCAGCTCCATTACCCAGGTCGGTTATCGTATTGTTTCCCGAAGTTATATTGAAAGTATCAACGCCTGTCCCGCCAGTAATGATATCGTAACCACCACTGCCAGTAATCGTATCATTACCGTTGCCACCAATAATAGTATCATTATGTGATGATCCAATAAGAGTGACACCCGTTGCACTGCTGTTCGTGATCGACCATCCGTTACTCCCTCCAGCTAATGCGAGACTTACATTATGACCATTCGCATTAATTGATGCACTACCAGCGTTGGTAGTTCCACCTGTTGCTGTAAAGTTACCATAAGCCGTTGCGATTGCCGTCGCTCCAGCAGAAACAACCAGAATATCATTTCCATTACCCAAGTCGGTTATAGTATTGATACCTGAAGTTAGATTGAACGTATCTGCTCCTGCACCACCTGTAAGAGTATTATTGCCGATAGCAATAAAGGTGTCATTTCCACTACCGCCTTTAGCCATTTCGATGGAGCAATTAAAAGCAATGGCAACATTCTGGATCATACCATCAACTGATGAATAAGAACCTGGAGTTAGATTGATAGTCTGATTTCCTGAATATCCCGAACAATCCAAAGTATCCGTTCCCCCAGCATCCCATATAGTAAATATAGGGGTATGGTTTATACTGAAGTCATATATTTTTTTTTCAGGATCAGACGAAGCCAGATTACAATTGAACCCATAAATCGTATTGCCGGTACGCGTTGTCGTATCTGCCCCATATAAACTTTGAATAGCGGCAATATCATAAACCATGGGGGTCTGAGGATACAGATAATTGAGATATGTGCCATCCTGCTGCCAACCGACCCCTGGAAGATATCCTCCAAAATAGGACATTACCGTATACTGCCGGTTATCCTGACTAAAAGCTGCGTTATTCGCATAGGTAATAGAACCACCACTTCCAGCATTGTAGACTCCAGGATGTGATAAACCCAAAGAATGACCAATTTCATGAATCATAGTGGTTAAGCCATAGCCACCAAAACTCATACCGCTATCACCATTTGAAGTCCAGTTTGAGCTCAACCAAATCTGATCAGCAGCGAAAGTACCTTTATGCGTTGAAGTATTGAGTGAATTATACCAAAACTCGGAATAAGTACCGTTACCAGAAGTGTTTCTGGAGTAGTCAAGAGTAATATTAGCTGATGATGATGTCGACTGAACCAGTCGATGTGGATTTCCTGCAACTTTTACAATAAGATCATCCCACAGTTGAAAAGATAATTGCGCCGTTGCAACTTGAAGAGCATCCATATTTACTAAATATGCCCCCCCCTCCGAGGGCGTATAACCATGCACATTAGTAGGCGTACCACTATTAATCGAATAGTAAATAGTGGACATACTCAATGGCCAACTAAATGAGTCGCCTGTAAGGGATCCTCCCCATGAAGTCGTCAACTGGCTGGTAATCTGGGCTGTGGTATAGGTAGGTTTGGTGGCCATTATAACCCCTGTTTAAAGAGTTTTATTGGTAGCCTGACAATACATATTTACCATTAAACATTAAATCAACAACATGAGCAGTAAAAGATATCAAGCACCTGAAGACAGTTCCTCTTTATTATCAATTTTCTAAATAAATATAAACAATCCACCTCTATTACTCTATAATATCCCCGCATGTAACATTCCTCATCACACATTACGCTCCACTTTTCACTCTTAAAATACTTCCAACGTGATACCCCTTTCAATGATGATGCCGAAAACAGGAAGCAGGTTTCAGCTTTTTGCTGCTCAAGTTTGGTAAACAAACCTTGAATCTGAATAAGAACACCTCGCAACAATGTTGGGCTATTCTTTTTACTTCGTGTACTTGTTATGAGTCACCATAATGACCCCTGAGGGAGAGTACCACAACAGTCACTGCTCCATCATTAATCTCATAGATGATTCGATGATGGTGGTTAATTCTTCTGGACCAGCACCCTGTAAATTACCTTTCAATCGTTCAGGTCTTCCAGTCCCTGTTGTAGGATGTTTGGATAATTCAAGAAGAAGCTTCTTAATTTTTTTAGTAACTGACTCATCACCGACTTTATGCCAAAACCACATGTCTTCTTTAGCATTGTCAGCGATGCCTACAAAATACTTGCCCATGGATCATTGATATCTTTAATCCTCGTAACCCTACCAGCTTTGGCATCTGCTCTTCCCCGTTCAATAGCCTCAATAACCTTGGGATCAGAAAAATACTTATCAGTGTCACTTATTTTTTTTGCCGGCACGATTTCATAGGTCTCTGTATTGCCACATTGGACAATAACACGTTCCTTATTGGCTAAATTCAAGTATTTCCTTAGGTTCTTGCGTAACTCAGTGGTGCTTATTGCGATCATCATTATCTCCCTATGCATTTTGTTACCATATATTGTACAAAGTATACGCTTTTTTCAGCTAATACAATCCATAATCTTATTTCCCTTCCCCTTAAACCCTCAGCACCAAACACTCATACCTCTCCTTCTACTGAATAACTATCGCCAGCTTTTTGCCTAACGTTTCTGCGTAATGTGAAAGCGTAGAAAACCTTATACCCTCTGCATGATTCTCGATACGAGAGATAGCAGACTTGTGGGTATTAAGCTTGTCGGCAATCACACCTGAGTCATACCTACATTACATCCGTGCCTGTTTCAGCTGAACGCCCCCACCTTCTATCATCTTGCTTTACCTGCGTACACCATTTTAGCGCTTATGAGCGTAGAGTTTCATGCTTTTGATTGCTGTAATTCTTTTTTAAGGGCTTCAACATAGCTGCTTGCAGCTGTTTTGCTTACTGCTAACAAGGTGTTGAGGCGGGCTATTTCCTTATCGATAAATTGAAGATTGTTCAACAGCTGCTTTGCATTATCGCTAAGACTTGATAGCGGATAGTCCACGTTATCAATGCTGATGGTTTTTTCTGTGCTCATGATATTGCTTCCTTATGTGTAATTAAATATTGGTTACTTCTTAAATCTTAATGGTCTTAATACCATTTCTTAATCTACCTGATTTCTCTTTCGATTAAAAAAAAACCCAGCCTCCTTATGAGAGACTGGGTTTTATGTTTTTACCGTCACACCTTCTACTTACGTAAAAGATGTTTCTCCATGCAAAGATTAAACATGAAGGTTACTTACAGTAAGTGGGCCGTTTGTTATTCCTGTAATGTTGATAACCAAATCTGCAGATGTGAAAGAACCGCTATGATCCGTATCAACAACTAAGAAGTCAGAACCAATCAAGCCTCCTGCAGTTGCATGGACAGTCACTGCATAGAGTTCATTAGCTGTTTCACCAGTAAATGCGCCGCCAACACCTGTAACAAGAGAGTTAATGTTGCTAACGAAGGTACCAATTCCAACACTACCTGAAGTTACTGGAGTTGCAACATGAGCTGAGGTAAAGGAACCTGCAACCGCTATTACATGGAGATCGATAGTGTCTTTAGCCGCATCAAAGTTAGTGATGTGGTCAACACTAGTGACCGAAGTTGCTTGAGAGTCTGTCGCAGCTTTGTAGACAAACGTATCTTTGCCGCCTGATGTTGAACCGGTAAGAAAATCACCAGCACCACCACCATAGATCGTGTTGTCACCTTGGCCACCAACGATCACGTCAATACCACTGTTACCATTGATAGTGAATCCTTCAGATTGTGCACCGAGATTGACAGCTTCTCCAAAAGTATTTTCCAAGTTTACAACTGAAATACCTGTCAGGTTACCATCATTGGCAAATACATGATGACTACCCCACAGGTTCAAGGTGTTTAAACCCAGACCAGTGTGAATGATGTCATTATCAGCTTCATGAGAACCCAGAACATTGATAGTGTCATCACCGGCGCCGGTAATAATTGTATCAATTCCGGCACTACCTGTGACATCAAGATCAAACGGAGCAGTCAATGTACCAGCCTCTACATCAAGAAGAGCGTGACCTACAAGATTGTCAACAGCTGTAATATACAAGGTTTCATGTGCTGAAGCTGAAGCTGTATGGCCTGCATCAGCCAACGCATCCACAACAGCATCAGTAAGTGTCAGAACCAATGTCTGATCTATTGCTGCCGTATCGTGGAACTCGATGTGCTGGAAGTTCTTGGTATGAGCAAGGTCATCAGCTGTTACCTGTGTCACTGCAAACGTAACAGGACTGTTAATCTGCAAGAGATTAGCGTTACCGGTATTTAAAAGGATATCTCTATCACCACCGTCAAGGTACTGGTTGCCATTAGCTGTGGTATCGTTCACGATCAAAGTCTGAATCTCATTCTGCTCATATCCTGTAGTACCATTTGGACCTACGAAGGTTACATAATGATGTGCATCAAGCTGTGTCAGATCGACTGTTGCATCCTCACCGAGACTTCCATAAATACCAGAATTATTCACCACATATAAACGAGTGTGGTTATCTGTCTGCGCAACAAGATCGTTGGTGATGGTCAGGTGAAACTCAGATTCAGCAGCAGTTAGGTCACCTGCCCAGTTACCTAAACGAATCGCATCAATACCTGACAGGTTTGTCCACTCTGAAGCACCAAGTGTCTCAACGCCTGCACCATCAACAATGAGAGTATCAAACCCTGCGCCACCAGCAACAGTGTCATTAACCGTCAAGCCGGCAGAATTTGCAGTCAAACCAGAGTAATCAGAGAAAATAACAGTGTCATTACCTGAACCAAGCTGGATATTTTGAGTAGCCTCTCCAACACGAATAACAACGTCACTCTGTTCTGCAGTAGCAATAATGTTTTTGGCTACAAAGACTTCTCCAGTCAATGCACTGGACACAAATACTCGATCCAGCCCACCAACAGTATTAAGGCCATGACCATCCAGCAAACCAGCCTTAGTAACACTTCCACCAGTTGCTACGTAGAAAGAGTGATCTGTAACCGCGACATCAGCCTTACCACCTGTTGTATCCAAGCCATAACCTTCCTTGTTTGCATTGATCGAAGCATCAAGGTTAAGGAACTGACCAGCATGACCGCCTGACAACGTGACAGTACCGGTAACTCCCGCCAACGAGGCAGGTGCATCAACGAGTACTGTATTGGATTCGCTATCACTATCAGTAATAGTGATGTTTTCCACTGCACCTGAACCGAATGCTCCAACTGTTCCACCTGTTCTTGCTTCCAGCGTGAAGTTGAAACGTGGATCTGAGTTAGTACCATTTGCAATGGTTACACCAACAGTGTCATTTATTGTATCTGTTGCAATATCTGCATAGATAACGTTATCATTCAGTCCATTGTTACCAGTAGACTGTGCATTTGCACCACTATGAGAAATAGTGATAGCTGTTGCCTCCGTTGGGCTCAAATGCTCGAGATAATAGTTTGTCTGGTTATGATTTGATGACGATGAACTGTATTGCTTGTTAACCAGTGAGAATGTCTGTCCTGTCAAATTCTCATCGGTGATATTTGCAGAATCGACCCACATGTCTAATGCATTACCAGTGCCTGACTGAGCATGACCTGTACGGGTTACTGTTACAGCTTCAAAGTTGTGGTAGGTTGCGTTATCACTGAATGAAACATCAGTGCTACCAGAAGAAATACCTCCACCCTGCTCGCAGCTGCTAAACGCAAGAGTATCAAAACCTTTACCGCCATCGACAACATCATTGAATCCGAGGGTATGATCGAGTGGGTTAACCCAGTCATGGCTACCAAAGTTGATGGTAGAATAGATCGTATCATTACCGGAACCAGTCGTCAGACTGAAAGCCACGTCACCGCCAGTTGTAAGATACGGAGTAGCAACAGCTGCTGCCTGCAGACTATCAAGGGACAAACTCAAGTTACCAGTAGCAAGCGATCCATTGATCGTGGTAAACTTACCCTGATTTTTATAACCAATGTTTTCAATAGAAAGGTCTTGAGCACCTACAATTGTCAATGTTGTAAGATCAACATCACTGAATGCATAGAGTGAGTTTGCAGAACCCTTCGATACCAACGTAACGTTCTCAATACCGTTTGCACTGGCAACAACATTTGGCGTATTGTTCAGATAACCATCATGAGTAAAGTGCCAATGATCGACATTGCCAATTGCCGGTGAAGCATCTGTTGAAATGCCTGGATTCCATGTCGGGTAAGCATCGCCGGAAGAATTGAGATTCAGTTCTTCCAGAGAAACGTTGTTCAAGGTCACCGTTGTGCTGCTATGATTCAAGCCATCAGCTCCTGGCTTCAGGTATGAATCAAGAACACTGAACGACACACTGGCCGTTGGACTGTGGGTATTGTTTACCGAGAAATTAGTAGGGACACCGGGAATATTAACAACGGCAACACTGTTCACAGGATCAGTGATACGGTTAATGTTAATAGACTTGACACTATTGGCATTCGCATCCTGCAAATCCAATGTATCTACAGCTCCTGCACCTGAAGTCGTGGTAATTGTCGTTGATGTTCCCGCTGAAATATGTCCACCTGACCATCCCTCTGCGAATAAAAAGGCATCCGTTGTTATGGTCGTAGTAGAAGTTGGGCCACCATTACCAACGAAATCAAGATTGATCGTCTGAATGTTAGTCAGCTTTGGAGTAACGATGTGTGACTCTGCACCAGCGTTGAAGCCATCAATTGTACCCAATATTGCGTTAAGTGTTGGATTTGACCCTACACCAGTCAATATATCGTTATCCTGCAACGTATTGACTAATGACAGCAATCCAGTATGAGACATTGGCGCATTAAAGATATTTGCTGTCGCAACATCAGTATCTGGAGTGAGCGTATAAGCTCCTGCAACCGCCGCAACAGAATCGCCAGCTGAGTAGGTAGCATCAGTAATCGATGTTGTATAATTCAATGCTGCAAGATCTTTTCCCTGTAGAGCTGGGATATCAGAACCGGAGGCTCCGTTAGCAATACCGTTAATGACGTCACCTGCATTGGAGGCGGTAAGAATTGAACTATAATAGGCTAAACCAACTGAATCTGCATCACGATTAAAGAGGTTATGGTAAACCTGGTTAATAAAGCCTGTTGCAAGAGTCGGGGTAATAGGTGTAGAAGCCGAAAGACCAAGAAAAGGATAGAGAAGATGTGACTCAGGTGAATTTGCAAATTCATTAGCGATATGCGGCAATGAATCTGTTCCAGCAGTAATGCCGTTCAGAAAGAATGCAAATCCTGACGGTTCAGCAGCTCGCCCGAAGTAAGCTATATAAAGCTGCTCGAGAGCCAGTTCCTGTGCAAAAGTAGCCATAGTTGTTGTTGTTTGTTTTGTTTGTTTTTGCTGTTTTTGAGGGGCAAATACAGTTTACCCCAGCACCTCTAGCGGTGCCCTTGACGCCAACCGTAGGGAAAAGTGAAAGAAATGGCAACCTTTTTTTTTAGGCAAATCTTGCCTTCATTTCCACCTCCCAAACTGCTTGCGGCAAGCCACTTGAAACCCGCCCTATTTAAGCCGCGCCGCGCCACCTGAATTCTATCCGGCGAAATCGGCCCCTAAACGAGGTGCGCAAAAGGCCGCAAAGAGGGCAAAACGAGGTTTCCGCCCGGCGCACCCATGAGC
>Ga0118677_10012422_pt1 | contig 12496 bp, 8 predicted proteins | sample AliMusrvi5mmetaG_FD_86154 | JGI IMG/M metagenome (GOLD analysis project Ga0118677, IMG submission 86154)
TGGGTCCGTTCATTGCCGGATTTATGCTGCTTTACTTTGAATGGAATGCTTTGTTCCTGATCAACATCCCGATCGCGATTCTTATCATCTTTTTTGCCGTGAGGATGTTGCCGTCAGTCAGGCTTGAAAAAAAACCGGATATTGACTGGACCGGAATCATTATGATGGCCGTTGTTCTGACAAGTTTCACTCTTGCCCTGAACAACATTGATACAAAAAATATCCTGGAAAGTCTGGGTTCATGGTCTGTTTTGCCATATGTTCTGCTGACCCTCCTGCTTGCACCGATCCTCCTGATGGTCGAAGGGGCCGCGCGTGAGCCGGTACTCAATGTAAAACTATTCAAGGCGAGGCAGGTTCGGATCGTTGGATTTATTGCCTTCGGGCTGGGTCTTTTTCAGTCGACCATTGTTTTCCTGCCAAAACTGGCTGTTGACCTGTTTGGCGTCGTACCATCGAAGGCCAGTTTCATGCTATTGCCGGTGGTAGTAGCTACCGCGTTGGGCTCTCCGCTGGGGGGGCGCATGGTTGATAAAATCGGTTCAAAAATCATTATTGTCTCCGGGCTCATCATTGCATCGGTCGCCCTGTTTTTACTCAGTTTGCTTACAAAAAACCTGTGGCTCTATTATTCCGCCGAAGCATGCCTTGGCTTTGGACTCGCCATGCGGGCTTCCCTCAGTTACATCATGCTCAACGAGGTTCCTGTGATCGAACGGGCTTCGACACAAGGTATCCTTTTAATATTCATTTCGATTGGTCAGCTTACCGGCGCAGCGCTGATTGGGGCGATAGCGGCATCAACACCAGGCCGACCGACCGGATTTGGCATTGCATTCCTCGTGATGGCTTCACTCTCGACATCCCTCGTCATCCTGGCACTTTTTCTGAAAAACAGGAAACAGGAACTTGCCGGGAAGCAACTAATTTAGAATAATTCCAAATAAATCATTACCTTTGCAGCCTGAAAACGAATACCGATATGTGTATTTTAACATATCGGTAAAAATCTTTAATTTTGCCTTAAAACACGCTATATGAATAATGCCATATTTAACCTGGAACGTCCGCAGAATGAGCATACCCTGAGTTATGCTCCCGGGTGCAAAGAAAGGAAAGCCTTGAATGCCGAACTTGACCGGCTTAGTTCAGAAGTACAGGATATCCCGCTGATCATTGGGGGCAAGGAGGTTCGCACCGGGAAAACCGGGAAAGTTGTGATGCCGCACGACCACCAGCACGTGTTGGCCAACTATCACATGGCCGGCGAAGCGGAAGTAAAAATGGCGATAGATGCAGCCCTGAAGGCGCACAAAGAGTGGGAGTCCTTCCCCTGGGTCGACCGGGTCTCCATCACCCTGAAAGCAGCCGAACTGATTTCAAAAAAATATCGTTCGCTGGTCAATGCATCCACCATGCTGGGTCAGGGGAAAAGCGCCTACCAGGCTGAGATTGATGCAGCATGCGAGACCATCGACTTCCTCAACTTCAACGCTTATTTCATCACTGAGATTTACAAGGAGCAACCCCATTCCCAGCCCGGCATCATCAACCGCATTGAGTACCGGCCGCTGGAAGGATTTGTGTTTACTGTTACACCGTTTAACTTTACCGCCATTGCTTCAAACCTCAACATGGCTCCTGCACTCATGGGGAACACATCGGTATGGAAACCCGCCACGACATCTCTGCTTTCAAATTATTTCCTGATGAAGATATTCCAGGAAGCCGGGCTTCCCGACGGGGTTATCAATTTCATTCCCGGACCGGGCAGCATGATCGGCAGAACCGCACTCTCACACCGCGACATGACGGGAATCCATTTCACGGGGTCCAATAACACCTTCAACAGTCTCTGGCAGATGGCTGCTCAGAACATGGCCGGCTATCGTTCTTATCCCCGCATCGTAGGCGAAACGGGCGGTAAGGATTTCATCTTTGTCCACCCTTCTTCCGATCCGCAGGAGGTATCGGTTGCCATTGTGCGAGGTGCCTTTGAATACCAGGGACAGAAATGTTCAGCTGCCTCCCGTGCCTATGTGCCTGAATCGATGTGGCCGGAGGTCAAATCACGCATCGGAGGGATGATCGGACAAATTACAGTTGGTGATGTCCGCGAATTCAGCCATTTTATGAATGCAGTGATCGATGAAGCTTCGTTCGACAACATCATGGGTTATATTGATTATGCAAGGAAAGCGAGCGATGCCGAAGTTGTTTTCGGAGGAACTGGGGATAAGTCAATAGGTTATTTTGTTCAGCCAACCGTGATTAAAACGACAAACCCCCATTTCAGGACCATGGAAGAGGAGATCTTTGGCCCGGTGATGACAATTTACGTTTACAAGGACAATGAATTTGAAGAGACACTCCATATCTGCGATCAGACTTCGCCGTACGGTCTTACCGGTTCCGTGTTTTCAAAGGACCGCGAAGCAATCAACAAGGCCTGCCGCATCCTGCGTTATGCCGCCGGTAATTTCTACTTCAACGACAAGCCGTCGGGTGCGGTGGTCGGGCAGCAACCTTTCGGTGGTGCCCGCGGATCGGGAACAAATGATAAGTCGGGAAGTCACCTGAACCTGCTGCGGTGGACCAATCCCCGCACTATCAAGGAGACACTGATCCCATCAACAGAGTTTACCTACCCCTATATGAAGGTGGATAAATGCCATTAATAGTGACAACTGACAATTGACAAATGTCGGGGTGATGTACTGGCTGTCATCCGACCTTCTACAGGTTGATCTTCACACCGATTACGAGGCCAACATTGCCAAAATGATAGTTTGCTTTAGATACCTGGTCTGGTTGATCGTTCGGAATGGTATTGGGATAAGTGATGTCTTTCTTAAAATCCCACTTATTCTGCTTTGTGGTTCTTGAACCCATCTGATCAATGCCATTCATTGAATATTCAGTGTATTTGCCATGTACGGGAGAGTAACTGATTCCATCAACCTGTATTTCACCAAACAGGGAGAGCAGGTTGCTCAGTTTAAAATCGGTTCCAACGGCAGTCTGGACCCCGATAGCAATCCCGCCATAATTCCTGGCTTTTGATGCTATATCCGTTGAGGCAGTCGATTTCGACGGATAATTGTCCACAGAATGCGACTGGTTGTTTACACTATTCAAAACGCCCAGTTTGAGACCAATGCGGGCATATGGTGTAAGTTTGTCAAAAGGGAGTGACATTACAAAGGCAGGAACGATACTCAGCATCTGACCATGAGATTTGTTTTCATAGGTAGAACTGGTGTTGTCCATTGTTTGTTTGATCGTAAAACCATAGAAATAATCAACTCCCAATTCGATGCCAAAATGTTCATTAAAATGGTACCCGGCAGCCAGCACGAAAGGCAAACCGGTGCCATATCCCTGCTTTTTAGCACTCGTGGTGTAGCTGTTCGATGAAGAAGAAATTGAATAATTGGTTGAGTAGCCTGCTGCTGTACTGACAGAGATCCCAAGCCCCCCGCGGAGATAGATTTTTTGTGCATAGGAACTACCCGTTCCGAAGAGTAAAAGAACCGTGAGAAGAATTCCTGATGTTTTCATAATTTTCAGAATTAAGTGGTCGTTGTAAAAGTTATGTCAAAAATAAGAAAAAAAGTATAAAAACGGTTTTATTTTTCAGTTTATCACTTTTTTCTATAAAGAACAACAGGGAATCCTCATGATCGGTGAACCAGGGCAGGGGTGGCAGTGTTGCACCATCCCCGGGGTAAAAAGTCTTGAATTGATAACCGGCAGAGATTTATTCAACATAAACAAAAACCACTCAGGCACTTAGTACACCAAGTTGCACTTAGGATACAAACTTAGTGATTCTTAGTGTTCTTAATGCCTTAGTGGTTCAAATATTTCCATGTAAAAGCACACAAAAGCGCACTTATAGCACCTTCAATTTTTTTGCAAAATATTCATCATAGGCTCCCATGTCCAGCAATCCATGTCCGGAAAAATTAAAAAGGATTGTCTTTGCAACGCCTTCTTCCTTTGCAATGTTTGCCTCCTTAATTGCCTGGGCAATGGCGTGAGCTGTTTCAGGAGCGGGTATCATCCCCTCCGCACGCGCAAAGGTGACCGCAGCTTCAAAACTTTCGACCTGATCGACCGAGCGGGCTTCAATCAGGTTGTCTTTAAGCAGCTGGCTAACAATGGCCCCAGCCCCGTGGTACCGCAACCCTCCGGCATGTATGGCGGGAGGAATAAACTTGTGGCCCAGCGTGTACATCGGAATAAGCGGGGTCATGCCCGCTGTATCCCCGAAATCGTATTCAAATTTCCCATGGGTCAGTTTGGGGCATGAAGAAGATTCAACGGCAATGCACCGGGTCTTCTTCCCTTCCGTAAAATTGTATCTCAGAAATGGGAAGGATAACCCCCCGAAATTTGAGCCACCTCCGAAAGGGCCGATCACCAGGTCGGGGAAATCGCCCGTCATCTCAAGCTGTCTGACTGTTTCCAGTCCGATGATCGTCTGATGAAGTAAAACATGGTTCAGCACGCTTCCCAGCGAATACTTGGTGTCATCATTCGTCGCGGCAACTTCAATCGCTTCAGATATTGCCACACCAAGGCTTCCGGGACAATCTGGATCTTCGGCGAGGAAGGCTCGCCCGGCATTGGTCTCCATGCTGGGGGATGGAATCACCGATCCGTTCCACAAATTTATCATTGATTTCCTGTATGGTTTCTGGTGATAGCTCACCTTTACCATGAAAACCTTGCATTCGATGCCGAAAAAATTGGTGGCAAAACTCAGGGCGCTGCCCCATTGTCCGGCCCCGGTTTCTGTCGTCATTTTCTTGACTCCCTGTTTATAATTGTAATAAGCCTGCGGAATTGCGGTGTTGGGTTTATGCGAGCCGGGAGGGCTGACGCTTTCATTCTTGTAATAGATCTTTGCCGGAGTGTCGAGCATTTTCTCAAGATTATAGGCCCGGTGCAACGGGGTGGGGCGATATAGCCTGTATAGGTCGAGCACTTCATCAGGAATGTCGATAAAACGTTCGGTGGATACCTCCTGCTCGATTAGCGCCATAGGAAACAATGGTTCAAGGTCACCGGGCCGGATGGGCTCTCTGGTTCCGGGGTGCAGCAATGGAAGCAAAGGATTTGGCATGTCTGCCTGAATATTGTACCATTGTTTCGGCATGTCGCATTCGCTCAATTGAATTCTTCTGTTTTTTGTCATGGTTTTTGTTTTTAAGGTTAAAAAAAAGGCCTGCCATTTTGCCGGCAAGCCATCCATGTACAATGAAAAAAGGCCTGCCGTTTGTAAACAGCAAGCCTTTCAGTGATTTTTTCAGATAAGGAAAACTTTGATGTTTACGCGCTGTTTATTACAGGGCGCCACCAAAAAAAGTTAAGAGTTGAATTGTATCTGCCGTTCATCGGATGTTATTTATATCTTTTCTAAACAGGATGAAAACATAAACAATTTTTAGATCCACAATAAAAAAATATTTTTTTTTTACTGCAACGGTGTCACCACTTCAAGCAATTCCGGGAGATCCATGCCGAGTTTTTTAAGATGTTCGATCTTTGGGACACCGTTTTTTGTCCAGCCGCGGCGTTCGTAAACGGCGTCAAGCAGCTGCTCGTAGCGGTTTTCGCGGTATGCACGCAAAACCTTCATCTTCTCTTCGGTGGTTTTTCCGGCGGGATTGAAATTAACCTGTTCAAGCAGTTGCTTGTCATAGCGTTCTTCGCGTGATTCGTATTCTTCGCGGGTAACAGGTCCGCAGGCGCGGTATGGCTGTGCATCGTGAAGGCGCAAACCCTTGCCCTGGCGGATGTTGAAAATGCGCTGGAAGTTATAAACCCTTTCCGACATCCGGACGATCTCATGTTTGTCGATATTCGAACCAGTCACAGCGTTGAATATAGTGACATAGTTGTCGACATGCTGAGGCACTTTGGCCGGTTCTGCAGTTTGTGCGTTGTCTTCAGGTTCGACGTCATTCCACGGAAGTTTGCAGAATCCTGCAAGGCCAAACCAGGTGCGGAACATGGGGAAATAATGAAGTGCTTCGGCCTTTTTTTCAAAGGTCGGGATCTGGTTGTTCACCATATCCATGAAGATCAGCCATGCTTCGTCATGCTGGGGGCCCTTGTTTGTCATGGCGTACCCGCCCTGCTGTGCCAGCGACTCCTTGGAAACATATTGTGAATATTCAAGACCTTTGTTTTCCATCCCGATATCCTGCATGAAGGCTGCCTCGCCCCATCCGTTTTTGGCAAACAGATCTTTCATTTTATGAACTCCCTGCCCTGCTATGAGGCCAAAGCCTTCTCCTTTTGAAACCAGGTGCAGCAGGTCCATGGCCGAATCGGCATTCCCGAAATTCAGTTTCAGACCGCCGGTGCGTTCTTCATTGAGGATGCCGTTTTCGTAGCACTCCATTAAAAAACCGAGAATACTGCCCCAACTGATTGTACAGATGCCATAGGTATCGCAATAGAAATTGGCCTCGATGGTGAAATCGGGATTGAATATTCCCGCGATGGAGCCCAGCGAAGAGGTTGTTTCATATTCAGGTCCGTCAACGATGACTTTATCCCCCTTGTAAGGCCCGGAGCGGAGTTCATAATTGTCGACCCCTTTTGCGCAGGCCATGTTGCAGCCTACCCAGCATCCGTCGGGAACATTTTGCGTGAAAAAGGATTTCCACACATCGCCGCTGATTTTGGTGGCATCGGGGTGGCTTCCGAATTTGAAATTGTTGACGGGAAGGAGGTCATAGTCGTTCATGACGAGGGTGAGGTGGGCTGTTCCCTTAGAGCGCATTTCGCATTGTTTGTCGTCGAGTTCTCGCATCTCCTTGTTGAAGGTCCTGCCTCTTTCCTGGATGGCTTCCATATTCACCACGTTGTTTCGGTTTCCGCCGATGGTTTTCACATGGGCAACGATGGCTTTAACCTTTTTATCGCGGAGTACGGTTCCGATTCCGCCACGGCCGGCCTGTTTCAGGCGGATTTTTTTCCGTTTTATGTCGTAGAAGCTGAAGTTGAGCATCCCGATGAGGGAGTGCTCTGCAGCAGTGCCGGCAGAAACAACCGAAACATTGTATTTATCCTTTTCATTTCCCGGAATTGCCATCATGTCGTGCAATTCTTCAGCGAGTACATGGCTGTCGGAAGGAAGGTCGGCGGCTTCGTAAATTTCAATCACTTCACGCTCTTCCTCGAAAAAAATCAGGATTTCCTGGTCCGATTTCCCCTGGATTTCCAATGCATCGAACCCGCAGAATTTGAGGAAAGGTCCGAAGAAACCACCCACATTGGAGTCGACAACAATATCGGTTTGCGGACTGATGGCACAACATATGGCTTTTCCTGAACCGGAATACTGCGTAATACCGCAGCAGGGGCCTCCGGAAATGACGATCTCGTTTTCGGGGTCACTCCACCTGGTCTCAGGTTTTGTGGCATCCCAAAGCAGCCGCAAGTCGAATCCCTTACCCCCGATGAATTTTTCTTTCATCTCCGGGGTTACCGGTTTTTCAGTAACCCTGAGATTTCCGATGTTGATGTGTACTGTACGGTTGTTGTAACCTTTATCTATGGGGGCCCAGGTATACTTGTATTGTGCCAGCAATTTGTGTGTTTTCTTAAAGTCTTCGAATGTCATACCGGTTTGTTTTGTGAAAGCATTAACGAAGCAAAAATAATAAAAAAACAGAAGATAAATACCATTAAATCAAAAAGTTCGACCGGTTTTATGGTGCATATCGTAATGCCTCGTTAACTACGCGTCACATATCACGTGTCACGGGTCAAACGTCATGTATAACGCATTTCTACGACCTCCCAAGATCTTCCTCTTCAGGAAAAGAAACCTCGTGCCAGGAATAGAGGCCCTCCATGAGCCTGTCCCGTTTTTCCTGAGGGCTCAGCCTTTCGTAGGCTTCCCTGGCTTCCCTGGCCTTGCGCCGTTTCTCCTCCTCGATGTGATGGATGTTTTCGGTGTATTTATCTTCCACGCATTTCTGCAGGAATTCGCGGGCAACAGTGGGAAAAAGCTCGAGCAGCAGTTCATCTTTTTCGTTGTCGGCAAGCTTCATGTCGCCGTACTCCTCAAATATGGTGTTTTCCTGCTTTTTGTAATTTTTGGTATCATAAGAGGTTTCCTCCCTTACACCAGTGAGTTGTTCCCTGAAATCAGGATCCACGGGGATTGGTGTTCTTCCATAAATCCCCTTCACAAGGTTCACAAATTGTATCGATTTCGTTGTGAAATAGGGCAGGTCTTTATTTTCATCGATGACGCAATTTACCGCCTGAACGCCAACGATCTGGCTGGTAGGGGTGACCAGCGGAGGGCAGCCCGATTTGATTCGTACAAGCGGTACCAGTTCTAGCACCCTCGGCAAAAGGTGATCAAGTTTAAGCTGCTTGAGCTGCGCATGCATGTTGGTGTACATACCACCTGGTATCTCAGCGTTTTTTACCGCGATATCAGGTTCGGGGAAATTGAAATAGGCTTCAATTTCAAGACATGTACACAACAGTTCTTCTTCCCGGTCATGTTTTGCCTGGTAAATGGCCTTGACGAAAAGTTTATTGATCTCCTTCGGGAGTTTATCTTTCGTGAAATCAAATTCAACCGGGAATGATTTGCAGGTATCGTATTCTGAAAGTTCTTCCCGGATGGTTTTCAACTCCTTGTTTATGGCAACGATGGCTTCGGGATTTACACCGGTATCAATGCCCAGTTTATCGCAGAAAATATGGATCAGTTCATATGCAGGGGCGGCAGGTCCGCCGGCGAAATTCCAGATGTTGGTATCTACGATGTCAACCCCGTTTACAATGGCCGATAATACGGATGCAAGGCCGTACCCGGGAGTGCAATGGGTGTGAAAATCGATCGGTACCCGAACCTCCGACTTAAGCCGTCTGATGAGTTTCCCTGTCTGGGATGGAGATATGAGGCCGGCCATGTCTTTGATGGAAATCATGTCGGCACCCATCGCTTCCAGTTGACGCGCCTTTTCAACGAAATAATCGATGGTAAAAATATCATGCGGCAAAGCTTTAAAATGGATCCAGGAACGGAATTTTTGCCGTGTGGAAAACTTCGGATCAACAGTGAAGCTGATGGCACAATCGGCAATGCCCCCGTTTTGTTTGACGTATCTGATCGTCGATTTCATATTATCCACATCGTTGAGGGCATCAAAAATACGCATGATGCCGATCCCCGATTTCACTGCGAGGCGGTTGAATCCTTCGATCACCTCCTCGGGATAAGGATTATAGCCGAACAGGTTGCGTCCACGCGAAAGAGCCGTGAGGAGAGAGACATCACCGATCGATTTCTTGATCTTTTCAAGACGTTCCCACGGGTTTTCGGCCAGGTAGCGCATAATTGAATCGGGAACAGCTCCACCCCATACCTCCATGGCATAAAAACGGGCATCTTTAAAATAGGGTAAGACCCGGTCGACCTGGTCCTGGGTCATCCTTGTGGCAAAGAGGGATTGTTGGCCATCACGCAGGGTGAGATCCCTGATTTTCAACGAACTTTTCGACATTTTGCGTTCAGATTTGTTAATTATTTAACAGTAACGCAAAATTAGTAAATTCAATGATTATACGGAGCTATTTTCAGCCAACATCAACGTTTTTTTGCTGACTGTTTTCGCCAGGCCTGTGATGATGCCTGTGATGATGCCGTTTTTTTTCATCGGGGGCGTGTTTTGACAGGTAAAGGATGGCAGGAATTCCGGAGGCGAGCAGGGCCAAGCCTCCTGCAATCATGGCAGAATCCTGCGTATCCAGGCGGGTGAATTGCTGAGACATTTGTACCAGAAAGGAGATTAACCAGAAAAAAGCCAGGAATAACTGGAAATAAAAAAGCAATTTGAAAATAATCACATAGGATTTTTTTACAAACCACTTCGAACCCATACGCATGTAAATGGCTTTGAGCAGCCGGTGGTAAATCCAGGCGAGGATGGCGAGGATCAGGCTTTCCGAGAGCACCCTTGCGAATCCGGAGGTATCTGAAGTGAAACCGGGAGTGAGCGTCGCAATGAAAAAACTGTCGACCCATTCCCATACGTTCGCCATGGTCATGGCAAGAAGGAAAATAATGGAAAGTAGAATACCGGGTTTGAACTTCCATATTTTCGAAATTGCCAGGACAATGATTGCCAGCACTCCGGTAGCCGGCGATAACATACCCGTATGGAGAAGTTTCGCAAAAAGCAGCAGGAGGATGGCGCTTGAAAAATACAATACCGGATCCAGATAGTTTGTGTGTATGTAACGGCTGGCTTCATGTCTGTGAGAAGATGAGTGGGTTCGATGAGCAGGTGAGGTCGGATGGGTATCGGGCATCTGGCAGGTTGGTTTAATGTTGGTATTTATAGCTCAGGGTCTTCGAGGCGGTTTTGCAAGTCGTTTTTATTGACTTCAAGGTCGGCGATCTGCCGGATTTTATGTTCAATGCTGTGCCGGGTGGAGAATATTCTGGCCTCCAGCCCGGTTATGGAATCCTTTTCCTTTCCTGCCGAAACGATGATGTCCAATTGATCTTCCAGTTCTTTCAGGTAGGCCTGATCTTTATCGAGTGCCGTTTGAAGTTCATAGATATCAACCGAGAGACGCGAAAGGGTGAATTGCATTTTGACCTCCCAGTTCTTTTTTTTATGCCTGAAAAAATCATCCAGACGTTTCCCAAGAATATCAAACGCAGTCTGAAGACGGGAGTAAAGCTCCTCACGCTGTTCATGTGCCATTTTAATTCCCTTGAACTCGGATTGGATCTTTTTAAGAAATTCACGGGTCTCTTTAAATTCGTGAGTCTCCTCTGCCTGTGCCAGTCCTTTATCTACCAACATCTTCAGCCGGGTATAGTTATGATGAGCCTCCTGGTCGAATATCTGGCGCTCTTCATCCCTCCTCATTTTGATCATCTCAAAGGCATCCTGGAGCTGAGCATACAATTCATCCCGCTGTTCCCGCAAAAGTTTTGAACTTTTCATCCGGTTCTGAATGCCGACGAGCATCTCCCAGGTTCTTTTAAATCTTCTGAAGAGGTTGCCAGGACCGACGCATCCGCAATGGCAGGCTTTAACTCTGCATAATTTGCCAATGCCTCATATTCAAAACTGAAACGTTCATCCTCAATTTTTCTGTTCACTATGGCAAAGGCATCCTGCAATTTTCCGTAAAGTTCTTCCCGGTCCTCCCGGCGAAGCCGCAAACCTTTGAAATGACTTTGAACATCGATCAGGAATCCTTTGGCATCATGAAGGTTGTCGGCCCGGCCTGCATTCGCCAGGCCGGTTTCAAGAATTGACTTCAGCGCGTCATAATTTTGAAGCGCCTCCTCTTCCGACCATTTTTCCGGTTCCATCCAGGCAAAGTTAAAAGATTATTTCCCAAAAATCTCCCTGATCGAATTGCTTATGGCAATCTGTTGCGCCACTGCTTCCGCCAGGTTAAGGAAGGCGGCCGCGACAGGCGACTGGTTGTCCATAGCAACTGGAATTCCTGCGTCTCCTGATTCGGCAATGGCAGGAACGATCGGGATTTGTCCCAGGAGAGGGATATTCAGTTCAGCTGCAAATTTTTTGCATCCGCCTTCTCCAAAGATATGATATTTTTTTTCCGGTGAATCAGCAGGGGAGAAATAAGACATGTTTTCAACCAGACCGAGAATCGGGATGTTGATCTTATCGTTGCGGAACATGTCGGCGGCCTTGCGCACATCGGCAATGGCAACCTGTTGCGGCGTGCTTACAATAATGGCTCCCGTAAGCGGGAAATCCTGGATCAGGGTAAGGGGTATGTCGCCGGTGCCGGGGGGAAGGTCGATCACCATATAGTCGAGTTCACCCCATTCCGCATCGCTGAAAAGCTGGCGGAGCGCCATGGAGGCCATTGGCCCGCGCCAGATCAACGCCTTTGACTGATCAACAAAAAAACCAATGGAAAGTATCCTGATCCCGAATTTCTCGAAAGGATAAACATATGTTTTACCGTCCCTGTCGAACCCGGTCGGGCGTTCATTGAGCATCCCGAACATCATGGGGATCGATGGGCCGTAGATATCGGCATCGACAAGGCCAACCTTTGCTCCGGTTTTTGCCAGGGAGATGGCGAGGTTTACAGCCACGGTGGATTTGCCTACCCCCCCTTTGCCGGAGCCCACCGCGATGATGTTTTTAACATCTTTCAGCATGGCATCGGTCTCCTTGCGCCGGGATGTTACCCGGGATGTCATGTTTATCGTAACTTCGACAGCAGGATCAACAAACTGATGGATTGCTTCCACACATGCCTGTTTTATCTGGTTTTTCAACGGACAGGCCGGTGTGGTAAGCACTACATCAAATGTGACTTTGTTGCCGTCGATGGCAATATTTTCAATCATATTCAGGGTAACCAGGTCCTTTTTCAGGTCCGGGTCATCCCCATCCCTCAGGCAATAAACTATTTGGGAATTATCTATTTTCATAATCTTTTTTTTATT
>Ga0118677_10012423_pt1 | contig 12496 bp, 8 predicted proteins | sample AliMusrvi5mmetaG_FD_86154 | JGI IMG/M metagenome (GOLD analysis project Ga0118677, IMG submission 86154)
ATTCTTGACATTACGCCAGAGATTGCCGGGCATGCAGCGCAGGATGCGACGGCCGTGCGGCAGCCGGAAGCTGATGTAAGCCGTATTGTGGAGCATGGCCACCTGCTTGCGCCGTTCGGCGGCAACGGCTTCCGGGGTCTGCGGACCCGAGAAGCAGTAGTGGGCGACGCGGGTGTCGGGAACGTAAATCCCGGGGCTTTGGGCGGTAATCCGCAGGCTGAATTCAAAGTCCTCCCCGCGAATCAGAAAGTCGGTGCGATGGAACCCCAGGGCCTCCAGCGTTTCGCGCGTCACCATCAGGGAAGCCCCCGTCGCCCAGGAAAACCGGATCGGACGCGGCCCAAATTGCGCGAGGTATTGCTCCGGCGTCCGCACCCGCAGTTTGCGGATGGCATCGAACTGCGGGGCTTCCAACAGGCCGGGGAACCAGCCGATGATGCCGTCGGGCCACGTGATCATGGGGCAGGCCAGCGCGGCTTTCTCCTCGCGCAAAGCCGCCACAAGGCGCTCCAGAGTGCCGCTTGCCAGCTCCACGTCATCATCGCTCAGCCAAAAATGCGTGACCCGGTCGCCGAAGTGCTCCAGCGCATAACGCTCGCCAAAAGCCAGCCCCCCTCCGCAACCGAGGTTCTCGCCGGGAACCAACCGGTGTACCTCCATCGTCTCTTGAGCGGCCGCTACGACGGCTGCCGTCGCGGGGTCGTCGGCGTTATCCACCACCAACGCCGCCAGTGGCGTGGTCGAGGATTGCAACGACTGGAGCATTCTCGCCAAATCCTTGGGACGGCGAAAAGTGGCAACGATGGCGACAATAAAAGGCGTCATAAAAGAGAAAGGTTCGGCGGCTCTGGAGCAGGCTTGACCGTCCGCGCGGGCAGAACGCCCTGCTGGGCCAGGTGGAGGATATGCTCGCGCACTTCCGGCCAGACCTCCCCGGGCACAAGCTTCGTCATACAGTAGGGTTCGGCGAAACGGCAATAGTCAAAACACGGCCGTTGCGGGCAGATGTCGCGCAAAATGACTTTGTGCAAAGGGCCCCACGGGCGGAACCACTCCGGCTTGGTGGGGCCAAACAGGGCGATGGCGGGCCGCTCGCACGCGGCGGCGAGGTGCGCCGGGCCGGAGTCGTTGCACAAGAGGAGGTCGCAACGGCTGATCACATCGGTCAGTTCGGCCAGAGTGAGGTCCTCGCACACCGTATCGGCCAGGGGGGCAAGCTGAGAGCCATAGCCGTCCGGGTCGGGAATCAGGATCAAATGGAAATCAAACTCCCGCCGCAGCCGCCCGATCAAATCTTGGAAATAGGGCTCCGGCCAGCGCCGCACCGGAATGCGCGCCCCCGTGTGCAAGGCGAAGACCGGCTTGCCGATCTTGGCAAAAAGAGCGTCCGCGCGCGCCGAACGGTAGGCGGGAAGACAAAGGCGCGGTTGCGCCGTGGCCATCCCGGGGAATCCCATCGCCGTGCCGAGATCCCGCCAATCCTCCACTTTGTGCTGGTCGGCCCCGTGGGTGCGCACCACGCAACGGGTCAGAAACACCCCGCTCCCGTGATGGGGAAAACCGACCCGCTCGCGCGCACCGATGAGGGCCATCAAGAGATGGTCGCGGGGATCGTCGCGGGTGCTCACCGCCACGTCGTAGTGTTCCTTGCGCAGTTGCCAAAGAAGCCGAAAGAAAGCCCCCCAGTTCCATTGCCAGAGGTGGTATTTGTCATGAAACTTCGTCCACCCCGCATCGAACAAAAAGAAGCGCAGCCCGGGGAAAGTCGGCTCCAGCAGGGGGGCGCTGTGGCTCTTGCCGAGCAGATGCACCTCGTCGCCCGCATCAACCGCCTTCTGGATCAAAGCCGTGGAAAATAAGAGATCCCCAATCCCCCATAATTCGAGGACGAGGATTTTTCGTTTCATGCTGGGGGCATCCTAATGGGGCCGCACGCCCTCGGCAAGTGCGGAAACAATTGCCTACCAGAGAAGAGAGTCCCCGCAGACCCACCCAATTACGAATCGTAAGACCAGAGCGGCCCGGTGGTCCGAAACCAGCCATAGGAGGAAACTATGAAACAAAGAACACAATGGATCGTAGCCCTCGCGATGGCTGCTTCGGCAAGCCTGGCGATGGCTGGTCCCGGTTCGAGTCTTTACGGCCCTTATGGTTCATCGGGGGCCTATGGAGGCTTCGGGCCTTATTCACAACAAGTCGTCCTACAACCCGTAGGCGAACGCATTATCCCGGCAAGCTGTGATGCTTGCTCCATGTCGCAACCGGTAGCCATCCGGCGCAGCTACGTGGTGGAGTCATCCCCGTCGGTCGTTTGGAGCGAACCTTCCAACCCCGGCGCGGTGCTTGGTAATGTCATCGCGGCTCCGTTCCGGCTGATTGGCGGCGGATTGACGTGGACGGGACGCGCCCTCAGCGGGCAACCCGAATACGTTGGGTCCAGGGAGTACCTGGCACCGGTGGGCGAGAGAGTCGTCACCACCTACAGGACGCAAACGATCAGACATACGCCCTGCGGCAGAATCACCTACATGAACGAGCCGACGCTCATGCCGGTGGGTGAAAGGTTCACCACCATCAGGACCTATCGCAGCGCACCGCTGCTGGAGCCTGTTGGCGAGCGGTTCACCACCGTCCGCACCATCCGTAGCTATAAAATGCTGCCGGTTGGCGAGCGGTTCACGACCGTCAAAGTCATCCAGCACAAACGGCTGATGCCTGTAGGCGAGAAGTTCACGACGGTGAAACTCCACAAACAACTGATGCCGATTGGTGAGAAGTTCACGACGGTTAAGGTTATCCACCACAAACAGCTAATCCCTGTGGGTGAGAGGATCACCACCGTGAAGGTCATCCACCACAGACAACTGCTGCCCGTGGGCGAGCGGACCTGGATTCGGACGACACGCGTCCTGGCCAGCCCCTCATGCGGCTGCTTCTAACCGTTAAACCGGGGCCAGAGGCCCTGTAAAAAACCAGCCAAGCGAACCGCGGTGGTCGGAGAAGCCCTGATCTTCTCCGGTCACCGCGTTTTTTTGCTTGGTTTCGGCCAAGGCGGACGTTAAGCACTCCCTTCGACGAAACCGTTCCGTCTCCCGCCGGCCTTCCCCCTCTAGAGACTTTCTTCGGGATACAGCCGGGAAAAAGGCGCTCAGCGTTTTCTCCAACACCACGCCATAAAACAAACTATGAAAATCGCATCCACCGCCGGGATCGCCCTGGCGCTCGCCGGGCTTTTTTTCTTCCAAACCGGCTGCAAAGCGGAACAAAAAACCGCTGCCACCGCTGCCGCAAAACCGACGGAAACCCGTGACAAAGTCAGCTACTCCATCGGGGTAGACATCGGCAACAACCTGGGCCACTCCGATCTCAACATCAACCCGGCCTTCCTCGCTCAAGGCATCCAGGACGCCTTCACGGGCAAGCCCGTGCTGACCGACGAGGAGATGAAAGCCACGCTGGACGAATTCCGCACCGAAATGCAGGCCAAGATGCAGGCCAAGCAGAAACTCGTCGCCGAAAAGAACAAGGCGGACGCCGACAAGTTCCTCGAAGAGAACAAGAAAAAAGAAGGCGTTATCACCACTGCCAGCGGCCTCCAATACAAAGTCATCAAAGAGGGCACCGGCCCCAAGCCCAAGGCGAGCGAAACCGTCTCGGTCAATTACAAGGGCACCCTCCTCAACGGGCAGACCTTTGACGAAAGCAAAGAACCCGTCACCTTCCCCGTGGAAGGCGTGATCCCCGGCTGGGTGGAAGCTCTCCAACTCATGCCCGTCGGCTCCAAATGGCAGTTGGTCATCCCGGCAAACCTCGCCTACGGCGAAAACGGCATGCCTCCCACCATCGCGCCCAACCAGGTTCTCCTCTTTGAGGTCGAGCTTCTGAGCGTTAAACCGACGGAAAAGGCAGCAGCCTCCGCGACTCCCGCCGCCACCGAAGCAGCCGCTCCGGCCGCCTCCGCGACCCCGGCTCCGACGGCAACGCCCGAGCCTTCCGCGACACCCGCTTCCAAAGCCAAGTCGAAGAAATAGTCACCTTTTTTTTCCGTATCGCAGCCGGGGCCTTAAAAGCCCCGGCTGTTTTTGTTTATGGGCAGTAGCCGCCGCCTCTTGCGTGTGGTAGATTGCCGGTCTGCATGATTGATATCAAAGCGAGCGAGAAGATGGCGGAACGGGCACTCCTTGTGGGCGCCTATGTGGATGCTTCCGCAAAAAGCGAAGCGGTCAGCCTGCTCGAAGAGCTGGAGGAACTGGTGAACACCCTTGGCATCCCCGTGGTGGAGCGCTGCCTGGTCCACCACCGCGAGAACCACGCCCGCATGTTGATCGGCACCGGCAAGGCCGATGAAATCACCGCCCTCCTCAAAGAAAAGGAGTGCGACGTCATCATCTTCGACAACGACCTGACGCCCGCCCAGCAGCGCAACTGGGAAGAGCTGACCGGCATCACCGTGGCCGACCGCGAGGAGATCATCCTCGACATCTTCGGCGCCCGCGCCCAGACGCGCGAGGCCCGGCTCCAGGTGGAAGTGGCCCGCATGCAATACTCCCTGCCCCGGCTCACCGGCGCGTGGAGCCACCTCGGCCAGCAAGGCGGCGGCATCGGCGCCAAGGGCGAGGGCGAAAGCCAGCTTGAACAGGATAAACGGCGCATCCGCGGCCAGATCGACCGCCTGAAACGCGAACTCGAATCCGTCCGCCGCTCCCGCGCCACCCAGCGCAAAGACCGCAAGCGCGCCCCCGTGCCCAACGCCGCCATCGTCGGCTACACCAACGTCGGCAAATCGTCCCTCCTGCGCGTGCTCACCGGCGCGGACGTGCTCATCGAAGACAAACTCTTCGCCACGCTCGACACCACGACCCGTAAAATCGCGCTGCCCAACAAGCAGCCCCTTTTGCTCACCGACACCGTCGGCTTCGTGCGGCGGCTCCCCCACCAGTTGGTGGAATCCTTCAACGCCACGCTGGAGGAGGCCGCGCTTTCCGACTTCCTCATCCACGTCCTGGACGCCTCCCAGCCCCGCGTGCTGGAGTTTTACGAGACGACCCTGCATGTCTTGAGCGATCTCGGCGCGAACACCAAGCAGATGCTCGTCGTGTTCAACAAAACCGACAAAGTCTCCGACCCCGCCATCCTCGCCGGGCTGCGGCAGCATTTCCCCGACTCCGTCTTCATCTCCATCCGCACCGGACAAGGCCTCGACACGCTTATCGCCCGCATCGCCGATTTCGTCAGCAACGGCACGCTCACCGTGGAGCTCCACATCCCGGCCGCGCGCGCCGACCTCCTCGCCCGCATCCACCGCGACGGCACCGTCAGCAGCCTCTCCTACGAGGGGGATACCGCCCACGTCGTCGCCACCCTCTCCAAGCGAGCCCTGGAGCCGCTCGCCGCGTTCGTCGTCGAGCCAACCGCCGTGTAAAGAGGCGCGTGCCAACGTCGTCTCCCTCTCTCCGCGTCTCCCCTTCTCCGCGTCTTCCTTAAGCGCCCGGCCGGGCTTCCGCGACCGCCGCCAGCGCCTGGGGCAGGCGGCGCGTGGTGATCTGCACCCGCGTCCCGATCCCGACGCGCCCAAACAGCTCTGCCACATCGCACGAACGCATCCGCACACAGCCGTAGCTGACCGGGCGGCCAATCAGCCGCTCCACGGGCGTACCATGGATGTAAATACCGCGTTCGTAGGCATTGCGGCTGGACGCTTCCAGGCCCCGCAGCCAAAGAATGCGCGTCACGATGGGGTCGCGCCCCGGCGCATTGGGCCGCAGGATTTCCCCCGTGGGCCTGCGCTCCTTAAAAACCGCCCCCAGCGGCCACCCCTCGCCGATCTTTTGCGCCACCTCCATCCAGCCGAGCGGCGTCGCATAGCTCCCAAAGCGGTCGCCCACCCCATAGCGGGAGGTCGAAACCGGATACTGGGCCACGCAGACGCCCCCTTGCAGAACTGCGAGCTTCTGGTCAGGCACGCTGATCAAAAGTGCGAAGGGGACCTCGCCGTCCGCCGCCGAGACGGCGCGCAAGCCTCCGAAAAATCCAACGGCGATAAGACAAAGGGAGAGGAAGGGGAAACGCATGGTTCCCAAGGTAGCACACGCCGTACCGGGGATTTCCCGAAGGCAAGTCTTCCGTGGTCTCCCGCGTTTTTGGCAGGGCAGGCCCTACGCCGTCACGGTTTCGTCGGCCGTGCGGGACTCCCACCGGGGCAGCCATTGGGAGATGGAGGTCCAGGCCACATAGGAGAAGCCTCCCTGGAACAATGCCAGGAACGGGAGCGAGAACCACTGGCCTTCCATCGCCGCGTTCACCATGAAGTAGGTGAAGTACACCGCAAACCCAAGCTCCACAAACGGCAACGCGCTCTTGAGCGCCGGGTATTTCTTGGGGCTCCAGCGCTGTTTCTTCCGCTCAATGCCGTATTTGGGCGTGCGGGTGAATTCGCTCTCGTGGTTGAAGACGGCTTCCAGCACCGCCTTGGCGTTGCTAACGGACATTCCGATGCCCAGGGCGAGCAACAGCGGCATGTAGGGCAACTCCCGCAGCCAGCCCTTCGGGTTATTCTCCCGCTGGGCGACGGCGTAAAAAATGATGGAGGAAAGGCAGGCAAAGAGGAACACGGGGGCGTCAAAGAATACCGCGCGCCACGGCCCGGCCAGCAACTCGCTGCACTTGGGCGATTCCTGCAGCAGAATGCAGAGGAAGACCAGGAGCAGGTAGGCAAAGTTGGAGGTCAAATGGACGGTTGATTCCATTTTCACCAGCAGCGGCAGGTTGCTGCGCCAGACGGTGCCGAGGATTTTCTTGCAGGTCTGGATGGAGCCCTTGGTCCAGCGGTGCTGCTGGGAGCGGAACCCGTTCATATCCACCGGCAGCTCCGCCGGAGTCACCAAGTCTTTGAGGAAGAGGAACTTCCACCCGCCAAGCTGGGCGCGGTAGCTCAGGTCGAGGTCTTCGGTAAGCGTGTCGTGCTGCCAGCCGCCCGCGGCGACGATGCAGGAGCGCCGCCAGAGGCCGCCCGTTCCGTTGAAATTGATGAACCGCCCGGCGCGGCTGCGGGCTGTCTGCTCCAGAACGAGATGGCCGTCCAGGAACATCGCCTGGATGCGCGTCAGCATGGAGTAGTCACGGTTGATGTGCCCCCAGCGGCTTTGCACCATCCCGACTTTCGGGTTGGTAAAGTAGTGGATGGTATCCCGCAAAAGGTTCGGTTTCGGGACAAAATCGGCGTCCAGGATGAGGATGAACTCCCCGTCGCAGGTTTGCAGACCATTCTCCAGCGCACCCGCCTTGAAGCCGGTCCGGTCGGTGCGGTGGATGTACTCGACGTTGAACCCTTGTTCGCGGAGCTGCTTGACCCCCGACTCCGCCAGCAGGCAGGTCTCGTCGGTGGAATCGTCCAGGAGCTGAATTTGAAGGAGTTCCTTCGGGTAATCCAGGGCCGCGACGGCATTGAGGAGCCGCTCGACGACGTAAAGCTCGTTGAAAACGGGCAGTTGTACAGTCACCTTGGGGAGCGTTTCAAAACGCCCCTGAGGCACGGGAACATCGTGCCGATGCTTGAAATAGAGATAGAGGATGCAGTAGCGGTGGAAACCGTACAGTGCAAGCACTCCAACCACCAACAAGTAGGATATTGCCAAAAAAATCGCGCCGGAGTCGCCGTGCATAGATCAAAAAAACTTCCCGAGCAGCTTCTGCCGCCAGGGAGGCAAGAATCATGCCCGATTCACCCCCCCCGTCAAGTTGTTTCCTGTGGGGGAGGACTCTGTATTCCCGGGTAAAGCGGGGTGCACCGGCCCTTGAGGGGCTGGCGTGCCGTTATTTTCAGAGAAAAAGCATCCAACGCCCATGCAATTCATGTGCGAAGAGCATCGGATGCGGCGCTCAGAGCGGTTCCCTTTTTCCGTCAGCAGCCACCGAGGGCGCAAACGAGGTTCCGGTCGCCAAAGACGTTGTCCACGCGGCCCACTGCGGGCCAGAACTTGTGCTCGCGAATCCAGGCGCTCGGGAAGGCCGCTTGTTCGCGCGAGTAGGGCCGGGTCCAGGCGTCGCTCGTCACCGCCTGCGCGGTGTGCGGGGCGTGCTTGAGCGGGTTCTCCTTGGGGTCGAGCGCGCCCGATTCCACGGCGAGGATTTCCCCGTGGATGGCGATCATGGCGTCGCAGAAGCGGTCCAGCTCCTCCTTCGACTCGCTTTCGGTCGGCTCGACCATCAGCGTGCCGGGGACGGGCCAGGACATCGTGGGCGCGTGGAACCCGTAGTCGATGAGGCGCTTGGCCACGTCTTCCACGTCGATGCCGGTGCGCTCCTTGAGCCCCCGCAGGTCGAGGATGCACTCGTGGGCGACGAGGCCGTTTTTGCCGGTGTAGAGCACCGGGTAGTGGGAGCCGAGCCGCTTGGCGATGTAGTTGGCGTTGAGGATGGCGTATTGCGAGGCGAGCTTCAGGCCCGCCTCCCCCATCATGCGCAGATACATCCACGGGATGCCCAGGACAGAGGCGCTCCCCCACGGGGCCGAGGCGACCGCCCCTTCGCGGCCCGCGCCGCCGGGCGAAACGACGGCGTGCGAGGGGAGAAACGGGGCCAGGTGCGCGGCCACCGCGATGGGCCCGACGCCGGGACCGCCACCGCCGTGCGGGATGGCAAAGGTCTTGTGCAAATTGAGGTGGCAGACATCCGCGCCGATCCGGCCGGGGCTCGTGAGGCCGACTTGCGCGTTCATGTTCGCCCCATCCATATAGAGCTGCCCCCCGGCGGCATGGACGATGTCGCAGATTTCCCGGATCGTCTCTTCAAACACCCCGTGGGTGCTCGGGTAGGTGACCATCAGGGCGGCCAGGTGTTCCTTGTGGAGTTCCGCCTTCGCGCGCAGATCGGCGAGGTCGATCTCGCCCGCCGCGTTGCAGGCGATGTCCACGACCTTGAACCCGGCCATGGCGGCGCTGGCGGGGTTGGTGCCGTGGGAAGAGTGGGGGATAAGGCAGATGTCGCGCTGCCCCTGCTGCTGGCTGGCGAGGTAGGCGCGGATGGTCAGCAACCCGGCGTATTCCCCGGCAGCCCCGGCGTTGGGCTGGAGGGAAACGGCGGCAAGGCCGGTGATCTCGGCCAGCCAATCCTCCAGTTGCCGGAAGAGGGCGGCATACCCGCGCGCCTGTTCGGCGGGGGCAAAGGGGTGCAGCCGGGCCATCAACTGCCACGTGAGCGAGAACATCTCGCTGGCGGCGTTGAGCTTCATCGTGCAGGAGCCGAGCGAGATCATTGAGGTCGTCAGCGAGAGATCCTTGGTTTCCAGCCGGTGGATGTAGCGCATCATCTCCGTCTCCGTGTGGTGGCTCTGGAAGACGGATTGCTTGAGGAACGGCGTGGTGCGGGCCAGGCCCTCCGGGAACGCGGCGTCGGCCTCTGCAGCGAGAGCGGCATCGTCGAACCCCGCCTCTTTGCCGCCGTTAAAGATGGCGAAAAGATCGGAGAGGCCATCGGTCGTCTCGTCCAGGGCGATGGTGATGGTCGCGTCGTCGAGCACACGCAGGTTGATCTCGCGGGCCTGGGCCAGCGCCACCAACTCCGCCGCCTTCGCGCCCCCTAGGTTCACGCGGACGGTGTCAAAAAACGGCGTTTCCGCGACATCCCAGCCAAGCTTGCGCAAGCCCGCCGCGAGCGCGAGCGCGAAGAGGTGGATGCGGCGCGCAATGTGGGTCAAGCCCTCCGGCCCGTGGTAAACGGCATACATGGAGGCCATCACGGCCAGGAGCACCTGGGCCGTGCAGATGTTGCTGGTGGCCTTCTCGCGCCGGATATGCTGCTCGCGGGTGCCCAGGGCGAGGCGCAGGGCGCGGTTGCCTGCCGCATCGCGCGAAACGCCCACCAACCGGCCCGGCATGGAGCGCTTGAAGGCGTTGAGGGTGGCGAAATACGCGGCATGCGGCCCGCCATAGCCCATCGGCACGCCGAAACGTTGGGTGGTCCCCACGGCAATATCGGCCCCCATTTCCCCGGGCGGCTTGATCAACGTGAGCGCGAGCAAATCGGCGGCCACGATAGCCAGCGCCCCTTGCGCATGCGCTTTGGCGATCAGAGCGCTCGGGTCCGTGATGGCCCCGTCCGTTCCAGGCACTTGCAGCAGAATGGCGAACGGTTTCTCCGAAAAATCATAGGTCGCCGCATCCCCCGCGACGACTTGGACGCCAAGGGCGGCCGCGCGGGTCTGGACGACGGCGATGGTCTGCGGGTGGCACTGGTTGGAGACAAAAACCGTGTTGGCGGCCGCGTCCTTGTGCAGCGCGCGGCACATGGAGACGGCTTCGGCGGCGGCAGTCCCCTCGTCCAGCAGAGAGGCATTGGCGATCTCCATCCCGGTCAATTCGACAATCATCGTCTGGTAATTGAGGAGCGCTTCCAGCCGCCCCTGGGAAACTTCCGCCTGGTAGGGGGTGTAGGCGGTATACCAGCCGGGATTGCAGAGGATATTGCGCTGGATCACCGGCGGGACGATGCAATCGGAATAGCCCATGCCGATGTGGGAGCGGAAGAACCGGTTGCCCTCGCCGATCATTGCGCGGAACTCGTCCAGCGCCGCGTGCTCGCTCTGGGCGGCGGGGAGATCGAGCGGTTTTTCGAGCCGGATAGCAGCGGGGACCGCGGCGGCCGTCATCGCCTCCAGCGAGTCGAAACCGAGGGCGGCGAGCATTTCCGCCGTCTCCCGGGCGTTGGAGCCGAGGTGACGCCGGGCAAAAGAGTCGGCGGGCTCAAGGGCAAGAGAAAGCGAAGCGGTGGGCGAAGGATGACCTGACATCCGGGCAGGTTAAATTGCCCCAAAGTCAAATCAACTCAAAATCCCCGGGGGACCACCCCAGCGCACCGCTACGCCCCGTCTCCGCGTCTTCCCAACGGCGCGCTGGCTTGACAAAACGGCCTCCCGGCGCAGAAAGTCTTCTTTTTCTACCTGCTCCCTTTTCTGACCTATGCCACGCATTCTTTCCGGGATTAAACCGACGGGCCGCCTTCACATCGGCAACTACTTTGGCATGATGCGCCCGGCCATCGACTGGCAGGAAAAGGGCGAGGCGCTCTACTTCCTGGCCGATTACCACGCGCTGACGACTGTCCACAACGCCGCCCAGCTCCGCGAGAACACGCACCGCGCCGCGCTCGACTTCCTGGCCTGCGGGCTCGACCCGGCCAAGGCCGTCCTCTTCAAGCAATCCGACGTACCGCAGGTGACGGAGCTTTCGTGGCTCCTCTCCGTGCTCACCCCGATGGGCCTGCTGGAGCGCTGCCACGCCTACAAGGACGCCATCGCAAAGGGGTTCGCCGCCAGCCACGGCCTCTTTGCATATCCGGTCCTGATGGCCGCCGACATCCTCATTTACGACAGCGACATTGTCCCCGTCGGCAAGGACCAGAAGCAGCACGTGGAGGTGACGCGCGATCTGGCCATCAAGATGAACGAGACGTTCGGCGCGGATTTGCTGAAGCTCCCGGAGCCGAGCATCCTCCCCAACCTGGCCACCATCCCCGGCCTGGACGGGCAGAAAATGAGCAAGAGCTACGGGAACACCATCGAGCTGTTCCTGGAAGAAAAGGCGCTCAAAAAGAAGATCATGGGGATTATCACCGACTCCACCCCGGTGGAATCGCCCAAAGATCCCGCCACTTCCTCCATCGTGGGGCTCTACCGGCTCTTTGCCTCGGAGGCCGACGTGGCGCAAATGGAGGCCGACTTCCGCGCGGGCGGCTTTGGCTACGGCGATTTCAAAAAACGCCTCTTTGCCGCCATCTGGGAACATTTTGCCCCCGCCCGGGCCCGCCGCGAAGCCATTGAGCGCGACCCCGGCTACATTGAGAACGTGCTGCGCCAGGGAGCCGTGCGCGCCAACGCACTGGCCAACGCCACGCTCACCCGCGTCCGCACTGCCATGGGGCTGTAGGAACCCCGGAGGGGTTCAAGCCAGTAGCCGGTGGTTGAGGCGCGGCCACGCGCCGACACCACCGGACCCTTCGCCCGGAATGTGGGCACCCCGGAGGGGTGCCAGAAGCGAGATATCTGCCACCCCTATTCGCTGGGAATCCTTCGGATTCGTCGTCCAAAGGAGATACGCTCAGTGCCTTGAATGGAGATTCAGCCTAGCCGAGAATCTTCTCCAGAAAAACCAGTGCTACCTCGTCGGAGATGCGTTCCTCGCGAAAAGGAACGTAGCCCATCCGCTGATAAAGGGAAAGGTTTCGCGTGCTCTGGTTCCCCGTGAACAATTCAAAGCGCCGCACCCGCGGCAACCCCTGTTCCACCGCGCGCAACAGCGAGGCGCCGATCCCCCTGCCCTGGAAATCGGGATGCACAAACAGGCGGCCAACATACCCCGTTCCCGCCTCCACCCGCGTGCGAACGGAGCCGACGAGGCGGTGGGAATCGCCATAGGTGGCCTTCAGGAAAAGCGCATCGTCAAACGCCGCACGCACGGTTTCCATGGGCTCGACCAAAGGGGGGATGTCCCAGTTTTGGTAC
>Ga0118677_10012424_pt1 | contig 12495 bp, 7 predicted proteins | sample AliMusrvi5mmetaG_FD_86154 | JGI IMG/M metagenome (GOLD analysis project Ga0118677, IMG submission 86154)
ACCGTCAATGGATGCATGCCCGGGAGTCCCTGCTCCAGTCTGACCTTTTTGGTGACGACCTTGAAAAACTATATCCGATTATCGAACCAGGGAAATCGGACTCTGCATCATTTGACAACACCCTGGAATTTCTCCATATGACGGGGCGCAGTATGCCTCATTCGTTGTGTATGCTGATTCCTGAGTCGTTCAATGAGAAAAACCCTATTCCGGAAAGTTTGAAAGCATTCTACGAATATCATTCCACGCTTATGGAACCCTGGGACGGACCTGCCTCCATGGTCTTCTCCGATGGCCGGTATATTGGCGGAACGCTGGATCGCAGCGGATTACGTCCTTCAAGATATGTCATTACCAAAAATGATATGATTGTCATGGGATCTGAAGTCGGTGTTCAGGTTTTTCCGGCAAGTGAAATCAAAGAGAAAGGACGTCTTAGACCCGGGAAATTATTGCTGGTTGACACCCATTTAGGGATAATTATTCCCGATAAAGAGGTTAAAGCAGAGTTGAGCCGTAAGAATCCGTATGTCAACTGGCTGAAGGAAAACAGATTAGAACTGGAGGCTATTAAAGTAAAACAGGATGTCCCTTCAAATATGGGAGATCAGTTTGGTCCCTACTCCAAGGTTTTTGGATACAGTAAGGAAGAGATGATGCTGATCATCAAAGAGATGTCGGAAACTGCACAAGAGCCAACCAGTTCAATGGGTAATGACACCCCGTTGGCTGTCTTTTCAGAAAAGCCAAAACGATTCTTTAGTTATTTCCGACAGTTGTTTGCCCAGGTTACCAATCCTCCTATCGATCCTATCCGTGAAGGGTTGGTTATGTCATTAACCAATTATATCGGATCACTGAGCAGTAATATACTGGATGAGACACCAAATCATTGCAAACTGATTAAATTCGATAGTCCGATAATTACCAATACCGATCTGGGCAAGATCAAGGATTTAAAGCATGAATCATTTAGTCATGCAACAATTCCGATGCTTTTCCCTGTGAAGGAGGGTGTTGAAGGATTCAAAAAAGCCTTTAAAGCGATGCTTGAAGCTGCTGAGAAAGCAGTTGATGAGCATAAAAACTTCATCATACTCACTGACAGGAATGTATCTAAGGAAATGGTTCCGATCCCATCCCTGCTTTCGGTAGCTGCTGTTCATCACCACCTGATCAAGAACAAAAAGCGGATGCAGGTAGGAATTATCGTTGAAAGTGCAGAACCACGCGAAATAATGCATTTCGCTTTATTACTGGGGTACGGAGCAAGCGTTGTAAATCCATATCTGGCATTTGCCGCTATTGATTACCTTGTTACTGAAGGTGAGATCAAACTACCCTACTACGAAGCACGTAAAAATTATGTCAAGTCAATTGACAAGGGGCTTCTTAAGATTCTTTCCAAGATGGGAATTTCGACCCTTCGCTCCTACCATGGGTCCCAGCTTTTTGAAGCGGTTGGGGTCAGCGATGCTTTGATCGACGAATATTTCAAGGGCACTTCATCTCGCATCAGCGGAGTAGGTTCCAAAGAACTGTTCACGGAAGCCGTGATGTTCCACGAGGAAGCCTACAGCAAGGACCAGAAAAAGACAATTTTCGAAAGCAACGGGGAATATTCTTACAGAAACAACGGTGAACACCATGCATGGAACCCCGAATCGATCGCATTGCTGCAATGGGCTACGAAGACTGACAATTACGAGGTATTCAAGAAATTCAGCACACTCGTTGATACACAAAACAGAAAACCGGCTTTTGTCAGGGGTGCACTGAAATGGAAGAGCCATCCAATTCCGATCGAAGAGGTTGAACCTGCAGAAAATATTTTGAAACGATTTGTCACTGGTGCCATGTCCTATGGTTCCATCAGCAAGAATGCACATGAGAGCTTAGCCCGTGCGGCGACCGAGCTTGGTACCTTTTATAATACCGGCGAAGGCGGTCTGCATGAGGATTTTTATCAATATGGCGCCAACACGATTGTGCAGGTTGCCTCAGGGCGGTTTGGTGTGAGTGAGGATTATCTCAAATCGGCGGCAGCCGTTGAGATCAAGATTGCGCAGGGTGCAAAACCGGGTGAGGGCGGTCAGTTGCCTGGATTCAAGGTCAACAAGATCATTGCAAAAACAAGGAATTCAACTCCGGGTATTACCCTGATATCACCTCCGCCTCACCACGATATTTATTCCATTGAGGATCTTGCCCAGCTTATATTCGATTTAAAGAATGTCAATCCAAAGGCCAAAGTCTCGGTCAAACTCGTATCTGAAACAGGTGTTGGAACTATCGCAGCTGGCGTAGCAAAAGGTTTTGCAGATATTATCATCCTGAGCGGTTGCGAGGGAGGTACAGGCGCATCTCCCGCCAGTTCCATCAAATATGCCGGGTTGCCTGCAGAATTCGGAATTGCCGAGGCACAACAAACACTGGTGATGAACAACCTCCGCGGCAGGGTCAAACTGCAGGTCGATGGTCAGTTGAAAACGGGCCGTGATGTAGTCATCATGGGTATGCTTGGCGCCGAGGAATTTGGCTTCTCAACAGGAGCACTGATCTCGCTGGGTTGTATCATGATGCGCAAATGCCATTTGAACACCTGTCCTGCCGGGATCGCCACCCAGAACAAGAACCTGCGCAAGAGATTCCTGGGCCGCTCGCAATATGTGATCAACTATTTCCAGTTTATCGCCAGGGAGATCCGCGAATACATGGCCGAAATCGGAGTGCGCAGTTTCGACGAACTGATTGGCCGGACCGATTTGCTAGAAGTCAACCCGGAAGTGAGCAACTGGAAGATGAAGAATGTCAATTTCGACAAATTCCTCTATATGCCGGAAGAGGCAGCCATCTACCCCATACGCAACACTCATCCGAACACCAAGGATCTGAATGATGTACTCGATCGCACCCTCATCCGTGAGTCCAACAAAGCCATTAAGAACGGTGAAAAAGTCTGGATCGGCCACAACATCAACAATGTGATGCGTACAACGGGCGCGATGCTTTCAGGAGAGATTTCAAAAAGATACGGAGAAGCCGGACTTCCAAAAGATACGATTAACTGCACCTTCAAAGGTTCAGCCGGACAAAGTTTCGGAGCCTTCCTGGTCAAAGGTGTCACCTTCAGGCTTGAAGGCGACTCGAACGACTACCTGGGCAAAGGTCTTTCCGGAGGCAAGATTATCGTGGTTCCGCCTATCGGTACCACCTTCCAGCCACACCTTAACATTATCGTTGGTAACACCACGCTGTATGGTGCCACTGGCGGTGAAGTATACATCAAGGGCGTAGCCGGAGAACGCTTCTGCGTAAGGAATTCAGGGGCCAAAGCCGTTGTGGAAGGCACCGGCGACCACTGCTGCGAATACATGACAGGCGGCCGTACGGTCGTCCTGGGTACTACCGGGCGTAATTTCGCCGCCGGTATGAGCGGTGGAATTGCCTATGTTTTGGATGAGGCTGGCGATTTTGATTATTACTGTAACACTGGACTGGTTGAACTTAGTCCGGTAGAGGAAAAACCTGACATTCAGGAACTTCAGGAGATGATCCAGAAACACCTGCTTCACACCCAGAGTCCGCAGGCAGAGAAAATACTGACCAATTGGGAAGAATACCTGCCGAAATTCGTCAAGATTATCCCGCTTGAATATAAAAAAGTATTGAACGAAGCCAAACTGAAAGAGGTAAAACGGAAGCTTGAAATGGCTGAAGATGCACCGACGATCAGGGAATAGAACAAAGGAAAAAGGACCCTTCGACAAGCTCAGGGCAAGTAAAGGATAAAGGATAAAGGCTAAAGGACTAAAAGCTAACAGCTAAAGGCTAAAAGCTATTAGATGTTTTTAAAAAGATTAATTGAATGCAACATGGGAAATCCAAAGGGTTTTATTGAGATAGAAAAAAAGGTGGGCGGTTATCGCCCGGTAAGTGAGCGCATAGGTGATTTCGGAGAGGTTGAACAGACACTGGATGATCAGGATCGGATTAACCAGGCCTCGCGGTGCATGGATTGTGGCGTTCCATTTTGCCACTGGGCCTGTCCGGTAGGAAGCAATATTCCCGAATGGCAGGATGCCGTTTACAAGGGAAAATGGGACGAGGCCTATGCCATCCTGAACAAAACAAACAGCTTCCCTGAATTTACCGGTAGGGTTTGTCCGGCGCCATGCGAAAAATCATGCGTTTTGGCCATCCATGACGAGTCTGTTACCATCCGCGAAAATGAATGTGCCGTGGTCGAGCATGCTTTTGACCTCAACCTGGTTTCGCCAAATATCCCGTTAACCAGGACGGGGAAGAAAATTGCCGTCGTAGGTTCCGGTCCGGCCGGACTTTCCGTGGCTGATCTGTTGAATCAGGCCGGTCATACCGTCACTGTTTTCGAACAGGATGACGAAGTGGGCGGATTGCTCCGCTATGGAATACCTGACTTCAAACTGAACAAGGGCATCATCGACAGGCGGATAGAGCTTTTCGTGAAGGAAGGGGTCATCTTCAAAACCAACGTCAGGGTTGGCGAGCAGATTACCGAGCAACAGCTCCTGAGTGATTTCGATGCTGTATGCATTGCATGCGGAGCCATGAAGCCCCGTGACCTGGCAACCACACCGGGACGTGAGTTGAAAGGAGTTTACTTTGCCATGGATTTCCTCAAGCAGCAGAATAAGTTAGTGAAAGGCGAGACCATTCCTGAGTCCATCCATATCTCTGCCAAGGATAAAAAAGTACTTGTCATCGGTGGCGGCGATACAGGTTCTGACTGTGTAGGAACGTCTATCCGTCAAAAGGCTACGACAGTTACACAGATTGAAATCCTGGACAAACCTTCCGAACAAAGGAAGGATGACAATCCATGGCCATTCTGGCCCAATACGCTGCGTACCTCCAGTTCCCACCTCGAGGGCTGCGAAAGGCGCTGGTCGTTGAATACCCGCAGGTTTATCGGCGAAAATGGCGTACTGAAAGCCGTTGAAGTCGTCAAGGTAGAATGGACAAACAACAAGGGACAAATGTCGATGAGGGAGATTCCGGGTACGGAAGAGATCATCGAAGCCGACCTTGTGATGTTGTCGCTCGGTTTCGTATCGCCTGTGCACGAAGGTCTGCTCGACAGGCTGAAAGTGGATTACGATGCCAGAGGCAATGTGAAGGCCAACAACTTCTCCACCAATGTTGACAAGGTATTCGTGGCTGGAGATGCCACCCGCGGCGCAAGCCTGGTGGTTCATGCCATCCGTTCAGGCAGGGATGCGGCTCTGAAAATACATGAATTCGTAACGAAATAAATATTCTTACTCCCTGATAAACAGTCCCCGTTCTTCAAAGGATGGGGACTGTTGTTTTTATCTCTTAAATATATTTATCACCACATAGGCACATAGGTCACAGTAGCGCTATTGTGTCCTATGTGCCTATGTGGTGATATTCAAATTCAGGTTTCACGCAAAGAACGCAAAGTAAAAACCGAAAAGAGCGCCAAGAATTAATCCGGCGTTATTTTGTGCATTTTGCGCTTTAACTTTGCGCACTTTGCGTGAAATTTTGTCATCAATAAATTCAAACTTTTTTAATATTTTTAGCTCCGCAGAGAAAGTGAAGTCACGCTTCATCCCAAACTTTTGAAGCAGGATTTTAAATCAAATTTTGAAGAAATTACAATGAGAAAAAATTCACTTTCTCTGACTGTGGTTTTTGTGGCAACCATGGTTGGTCAGATGCTTTTTGCACAGAACAAACCCGTTGAAAATGCCGATTACAGGCTTGCAGAAAGGTTTTCCCCTTCCAAAATCAGCAAGATGGTATTCAGCACTTCCGTTGCTCCCAAATGGCTGAAAACCGGCGACCAGTTCTGGTATTCCGATACCACTTCCGAAGGGGTCTCGTTTTATCTGGTGGACCTGGAAAAAAGATCAAAGAGTTATCTTTTCGACAACCACAAAATGGCCTCCATGCTGACCAAAATCACCAGGGATCCTTATGATTGGCAGCACCTCCCTCCCATCAAACCCAAGTTTAAGAAGAATGATACCGTTTTTCAGTTCGATGTTACTTCCAGTCAGGATGAAGAGAAGAAAAAAGATATGGCTGCTTCCAAAGGTTCATTGAAGAAGGATTCAACTACAGTTGCAAAAGACAGCATTCCGGCAAAAAAAGGGTCAAAACCTGTAGCCGACAAGGATAAGGATAAAGTAAAAAAAATAGTATTCCATCTGGAGTATAACCTAAAGACAGGCGAACTCACCCAGATCAAGGACTGGAAAGAAGAAAAAGAGAAGCCTGAATGGGCCAGTATATCCCCGAATGGGGAATACGTCCTCTTCGGACGCGACTACAACCTGTTCTGGATGAACAAGGAAAATTACGAAAAGGCAAAAAAGGATGAGAAGGACAGTACAGTCATAGAGCATCAGCTGACTACTGACGGAGTCAAGGATTATAGCTTTGCAGGCGGTTATACACCTGCCTTCAACGATGATGAAAAGAAGATAAAGGAGGAGAAGAAAAAGAGGAAAGGCGCCTTTGTCAGCTGGTCGCGCGACTCCAAAAAGATTGCACTTGTAAGGAACGACAGCAGGAAAGTAAAAGAATTATGGGTCATCAACATCCTGAAGGAACCCCGGCCCGAATTGGAGACCTACAAATACGAGATGCCAGGTGACAAGGATGTTCCGCAGGATGAGTTGTGGGTTTTTGACATGGGTGCAAAAAAAGGAAAAAAAATTCCTGTAGACCTATTCAAGGACCAGACCGTATCCATTCACAGGGCCAACCTCACCAACAAACAGCGTGCTGAGGATTATGTGCCTTCCATGTGGTTGTCTGAAACCTCTGACAAGCTTTTCATCACCAGGGCAAGCCGCGATTTGTACCGAACGGATATTTGTGCTGTCAATACGGAAACCGGCGAGACAAAAGTACTGGTAGAAGAACGGATGAATACCTACGTCGAAACCAAGAGAATGCACATCCTTGGCAATGGCAAGGAACTCGTTCATTGGTCGGAACGCGACGGCTGGGGGCACTTCTACCTTTATGACGAAAACGGCACGCTGAAAAACCAGATTACCTCTGGTCCTTGGCATTGCAGCGATATTGTAAGGCTTGACGAGAAAAACAGGATACTCTATTTTACCGCCAACGGACGCGAACCCGGCGAAAATCCATACTACGACCATCTTTATCGCGTCAATCTTGACGGCACCGGCCTGCAACTGTTAAACCCGGGCAATTTCACGCACAATTCCGAGATGGACGACTCGTACAAATATTTTGTCAATACCTACTCTCGGGTCAATACTATCCCAAAATCCGAAATCAGGGACAATACAGGGAAACCTGTTATGGAACTGGCAACTGCCGACCTGAAGAATCTCTTCGCTGCCGGCTATAAGTTTCCTGAACCCTTCCAGGCCAAGGCTGCTGACGGTATTACAGACATTTACGGAGTAATGTACAAGCCGTTTGATTTCGACTCTACCAAACTCTACCCGCTGATTGAGTATGTCTATCCCGGACCTCAAACGGAAGCTGTCAACGCTGCATTCTCAGCCCGGATGGATCGCACCGACAGATTGGCACAACTTGGATTCATCGTGATCACACTCGGAAACAGGGGTGGAAATCCCAACCGATCCAAGTGGTACCACAATTATGGCTATGGCGATCTGCGGGATTATGGCCTTGCCGACAAGAAATATGTTGCCGAAGAACTGGCCGACAAATACAAGTTTATCGATATCACCAAAGTGGGCATCACAGGCCATTCAGGCGGCGGGTTCATGTCGACGGCAGCATTATGCCAGTACCCTGATTTTTTCAAGGTAGCGGTATCCTCCTCAGGCAACCACGAAAATCAGATTTACAACCGCTGGTGGAGCGAAACGCATCATGGGGTTAAGGAAAAGGTGAATGATGACGGTGAGACGCAGTTTGTTTACGACATCGAAAAAAACACCCAACTGGCGAAAAATCTGAAAGGCAAGTTACTGCTGATCACTGGCGATATCGACAATAATGTCCATCCCGGAAATACGCTCCGCATGGTAAATGCACTGATCAAGGCCAACAAGCGTTTTGACTTCTTCATCCTGCCCGGCGAACGCCATCCTTATGGTTCGGATACGGAATATGTTTTCTGGCTGAAAGGCGACTATTTCTGCAAGCACCTGATCGGTGATTATTCCATCAGCACCGACATCTTTGAGATGGACCGGGAGACGAAGATGACGCCTGGGAAAAAATAGTACCTATACTTGGTGTCCTTCGTGTGAACCTTCGTGACCTTCGTGGTAAAACATTTTAACCACAAAGGTCACGAAGTAATGCACAAAGGACTCAAAGCAATTAGAACGTAAACCGTACACCTGCGCCGGAGGTAGTAACCATGAAATTACAATTGATATCCCTGGAAGGATGATAGGCGTAATTCTGTTTGCCGAATTGTTCCCTGTAGCGTTTCAGCGCCCGCTTCGCCCTGATGGGTTGTGTCCATATCTGCGTCTCTGTAATCGCGCAATTCCAACCAAAATTGACCACGCCATCCCAGACGGTTCGGTGAAAACCGATCCAGGTTATCAATCCGCTGGCCAGGTTAATACTTGTACAGAGGATATGGGCCTTCCATTTCCTTGCATCGACTTCCATATTGGAGCGATCCTCCAGACATTTCTCCATCAGGCTGATTTTCTTCAAACGTTCAGAATCAGTACTCTCGGGTAATAAAGCCAGTTTGTCGGCAAAAGAAACGGGTTGAAAGGTGGAGATGAATTGTCCAACGACTCCGGCAAAGGTAGTCGCAGCCCCAAGGGCCATATCCTGCCTGGCAGATTTATCGTTCGATGCAAAATATGCGGCACCCTGTCCCACTGTTGCTGTGCCATATAGTCCCAGCCAGCTGTACCACCATAGCTTGGTGCCTTGCTGATCATAGTGAAGGCTTTGGTCCAAAAATTGTATCCGCTTCATGGTTATAGCTTCCGTATTCTGTGCCGCAGAATTCTGGAACGATAATACCATACACAATAGCAGAGGAATTGCCAACGTATGGCAAATACCCTTTCTGACCGGAAATGTATTAATTTTTAACATGGATATTGTTGGCTGATCCGGAAGCCGCAAGTGTTTCAGTTTGAAGATTGGGGTTCAACAATGTTTCGTTTCCGGTAAGGATTTTGGATTCCTTTAATCGTGAAGATAGCAGGAAACTAAATATCATAAGAGCAATAAGTACCACAAGCGAATAGGTCATTGATCCTGTTGCCGCGGATTTAAAACCATCCATGGCAAAGATAAAGATGATCCCGGAGACCTGGCCCATCAATAAAAGCCAGCCATTGGAAGCTCCTTCTGAGGCAGGATATGTAATTTCTGCTCCATACTGGAACCCGATGGGTCCTGAACTGAGCAGGAAAAAACCCAGCGTTGCACCGGAAAGCAAAAGCAGGTAATAATTGGTGGCAAATGTAATGCCAATCAGTCCAGTGGTGGCACCCGCCAGGGCAATCATGATAAAAGGGGTTCGACGGCGATAATAATCCGAAAGAAAGGGCATTATCAAGGCTCCGAGAATGCCACCAGCAATCATGATTCCTCCTGTATTTCCAGCCTGCGCGGCCGTAAATCCGCGTGGCATCATGATATTTTCGATCCAGGTAGTCACGCTGTTGAAAACGCCGAGTCCAATGAAAAAGATGACCATCAGCAGCCAAAAATCACGTGACTTGAACATCAACTTAAAACCATCCATGGCAAGCGCCCTGACATCCCCATGTTCTTCACAGGGGGGGGTTGGCGGAGTCTCCCTTGACAAGGCAAGGAATAAAACGCCAATAACGGCCGCCACGATTCCGTATAAATTCATCATTCCCACGAGGCCTTTGGCGGTAAATAACATGGGGGTGACCACCATTCCGGCAAGAATACCGATGTACATCGAAAGAGTGCCCAAACCGGCAGCCGTTGCCCTTTCTTCCATCGGAAACCAGACAGCAGAGAGTTTGGTAATGGCATTCAGCAAAAACGGTTGCCCGATGGCGATGCCGATCTGTGCGATCAGAACCATGTTGTAATCCGGACCTGCCCACCCCCGCATTAAACCAAAGAAGCCGGTAAGCGCAGCGCCAATGCCGGCGCCAATTTTTATGCCGTATGTGTCAATGACCCAGGATGCCGGAATGGAAACGATCATGTAAACGATCATGAATGACATGGACAAAATCCCGATCATCAGGTCCGACACCTTGAAAAATGAAGCCGCATCAACCGTAATCGGGGCAAAGGTGATCCACAATACCTGGTTGGCAGCAACCATCAACATGAACAATGCCAGCATCACCCAGCGATAACCGTAAACTTTGTATTTTGCCATCGTCAAATAGTTTAGATGTTTGAAATGTTTAAAAAGTTTTAAATGTTGCCAAAACAAACATTTCAAACTTTTTAAACATTATAAACAATTCAAACTTACAAAATAATTCTTCGCAATAAGGAATGTTACTTAACCACCTTCGCCTCTTCGAGTAGTACATCATACTTGTACCCGTATCCGAAGTCCTTGTCCACCGCAATTACTCCCTCGAGCGTAACAACTTTTCCTACCTCAACCGTATCAAGTGTCGTGATGGTCAGGTCGTAGGAACCGTTGGCTTCCGTACCGTCCTGGATATGCACCCAGTTTTTGTTCATGATTTCAGGACTGAATTTAATCACCTGTCCGGTTACCTTAACTTTCTTTCCGGCAAAGTTTGCCTTGTTAGCAAAGATCTCAGACAACTTTACACCACCGCTGACAGGCTCCACTTTGATTCCTTCCACTTTTTCCATTGATTGTCTTCCCTTTGTTGTCAGGGCTACAGCTTTCTTTTCAGGAATAGGCTGATCGCTGAAATCCTGGATAAACTGTATGCTTTCAAAGGTGCGGTTCAGTTCCTTGCTTTTGAAATTTTGCATCTCCATGCCTGATTTGTAAAAGTAGGTCTTGCCTTTCTCTGCTTCGAAACGTGATACAGCAGCCCAATATTCCTTGTCGCCTTCAGTCAGCAAAAGGTAGGTGTAACCACTTGTTTGGAGGATATCCTTGGCAACTACCTTATGCTGGTCGGCAGCTGCGGCCGCAGCCTGTGACTGTGCTCCCGGCTTATTGTCAGTTTTTTTGACCGTTGCATTGTTGCAGGCAACAAGCAGGGTCATTGCGATGATCAGATAATTGATAGACTTCATGATAATTTTTTGATATTTAAGTTATTTACTATTCTTCCTTCATTTCGATTTGATTCTGCTTGTTATAGGCTTTCCAGGCAATAAATCCGATCATCACAATGACAACAACCAAGGCAACAGGGAACGAGGAGGCGCTGCCGCTTCCGTACGAGTGAAGTCCTGTCAGATAGTAGTTAACTCCCAGGTAGGTCATCAGCACGCAGAAAAGACCGACGACGGAGGCCAGGTTGAGCGCGAACCATCCGCGGTAGCCGGGCATCAGTCGCATGTGGGTGATGAAGGCATAGACCAGGATGGTCACCAGCGACCAGGTTTCTTTTGGATCCCAGCCCCAGTATCTTCCCCATGATTCGTTGGCCCAGATGGCCCCAAGGAAAGTTCCGATGGTAAGTAAGTAAAGGCCAAGCGTCATGGCAGCCTCGTTGATCCAGGTCATGTGGCGGATGTTGCGCTGAACGCGATCCTTGTTTTCCGGTTTTACGAGTCCGGCCAGGAGCAGGTTCATCAAGCCGATAATGGCGCTCACACCCAGAAAGCCATAGCTGCCGGTGATGACAGCAACGTGAATGGCCAGCCAGTAGGATTTGAGTACCGGCACCAGGTTGGTGATTTCGGGATTCAGCCAACTCATCTGAGCCACAAACAAAGTAAGTCCCGAGAGCAGGGCGGCGGCTCCCATCACCATCGGATTACGGCGTGCGAAGATCAAACCCGCAAGCATACCGGCCCAGGCGATGTAGATCATGGATTCATAGCCATCGCTCCATGGCATGTGCCCGGCAAGATATCCCCGTGTGGCCAAACCAATGGTATGCAGTGCAAAACCTGCAAGGAAAATCCATCCCGTGTATAAAACAATCTTCGGGTTCATCCCGCCTGTTGTGAGCAAAGCCCTGAAATAAAAGAACATCAGAACAAGTCCGGTCAGAAGATACAGGAAAGAAAGATCCCTGAAAATATTGACGCGGTTGTAAAGGATTTCCAGATTTTTCTTGGTTGCACCCGGGATCAGGTCTGCCGCCAGTTTGCTCAAACAAGCTCTCAGGCGACCACAGAATCCGGTGTTAAGTCTGCGGCAAACGATGCAGGGCTAGGCGCTGCAGCCGGGGCAATTGCAGGCTTGCTTATTGGCGGTGGGAGCCATACCAGTGTTGGTACTGGCGCTGGTGTGGGTTTATTGGCTGGAGCACTTGGCGGCGCATTAAGCAGTAACTCATCTGACAAAACTGCACAAAATCAATACAACGTTGCCTATCAACAGTGTATGTA
>Ga0118677_10012426_pt1 | contig 12495 bp, 10 predicted proteins | sample AliMusrvi5mmetaG_FD_86154 | JGI IMG/M metagenome (GOLD analysis project Ga0118677, IMG submission 86154)
GCCGTCTTCTCTCCGGTCAGCGTGCTCCCCGCCTGGCTGCAGCCCGTCGCCCTCGCCCTGCCTGCCACCCATGTCTTCGAGGGCATGCGCGCGGTGATGCAAACCGGCACCATGAGCTGGACCCCGCTGTGGTGGGCATTCGGCCTCAATCTCATCTATCTCGCCCTGGCCGGCGGCTTCTTCGTGTGGATCCTCAACTACACCCGCAAGCGCGGCCTGCTCACCAAATTTTCAACCCAGTGAATCACCCCAGCCCGTCATGAAGCCTACGATATTCCACGATATTCCCGCTCCCGGATTCCCCAATTTCAAGTTGCCGGTCAGGTTGATCCTGCTCGCGCCGTTAGCCGTGTTGGGGCTCATCGTCTTGTTTTCCGGCTACTTCACCGTCAACCCGGAATCCGTCGCGGTGGTCCAGCGCTTCGGTAAATTCCAGTACATCGCCGATCCGGGCCTGCATTTCAAACTCCCGCTCGGTGTCGACCAAGCCACCATCATCCCGATCCGCCGCCAGCTCCAACTCGAGTTCGGCTTTGGCACCCCCAATGCCACCAATCTCGACCAAGTTGGCACCGAACCCCAGTTGGAGCGCGACATGGTCACCGGCGATCTGAACGCCGCCGAGGTGGAATGGATCCTGCAATACAGCATCTCGGATCCCAAACAATATCTCTTTCACGTGCGCAATCCCGGCCCGACGTTGCGCGATCTAACAGAAAGCGTGATGTGCGAAATCATCGGTGACCGCACCATCGACGAGGTTCTGACCATCGGCCGGGCCGAAATTGAGATGGATTGCCTGAAGAAGCTTAAGTCGCTGCTCGAACGCTTCAACATGGGGATTTCGGCACAGCAACTCCAACTCAACAACGTGCATCCGCCAGGCCCGGTGCAGCGCTCGTTCGATGAGGTCAACCGCGCCCAGCAGGAACGCGAAACCTTGATCAATGAAGCCAACGGCGAATACAACCGCATCATCCCGAAAGCCAAGGGACTGGCCGCACAACGCGTCTCCGGTGCCGAGGGCTTCGCGCTCCAGCGCGTCAATGAAGCCGAGGGCGATGTGACCCGCTTCAAGCAACTGCTGGTGCAGTATGAAAAGGCCCCGGCCATCACCAAGCAGCGCCTCTATCTGGAAACCATGAACGAAGTGCTGCCCAAAATCGGCCCCAAAATCATCCTGGATGAAGACGCCAAGCAGTTCTTGCCGCTCATGAATCTGCAATCTTCCGGTGCCACCGCCCCCACACCCACCCGTTAAGCTCCTTCAGCCATGAAAGCTCCCGCAATTTTTGTCGCCATCTTCGTCCTGCTCATCGTCATCTTCAGCAGCGCCTACACCGTCAGCGAGATCGAACAAGTGTTCATCACCCAATTCGGCCGGCCGGTGGGCGAACCGATCAATGCCAATCCGGCCCACAACGAGGCAGGCCTGCACTTCAAAGTGCCGTTTGTGCAACAGGTCAACCGCATCGAGAAACGCATCTTGGAATGGAACGGCCCGGCGGTGGACATCCCAACCAGCGACAAACTCTATATCTCGGTGGATAGTTTCGCCCGCTGGCGCATCTCCGATCCGATCGTGTACTACAAAGGTCTCCACGACGAGCGCAGTGCTCTTTCCCGTCTCAACAATATCATAGGCGGGGAAACCAAGAACTTCATCGCCGCGCACAATCTCATTGAGGTGGTCCGCAGCCAGAAGGATCGCAAGACCGTGCGCGATGAAACCCTCATCGATGCAAACTCCACTCTCGGCGTGCTGCCACCCATTGAGTTCGGCCGCAGCAAACTCGAACAGGATATCCTCGCGGCCTCGCAACCCTTGGTCGCACCTTGGGGCATCGAATTGCTCGACGTGCGCTTCAAGCGCATCAATTACAAGGCCGGCGTGATCGAGAAGATCTATTCGCGGATGGCTTCCGAGCGCCAGCAAATCGCCGAGCGCTTCCGCTCCGAGGGTGCGGGTGAGGCTGCCAAGATCATCGGCCGCAAGGATCGGGACTTGCTGGAGATCCAGTCCGGGGCCTACCGCAAGGAGCAGGAGATCAAGGGCAAGGCCGATGCCGAGGCCACCGCCACTTATGCCCAAGCCTATAATTCGAGTCCGGTCGCCGCGGATTTCTATCAATTTGTCAAGACCCTCGAGACCTATCAAAAATCCCTGGCCAAAGACACCACCCTCATCCTCAGCTCCGACAGCGACCTGTTCCGACTGTTCAAACACATGGGAGCAGCGGCCAGACCGGAACCCAAGTAGCGGTTCGCACCGTCCATTGTGCGCTCTTCCAGCCGAACCCGCCGCAGTGCGTCCGATATCGCTAACCTACCGCAACCCCGTCACCGAGGAAACGCACCAGGGGCGGACCACTCCGCTGCGGGACTGGCCGTCCCCGGGCTTTCCAACCGGCACCTCGCATGCTCACCCCTGAAGAGCTCATCTCCGGTCTGCCGGTAATCGCCAGCCTGGTCATTATCGAAGGCCTGCTGTCGGTCGACAACGTGTTTGGCATTGCCGCGCTGGCCAAGGAATTGCCGCACCATCAGCAGCGCAAGGCGATCCGCTTGGGCATGATGGGCGCATACGGGTTCCGGGTGCTCGCGCTGTTGGTGGCCGCCTGGTTCATCGCCAACACCTGGGTGCGGTGGCTCGGTGCGGGCTATCTGGTGTGGTTGATGTGCTCCCATCTAACCCGCCACGCTTCGCGCGACGAGGCCCCGGGAAAACCCGCCGTCGTGGCACCCTCCCTGCTTGGCGCGCTGCTGCAGATCGGCCTGATGGACCTGAGTTTGAGCATGGATAACGTCATCGCCGCGGTGGGGTTGGCGCCCAAGGATCCGCTGACCCACCTACCGGTCATGTGGCCGATTTACACCGGGGTTTTGTTTGCCATCCTCGCGCTGCAGTCCATTGCGCCGCATGCGTTGAGGTTGCTGAAGAAATATCCGGTGCTGGAGCCCACCGCATTCATTCTCATCGGCTTGGTCGGCGGCATCCTCATTGGCGAGGAATCCTTTCACGCATGCACCGGTGGCGTGTTGCACATCCCGTCGCTGGCCAAGTTCGCCAGCATCTTGTTCATCGTGGCGATAGCCCTGCTCTATTCCGCCAGCGTCGGCGCGCGCCGCTTGCTCGATCCGCTCATCGGCCTGGCCCGCCCGCCGATGCGTGGCTTCGCCGCGCTGGTGAGCCTGATGTTTCTGCCGCTCACCCGCCTGCTCGCCGCCTGCAGAGCGCGGCGCTGAGTCAGCCCGCGAATTGCCGCGCCGCCTGCAGGGTGTTCTGCATGAGCATGGCAATGGTCATCGGGCCCACCCCGCCGGGCACCGGCGTGATGGCCGCACAGCGCGGCGCGACCTCCTGATAGGCCACGTCCCCCGTCAGCCGGTAGCCGGATTTGCGCGCCGCATCGCTCACCCGGTTGATGCCCACGTCGATGACCACCGCGCCGGGTTTGACCCAGTCGGCGCGCACCATTTCCGGGCGGCCGACGGCGGCGATGAGGATGTCGGCGCGGCGGCAGATGGCGGGCAAATCGCGGGACCGCGAGTGCGCGATGGTGACGGTGGCGTTCGCGTGTTTCGAGATCAGCAGCAGGGCCAACGGCTTGCCCACAATCATGCTGCGGCCAATGACCACCGCGTCCGCGCCGGCGGTGGCAATGGCGGCCGATTCCAACAATTTCATGCAGCCGGCGGGTGTACACGGCACAAAGCCGCTGGGATCTTCCAACACCAGCTTGGCGACGTTTTCCGGATGAAAGCCATCGACGTCTTTGCGCGGATCGATGGCGCGGATGATGGCGGCCTCATCGATGTGGCTGGGTGGCGGTGATTGGACGAGGATGCCGTGGATGGCGGGATCGGCGTTGAGGCCGCGCACCACCGCCAGCAGTTCCTGTTGGGTGGTGCTGGCGGGCAGCTCGATTTTGCGCGAATACAGCCCCAACTCGGCGCAGGTGCGGGCCTTGGATCCGACATACACTTGGGAGGCGGGATCCTCGCCGACCAGCACGACAGCCAGCCCGGCGGTGATGCCGTGGGCTCGCAGCGCGGCGGCCTCGGCGCGGCAGGTTTCGAGCACGGTGACGGCAAGGGCTTTTCCATCGAGGATGCGGGGCGGGTTCAAGGTGGTTGGCCGCTGGCATAGCCCAATCCCGCCCGCCAGCACAGCACCAATTATGCCGCAGGGCCGATTTCCAAATCATCCACCCCGGCGCGCAACACCGCCTCAATTCGCTGGCGTTCCACTTCAAAGGCGACCGCATCCGCCGCGGGCGCCACCGCCAGCGGTCGGTCAAAGATCACGTGGACCCGGCTGAACGGCTTGGGAATGACAAAGCGATCCCAGGTCTTCAAGCGCCATGCCGAGGCAAACCGCACATGGATGGGGATGATCGGGGTGTGGGTGGCCTCGGCGATTTTCACCAACCCGGGATGAAACACGTAGCGCGGCCCGCGCGGCCCGTCCGGCGTGACACACACGTCGAAGCCATCGCGGATCGCGTGTTTCATGCCGACCAGCGCGGCGACGGCCCGTCGCGACGACGACCCGCGCACCGCGGTAAACCCGAACACCGCCATCGCCCGCGCCACCATCGCCCCGTCGTTGCTGGCACTGGTGAGCACCACCGACTTGCGCGTCTGGCCGCAGAGGATGCGCCACGCCGCCGGCACCGTGAAAAACCGGTTGTGCCACAGCGCGTAAATCACCGGCGCCGGATGGACGCCCGGCGTGCCGATGCCACACCGGTCCTCAATTTGAAATCGCAGGGTCATGGCGCAACCCTTCATGAACCACCCGATGAGGGTGCCCAACACGATGGCCTTGCGGTTTTCGCGGATTTCATGGCGCTTGTGCGCGACGCTGCCTTCCGGCCGCGGTGCCTCCGCCTCGTCGCTGTGCTGTGGGTCACTCACGCGCGGCACCTTAACCGGATGCCCGGGCGAGCTTCAACCTTTTAGGACCCAAGGCCTGAATTGATCCCCGAGGCAGCCCCCACCCTGCCGAAAAATCGTTGTCCTGGCTTGCACCGCGCGCCAAATCCATCTAAACTCGGCGCATGTCAACTTCACCCAGCCCGCTGCCCGATTACCTCAAGGATGAAATCCTGCTCCATCCCGAGAACCGCCGCTTCCCCGCCTTTGATCTGGCGCGCTTGTTGGGCCAGGTGTTCGCTCCCACCGACGGGTGCCGGGTGTGCGTGCTCATCGATTTTGCCGAACCGGCCGCGCTCATCAAGGATTTCGCCTTTCTGCAACACGACGGCTTCCCCGTGCAGAAGCGCGCCCACCAGTATTTTTATAGCCAGCTCCAGGCCGGCGTGATGCAGTCCCTCGGCATGCGCGGCGGCGAGTTGTTCGCCTATCAAGTCAGCGGCGGCTCCAACCTCGACCTCGACGATGCCGTCTGGGACAGCCACGGCGCGCTGCGCTCGTTCGATCGCGATATCTATCCGAATTACGACATCATCCTGTGCATCTCGACGTTTTCCGCCACCGCGCCGCTCACCGCCAAGGCCAAACAATTCGGCTTCCGCGGCGCCACCCTTCACGGCCTCAATGACATCATCCTCCAATCCGGCCTGGCCGTCGATTACAGCGAGGTCTCGCGCGATGCCGAAAAACTCCGCCGCGCCCTCACCCGCGCCGACGAGGTCGAGATCGACTTCGAGTTGGAAGACGGCCGGATCCTAACCGCATGGCTCGGGCTCGCCGGCCAGGAGGCCCAAAAATCCCACGGCCTGTGCCACGGCCGCACTCCGGACATTGCCAACCTGCCCGCCGGCGAGGTGTATTTCGTGCCGACCGATGCGCGCGGCCAGTTTCCGATGAAATATGAGGATGGCACCCTCGGCCTGCTCGACGTCAAGGATCGCTGCATCTATCGCGCCTCGCTGATTGCCGGCAATCAGGCCACCATCGATGCCCACAATGCCCGCCTCCACGATGATCCGATGACCGGCACCCTCGGCGAACTCGGCTTCGGCACCCAGGTGCTGCCCGTGTCCTATGCCGATATCCAGGATGAAAAGGTGTTAGGCACCTGCCACATGGCGACCGGCCGCGACGACCACCTGGGCGGCGACATCGTGCCCGCCATGTTCAAAAAGCATGAGAACTCGACCCACGACGATATCCTCTTCGCGCCTCACAAGACGCCGAACTTCAATCTGCGCCAAGTGCGCATGAAGCGCGGCGACCAACACGAAATCCTCATCGACAATTTCCGCCCGTCGCGCTTCATGATGGATGCCCTGCGGCTGGAGTGATTTGCCACGGACGCGGCCCCGGCATGGTGTCGAGAGCCCGCTCATGGATGGTGGGTTGCCATGGGAGATGCGGCGCCCCGGCCACTCACGGCAATGACGTTAGGATGACCACCGAATTGGCGGGACAGCTAACGGCGGCGCCGGAACCCAACACCATCGAAGCGCTTGGGACGGGCAACCCGTCGGCGTCATGCGGGGAGTCAGCCTGGCTGTAAACATAGCGTTTCAATGTCAGCGTTGGCGCGGCGGGCAGGGTGAGGGCCACCTGACACGGGTTGTCGGCGCGGTTGACGAGACACACGCTCCAGCCATCGGGTGTCGCCGGCCTGCCGGAGGGGATGCGTGCGGCGAGCACCCGCAGGTCGCCGGAAGTTTGCGGCGGGGCATAGGTCAGGGCACCGGTTGGAAAGTAGCGCGCCAGCAGCGACCACGGGTAAAACCACGGGCGCAACGCGAAGCCGTTCTTCTTGTTATCCCAGAGGCCCCAGAAAAACCCGTCGAGGGAGGTGTCGTCCAACATCCATGCCGAAACCGCCGCCGATCCCGCCCGCGCGGCCTGCACCGCATAGTCGGCCATGAACACGCCGTATGCGTAGTCGCCGATCTGCCGGTTGCCGCGCGGCGGCTCGGAGTCGTCGCTGAGGCCCGCTTCACCAACCATGAGCGGTTTGCCGGCAGCTGCCGGATCATGGTCGCGAACATAATTCCAATGCCCGCGCCACCACGGCTCAAGGGCGCCGTGGCGCACCTCGGCGGCCGACGCATAGTGGTGGATATCATAGGCCCCGAGGATGTGGTGGAGTTGGTCCACGGCTTGCGGATGCCACAGCGCGGGGTCGTAGGTGTCCGAGCCCATGAAAGTGACGGCGTGCTCGAGCTTGCGCTTGGTTAGAACCGCGGCGACTTTTTCAACCCCGCGCCTCCAGCGGCCGAAATCGCCCACCTCCCCGTTAGGCTCGTTGGTCAGCACAAAGTACCGGATGCAGGTGTAGCCTTTTGTCCTGAGCAGGTACTCCATGTAGGTGCCGATGGCTTGGGCGTACTCGTCCTGATCCACGGCCGTGATGGACGGCGGTTTCGTCCAGTCGCGCTCAGCCCCCCAATCGGTTAGAATCACCGTGGTGCCGAGTTTCTGACAAACATCCAGGTCGCGATACAATGCCTTCATCGCGGGAGTTTCCCACGAAAACTTGCCCTCGCCCAGATAGCACCAGCGCGTCAACATCATCACCCGCGCCACCGGCAAGCGCATCCAGGCGACGCGTGCGGCCACCCGCGCGAATTCGGCGTCGGTCACGCCCTGCGTCACATACCCCGGCGAATCCCACTCCGCGCCAAAGCCGATGAAATGCTTGCAGGCGATTGTGTCCGGCGCCACGCTGATAGGAGTGGCCGGTACCGCCGCGTGGGCGAATCCGCCGGCGCAAGCGGCCAAGATGAAGGATTTGACTTGCATTTGAAAACAGCTAACTGATGGGTGGCCGGCGCATCTGGCAGGAGCGGTGATCCGAGCATCACTTATTGATCACGCCGACCGCCGTGGCACCGGTGGGATCATTGAAGGGGTCTCCGGGAGTATCGTTGTATACCGCGAATTCGGTGATGCAAGGATTGCCGTTGGTGGTCTGGACAACCCGCAGGCGCACTTTCTGGGTGGTCCGGCTCACGATCGGCGCCACGAATTCGGCACCGATCGCGCGGCCGTTGAAACAGCCCGCCCACTTTTGGTCCCTGCCATCCCAGTACTCGATGACATAGCGGATGATCGACGAGGAAGGATCCTCCTTGAGTTTGAATTCGTTGACCGTGATTGGCGTGGCAAACGCGAGTTGCAGCCATTGCTCCGTGGGGCCCTCGGCCTTCCACGAGGTGCCCTCGTTGCCGTCAGCCCCGTTGGCCGCCTCGTTGCCGGCCACCGCCGAGGATGCCGTGGCTTGCGCCTTGGCGGCTAGATCGGGCGACGCGCACGCCTTGGTGAGGCTCTTGATGAAACAATTCTCGAACTTGGAATGTTTGTCCTTTTCAGGGTCGGCCACCCGCATCAGGCCTTCGCCCGGGGCAAGATAGAAGCGGCATTTGCTCCAGGTCGCTTCGGTCCGATCGGTGGTGTTGAGGATCTCGACTTTGCCGGCCCCGCGCGGCGGACGCTTGGCTTTGCCGTTGAGCACGCAGTTTTCCATCTTGACCGCCTTGTTTGGATTGCCATCCGAGGCATAACAACACAGCAGGAACCCCGGGCCGTCGGTGTCATGGAACAGGCACTCGCGCATGAGCATGTTGTCGCAGTTGCCCTCGAAGTCGAAGGCCTCGCCGTCGCCGCTGCCGTTGCCAATGTCCACCCAACCCCACTCGCAATTTTCAAACACCCAATCCTTGCACCGGAAGAACATCGCACCGGCCACACCGTTAAACGACTTGAAGCCGCGACCGACGTCGTGGGTGACGCAATTGCGCATGGTGCCGCGCTCCACGCCGCGCAGGCCCTGCTGCCATTGATAGCCTTCCTCGAACAGGCAGGTGTCGAAGGTCATGTTGCCGAATGGATAGATAAACGATGCGTTCTTGTTGAAATTGTCCGGGCTGTTGGTCCACACGCCGGAGGCGAGGCGGCGAAACACGCAATTTTTGATAGTGACGTCGGTGAGCACCTTGCGGTTCTTTAACTCGAAAGTGAAAAAGCAGATGCCAAGGCCGATCTTGGTCTTGGGATAGTCCTCGTAATGCCGGTACATCAGCGAATCGTGGAAATAGCAGTCCTCGATCGAAATGAATCTCTTGGTCGGACAATTGGCGGAGTATTCCGCGTAGATGCCCGTCATGCAGTGGCTGAATTCGAGGTCGCTAATCTTGAAGCCCCCCTGATCGGCCAAGCGAATGCCGACCCGATCCTGCTTGTCGTCCTGGCGGTCGATGACCGGCTTGGCACCCTTGCCATAGGAGCCGACGACGATCGGGTTTTGCGGCGTGCCCTCGCCCAGCGGGGCCAATTGCTCATTCCAAGTGTCGCCGCATTTCAAGAGGATGTGGTCGCCGGCGACATATTTGGTGGAGGCCTTGGCCAGCGTCTTCCAGGGCCCGCTGCCGTTGCCCGGCGCCTCTGCCAGACCGCTCGCCGCGTCGTCACCGGAGGTTTGGCTGACATAGTAGTTTCTCGCCTGCGCCGGCAGACTGGTGAAACCGACGACGGCGGCAGCGACGGCTCCGAGCAATGAGGCAAGCCCGGGTTGGATGCGTGTTACTGTCATGATGCTGATTTTTCTGCCAATGGGTTTGCATGCGCCCTGGCGGACGCCGGGGGCCGGTAGCTACGCAAGCGGCTGGGGCGATCTTTCGGGAGAAGGCGGCATGCTTGGTTGGTGCCGCCGGCTTGCGCGTCCCAAACGCTGCGCCGCAGCCGGCAAGCTGGCAGCCGTACTCCATGGCGGCGGCAGGCTCAGCATGCCTGCGGCAGGTTGCGCCGCAGCGCGGTGAAAGATCAGAGCGCGTGCCGGCGTTGTTATGCGGCACGCTCAGCCCACGCCGCCCGCACCCCGCAGATCCCCCCTATGAATCCGCCAGCCCTTGGCCATTTCGCAATCCGCCGCGCGCCGCTCGTGCTCGCGTGCCTGTGGTTTCCCCTCGCGCTCCACGCCGAAAATTGGCCGCAATGGCGCGGGCCGCTCTCTAACGGATCAAGCGGCCAGACCGGCTTGCCGGATTCCTGCGATCCCGCCAAGGCGAAATGGGTGACCGCGATGCCCGGTGCCGGGTATGCCACGCCGATCGTGTGGGGTGAGCGGGTCTTCGTCACTTCCACCGATCCGGCCTCCAAAGGCCTGCTGGCGTTATGCGTGAATGCCAGCGATGGCAAAGTCCGCTGGCAGAAGCGGCTGGGCAATGAAATCAAGGCGCCCCAAAACAACGGGGTCACCCCCTCCGCGGCCACCGATGGCAAGGGGGTCTATTTCCTTTTTGGCAGCGGCGATCTGGCGGCTTTGGACATGGATGGAGCGCCGTTGTGGAGCCGCGACTTGGTCAAGGATTACGGCAACCTGTGCACGAAATTCGGTTATAGTTCAAGCCCGCTGCTGTGGCAGGGCAAACTTTTCGTGCAGATCCTGCGCCGCTCAAAACCCTATTCCGGCCCCGCCGGCACCGCTGGCGAACTGGCTTCCCTGATTTTGGCGCTCGACCCTCTAACTGGCAAAACACTGTGGCGGCACCTCCGCCCGTCCGCTGCCATCGACGAATCCTGCGAGTCGTATTCCTCGCCAATTCCGTTCGATGATCCTGCCCGCAAGGAGTTGCTGATCCAAGGCGGGGATTGCATCAGCGGCCATGATCCGGCCACCGGCGACGAGTACTGGCGGTTAGATTATAACCCGCAGCGCGAAACCAATTGGCGCCTGATCCCCTCGCCAGTGACCGTGGGCGGGATGATCGTGGCTAACAAACCCCGCGGTGGCCCGCTGCTCGCGCTCAAAGCCGGTGGCAAGGGCGAGCTGAAAGCCGATGCGCTGGCATGGACTTATGACGAACGCACCAGCGACTCCGGCACGCCGTTGGTCTATCAGGGATTGGTGTATGTGCTGCAAAGCGACAAGAACGACCCGTGGTCGCGCGGCGGCAAGAGCAGCGCCGGCATTTTTTTGTTGGCCATTGATCCGGTCGGTGGCAAGGAAGCGGGGCGCTGCCAACTTGCCAAGAGTGGTGCCTGGCGCACTTCGCCGACCGGTGCCGACGGTAAAATCTATGTGATGAGCGAAGATGGCGAGGTGGTGGTCATCGCAGCCGGACCTAACGGCAAGATCCTTTCCCGTGCCGCTTATGCGGATGGGCCGGCCTGCGCCTCGATCGCGGCGGCCAATGGCTGCCTCTTCATCCGCACCGCCAGCAAGCTCACGTGTGTCGCCAAGTGAACCTGCCGGCTCTCAGGGTTCGCCCACGGTCGGCTGCGACACGGTTATGGCGGTAGCTTTCACGCCGCGGGTCAGCACCTCCTTGCTGCTCGGCACGGCCTCGCGGGCCATGCCGCGATAGCGCAGCGGTTGGTAGCCCAGCGCCAGCAGCGCGTCCATCGGCGCTTGTTTGAGACCGGGTTTCCAATAGTCGGGGCCGCCACCGGTTTCATAATAGTAGAGCCACGTGTGCTCGGGATTCGACCAACCGGCGCACAGAATCACGTGGCGGTGCGGGATGTTGAGCACATCACCCGCGCGCAAATCCCCTGCGCTGGTCAATGCCGCGCATACCGCCGGAAGCTGCGTGGTGTCATGCACGGCAGGCAATTTCAGGCAGCGCGACACGAAACCCGAGCAGTCCACTCCCGCCGCCTGCCGGCTCACGGCGGCGGCGTCGGCGCGGCGCTTTTCCGGCGACGACACATCGCCGCCGGCCAACCCGTTGGCCATCGCGCCATCAAACGACGCGGCATCGTCGAAGCCGCCCCACTTGTAGGGAATACCGGCGTTGACCTCGCCAGGAATCCACCACCCCTTGCGCTCATGCCCCGCCTCGTGACCGACATCCGGGGTGTTGACCAAAATGCCCGCCTTGTCCCTGCCATGCAAAATATTGCTGGAAAACGGCCGCCAAGCATGCGTGGTGAGGGACTGTGCAATGGCCATCGACTCCTGGGGGGTGAGTTGCGACGGTGCGGACGCCTCCCCCGGCAGCAGCGGCGGCACCGGCGGCGACAGCGGAGCCACGGCGCAACTGGTCATAATCGGCAGGATGGCAATAGCGAGCAACTTCACTCCCCTGTGATGCGCCCGCGACGCTGGACGGTCAAGCAAATGCGCCGCCGCGCATCAGTGGCCTCTCATGGTCCAGGGCGATGCGCAGACCGCCCCTCCTTCACTGCAATGGCAAGCGACCGCGTTATATCAGGCATGCCATTGGGATTGACCTGAAGAGATCCGCTTGGCAGACTGCGGGCCATGAGCTTGTGCCTTCGCCTCGCGTTTCTCGTCATCCCGGGCCTCGCGCTCACGGCTGGTGCTGCCGAAACGCAAGCCCCCGCGCGTGCCGCCCTGGTCATCGGCAATGCCAAATACGAGGCGAGCGTGGGCACCCTGCGCAATGCCGTGAGCGATGCCAAGGCGGTGGCCAAAACGCTGCGCGGCCTCGGCTTTGCGGTCACCGAGGAGCACAACGTGAGCCGCGACGAACTGCTGGAGGCGGTGGCCGCATTCCGCGCCAAACTGCGCGGCGCGCAAGTCGCCGTGTTCTATTATGCCGGCCA